>Ga0256406_1004189_pt1 | contig 16892 bp, 17 predicted proteins | sample RumenRJG_03DNA_FD_185986 | JGI IMG/M metagenome (GOLD analysis project Ga0256406, IMG submission 185986) | Bovine rumen microbial communities from Lethbridge, Alberta, Canada - RJG_03 | ecosystem: Host-associated > Mammals > Digestive system > Stomach > Rumen | place: Canada: Alberta | collected... | reverse complement strand
AGTCCCTGTTAAACTAGCTTTTGCTGTGAGACGTTGAACATCACAAGCAATCGATGCGTGGCTCAGTTTGGTAGAGCGCTGCGTTCGGGACGCAGAGGCCGCTGGTTCGAATCCAGTCGCATCGATTTTTTTATGCCCATCGAAAAATGCCGGAAATAAAGGCTTTTTCGGTGGGCTGTTTGTTTGTGAATATGTATTTTTGTGTCGTGCCTTGCCCGTTTTGGCTCCGTTCCTATAAAACGTTCCTATAAACTGCCAAAAAATTTCCAGACGCATCTTACGAGGCGGTTACGGCTTCCGGATCAGCCACGGTTTTCGCGTCGGTATGATCCGTTTGACTGCCATCCTCGAAAAGGTGCTTCACCGGATCAGACATTGCACTTAAGTCCTCACTGTCGCTGTTGTCAAGGCATCGCTGATAGTGCGCGTAGACGTTTAAGGTGGTCTCGATGTCCGAATGCCCGAGCCAGTGCTGCAACTTTTTCGGGTTCCAGCCCCGGTCGATCAGGAGTGATGCACAGGTGTGACGAAGCTTGTGAAGCGTGATCTCAGGACGCCCGAATTCTTTCGTCGCCTTGTTAAAAGTTCTGGTCAGATAGTTCGGGTCGTAAGGATGACCGTCTTCCCAACAGAAGACTAAGCCGGTGTTCTGGTAGGCTCCCTTAAAAAAGCGTTTGTCCTGCTCCTGCTTCTCCCGAACCTTCTGGAGGCATCTAATCGCCGTAGGGAAAAGCTGGAGGTCGCGACAGCTACTGTCGGTTTTTGTATTGTGCTCCTCATGGACCGTTTTGACTCTCACGACCGTGTTGCGGATATGAAGGCAATTCTTCTTCAGGTCAATATCGGACCAGTGAAGCCCTAAAATCTCGCTTCGTCTCAAACCATAGTAAATCCCAAAAAATGCGATCGGCATCAGAAACGGCCTTGTTGATCTGAGAAAGTCGAGGAGTTCCGTTACTTCTTTTTCACTCAAAAACAAGTACTCGTCGGTCGCGGTTCTTAGATTTCGACCTCTTACGTGCACATCTAAACACGGATTGCTCTTTACGAGACCGTCGATGATAGCATGAGTGAAAGCGAGTTTAAGGATGTTCCGAAATTCCCTCACTGTCCTTGGTGCTAACGGGCCAAGGCTGCCGTCTTTCTGACTAATTTTCCCTTTCTCGAGCTCATAGCGGAAAAATTCATCGACGTCTCTAGGCTTGACCTCCCGGAGTTTCATACCGGTCGGTTCAAAGTACCGCTTGATGCTCCTTACGCGATATTCATACCCTTCATACGTCGAAGTCCGGATCGTCGGCTTTACAGCTGTGAGCCAATAGTCCAGATAGTCGCAAAGTGTCATGCTCGCGCTGAGCACGGGATTATCCGGTGCTTCTGCCTCGAGATACTGGTACTTCTCGATGAAATCCGGGATCATGGCCCGCGCCCTTTTCTTGTTTCCTTTCTCGGGCAAGTGAGTTGCGACTTGCTTGCACTTCCACCTGCCTTCTTGATCCTTATACAGTAAGTTTACATAATAATATTTACTCCCGCTTGCCGCTGTTTTTACCGTTAAGCTACCTTTCATGTGCCTACTTCCTCTTATTGAAAAGGCACAATTTCTCTCGTGCTCAGTTTATCACACAAAGAGTGGATTGTGCCCAGTCAGATGTGATCGGAGTCATTACGACCAGAGTAGTCAGTCTTTTCGAAGAAAATCGATCAACGACTCTTTGCTAATTCGCAGTGCACTTCCGATCCGGCGGGAAGAGAGCTGTCCGGTCTTCAGCAGGCGGTAAGCCGTCGTCTTGCTGACCCTCAGTACGTTACATACTTCACGCACGGTTAATACATCTGGATACTGATCAAGCATATATATGACCCCTTCCCTGATAATGCTACTCACTTTTCTTGCTACATAGTGAATATGAAAGAAGTGACGGCAGCTTGATGTTTTGGGATAAACGGAGGTTCATCTGAAGGTCTGAGGGCCTAGTCTTTCATAAAACAGGATTTTCCTGATTCAAGATTAGAATTGCAGTATGGGAGATGGATTTGTTCAGATAAATAAAAATATGAAGCATAACATAAATTGAGAAATCGCTTCGTTCTCGGAGAAATAAAAGTGTGTGAGAAGCTCATCCACCTAATTTTCTCCGAAAACGAGGCGATTTTTTATTTCTGCTATTCTGATCAGGTCAAGGAACGCGGGGCCGATCAGTGAAGGTAGGAACGGGCATCTCTTAAGGGGAGAGTGCTTTTGTTCCAATAAGAATATGGGCCGTCCTTATCGTCTTTATCCAGTTGCTCCACGTGTTCTGCGACTGCGCAGAGTAGGTCTTGTTTTTCATCTCTTCCATCATATTTGTATCAGGAGAGAAAACACTGAACTAATCCAGCAAATCAGGACGCAAAGAAAGGGGGTGCGCGAAATGCCGAAAGAAGCAAAAGAGAAAAATATAGCATTACGCCACCTCCGGGCTCATTTGCAACTGAGCCAGGAAAAATTTGCGGAGCAACTGGGCGTTTCTAACCAGACTTATTGTAAATGGGAATCCAAAAAGCATTTCACCCTGGGGGGCGTTACAGGAAATACTCGATGCAGCAGCTGCGCAAGGTGTGTATTTGACTGATGCGGAGATAGTTGCGCTTTCAGGTATCCATAAACCTGTCCCCCATGCTGCTTCAGACGTGCATAACACTGCAAACGATAGCAGTGGCGCGAATTCTGACCCGAAACGTGCGGAACTGATCCAGGATGGGCTTTCTGCCACTAATGTTATTTTATCGTCACTTCCTATGTCGGAGGCTGAGATACGGGTAGCATCTCTACGATATGAGTCCGAAATGAGACGCCAAACCGATAAAAATATTACAGGTGATTGATAAAAACGTTATCTTCTTATGCCACGTCTGAAGAGAGACAATGTGAGCAGAAAGAAGAACAAACGTTCGAAAGAAGGGAGATGGATGAAATGACACATGACACAACGGCATCCCGGATCATCCGTGCCAGAGCTTGCGAGAATTTCAAGACGGCTAGCGATTACGCAAAGGCCGCCGGATTCTCTCGCGCCGCATACTATCGGCGCATTGCACATCCTGGAGAGATCACTGTGGAGGAGCTGAATCGCATGGCGAAAGCCGGGCACTTTTCTAATGATGATCTCCTCCGGATCGTCCGCGGTTACCGGACCATCTTTGGATAAAAAGAAGGGAGAACAACATGTTGAAGATTAGCATTTCGATCGACCCGTCTGATGATGCCGGTACCACAGCGGCACAGCTTCGCCAGCTCGCGGATCTGATCAAGCGCCAGGCGGATAAGAAGCCGAAAACGCTGACTGCGCCCGCTCCGAAGGATGCATCATCGGTCGACGATTACGCAGATCTCCCGTTTGGGTGATTTCAAGAAAGGAGAACAATTCATGATTAAGCTTAGTATTTCCATGCTGTGTGACAGTAACAAGGCTGAGAATGCTTCGAATGCCGCTTTTTTGTATGAGTTGGCAGAACTGATCGGTCAGATCAGTGACAAAGCCAGTGAGGCAAGCAAGGTTGCCAAGGTCCCTGATGTCCTGAACGGGCCGGTCTCGACAGCGGGGGAGGCTCCGGTCATTACGAAGCCGGAAGAGGTATCTTTCAGCGCCTCGCAGAGAACACCGATGAATGCTCTGACTTCGACTATGACGCCCGGTGAGAGCGAGACAGATAAGCGCAATAAGATTCATGACCTCGCGGTCCTGATCGGATACACCAGCAAGCATAGCACGGAACTCTCACAGCTTCTGAAAAGTATGGGAGTGGACTCTATTGTGAAGCTTAAGGCCACGCAGCTCGATGAAGCATATCGTAACATGCTTAATCTGGCACAGAGTCTCGGACTTGCGGGTAACTGATCTATCCTGCTATTCATCAAACGATATGGAGGAATCAATCATGAGAGACCCTAACAATTTGGCAAAGATGGTGGTGCCGAACGCCCGGGACAGCTTTGATCACATCGTGACCCCGTACACAAATCAGGGCAATCCGACTGCGAGACTGCGTTTTTCTGTTACGTTGCTTGTTCCGAAGTCCGATATTGCGACGAAACAGGAGATGGACGACTGTATGGCTGCCGCTTATGAGGATGGTGTAGAACGCCTGTGGAAGGGTGCAAGGCCACAGTTGAAGAACGCAATTGTGTATGACGGAGATGGAACCCGTCCGAACGGATTCCCGTTCGGCCCTGAATGTGCCGGAAAGTGGGTGCTTACGGCTTCAAGTACATATAAGCCGGGAGCCTTCGATTTGAACGGGCAGCCGCTTCCTCCGGACGCCATCTACTCCGGCATGTATATCGCAGCCGGGATTCATTTCTATCCGTACTCGCATGGTAATCAGGGCATCGCATGTGGATTAGATTACATTATCAAGCTGCGTGACGGCGAGAGACTGTCAGGTTCAGGACCGAGTAATGCGGAAGTTTCAAATGTGATCAGTCAGCTTCGGGTTACCCAGGAACTGCGCGTTGATCCGATTACTGGTGAAGTGCTTCGTTAAACGAATTGTCAGTTCCTTTACTGTTCCCTGCGCTATATAGCGCAGGGAGAAAGGAGATCTTAGATGCGTACTTTTACGCATATTCTTACACAGGATATTGAAACCAGATCCAAAGCCGACATCAAAAAAGTGGGGGCAGTGAATTATGCATTAGACCCATCTACTGAGGTCATGGTTATCACGTATTTCCTTGATTATGGACCGGGAATTCAGATTGATCGTACAGAAAAACGGGCTCCTGCTGCTGCAGTAATGGATCAGCGTTTGGCCGAATATGTAAAACTTCTGCATGACCCGAATTGCGAAAAGCGCGCATACAATGCCCCTTTTGAATTTTCTGTTTTATCAAGGTTCTTTGGCCCTCTCAATTTTGAAGAGTGGTTTGATGACATGCTTCCTGTCGTATATGCGGGCTATCCAGGCAGCCTGGACGCAGCAGGGAAGGCGCTTGGATTAGGCGAAGACCAGCAGAAACTGGATGCGGGCAAGGACTTGGTTTCGTTTTTCAGTACACCCGCAGGTTATACAGATAGCGGTGAGGCGATCTGGCATGAACCAGATGACTACATTGAGAAATGGCAGGAGTATCTGAAGTATAACCGCCAGGATGTGGTCGCAGAGATGGCGATTGCCGACAAACTTTCCGGTATTCAGATTCCGGACAGCTTACTGCGGCAGTGGCGAACTGATCTCAAAATCAATTTGCGCGGGGTACAGCTCGATACTGAGATGATAAGGGCTGCTGTTCGAATCAGCACCGAAATCAATACGGATTATCTGGGTAAGATGGCCAAGCTTACTGGTTTGCCAAATCCGAACAGCATCCAGCAGCTGAAACATTGGCTCAATGAGAGAGGGACTCCAGTAGGGTCTCTGGACAAAAAGGCTGTTGAGACTTTGCTGACCAGAAGTGATCTGCCCCCTGATGTCCGGCAGGTTTTGACCTTTCGGCAGGCAATTGGACGGGCAGCGGTAAAAAAATATCCTGCCATGCTTGAATGCGTGTGCCATGATGGGCGCGCGCGGGGTTTGCTCAGGTTTTACGCAGCTCAGACTGGGCGCTGGTCATCGTCGCACATTCAGTTTCAGAACTTAGCCCGTGTACATTTTCCGTATGAAGACCAGAAGCTTGCACGGAAATTGATACGGTCAGGCAATGTTGAGATGTTGTTGGTTCTGTATGGAGACATAACGGATGTATTAGCCCAGCTCGTTCGGACTGCGCTGATTCCTTCGCCCGGAAATGTTTTTATCGATGCAGACTTTTCTGCCATTGAGGCACGTGTCCTGGCTTGGGTAGCCGGAGAGAAGTGGACTCTGGAGGCCTTTGCACGAGGTAAGGATATCTACTGCGAGACAGCTTCGATGATGTTTGGAATTCCTGTGACGAAACATGACGGGACGAATAATCGTCAGAAGGGAAAAACTGCCGCCTTGGGCCTTGGTTACGGAGGGGGCGTGGAGGCTTTGAAGCGTATGGGAGCGTTGGAAGCCGGACTTCAGGAGGAGGAACTTCCGGATATTGTGCAGAAGTGGCGTGAAGCTAATCCGCACATTGTGCATCTTTGGTACGACCTTAACGATGCAGCCATTGCCGTCGTTCAGTACGGTGGAAGCCGTGTCGTAGGGAAAGTGATCATTGCCAAAGAGTTTGACATGAACATCGGCCATTCTGCGCTGTCGATGCTTCTCCCGTCCGGGCGGAAACTTTACTACCGAGATCCTATGATCGAACCGGACAAATGGGGCAGAGATTCAGTGAGCTATGTGGATCGCACCGGCAAGAAAGCGGAATTGTACGGCGGTAAGATTGCTGAAAATGTGACGCAAGCTGTTGCCCGCGATCTGCTTGCAGAAGCCATCGAACGACTCGAAGCTTCTGGATATCCGGTCGTCTGTCATGTACATGATGAGGTATTGATTGATATTCGGCCGTACGCAGACAGCAATGTGATGCTCGCTGACGTAGTGGAAATTATGTCTCAGAATCCGTCTTGGGCGTCTGGTCTGCCTATCGCGGCTGATGGCTGGGTCGGTGATTTCTTCACCAAGGATTGATTAAGGGGGGTGATAGTGCATGGAAAAGAAATTTGTTCATATTGGAACCGTTTTTATTGTGGTCTCTTATAAGAAGGGGGGATTGTATTGAATTTGAGTCATGATCGGGAGATCACCATCTCCACAGGAAACAGCCGGAAGGATAAAGAGTGGAAGCTGAAGACGCAGCAGGCCTCCGAATTGCTTGAACGGCTGAAGACTCCGATTCGGGAGACAGTCAGAATGGCTGAATATCAGCATCTGACTCGTACTGAAAGATTGAAGTTTAAGGACCACGGAGGATTTGTCGGAGGAAAGATTGAAGGAGACGGCAGACGCACGAAGGCGAATGTGCACGGCCACGATGTGGTTACGGTAGACTGCGATAATCTCGATACCAAGAGTTTTCATATTCTTCTTAAACGCCTTAAAGAGTTGGATGTATGTACCTGTGTTTACAGTACGTGCAGCTCCACTGAAACGGCTCCGCGCGTGAGAGTGCTGATAATAGTCGATCGTACGGTGGATGAAGAAGAATATGAGGCCATCATCCGCAAGGTGGCGGACATGATCGGTATGGATGCTGTAGATCCGACAACTTTTGACACGAATCGCCTGATGTTCTGGCCGGTTGTTTGCGCTGATGCCACTTATGTATATGAGGTGTTTGACGGGCCGCTGCTGGATGCGGACGAGTTTCTTGCCTCACACTACACGGATTGGCATAATTCGGCGGAATGGCCGGTATCGCCCGGTGAAAAATTGCGAACGAGCTCGGGCAAGAAATTAGAGGACCCATTAGAAAAGAAGGGCTTGATAGGATGTTGGAACCGGGCACACCCTGTCAGAGAAGTTGCTGTCGGTCTACTTGGAGCATATGAGCCTGTAGAAGGACAGCCTGACCGGCTTACTTATAAAGGCGGAAGCTCGGTGGCAGGAGCGGTGTTATACGATGACGGGAAATTTCTTCATTCCTTTCATGCTACCGATCCGATAAGCGGCTTAACCGTTAACGCGTTTGACCTGGCACGGATATACCTGTACGGGCACCTTGACAAAGATATCGATCCTGACACACCGATGGTGGATCGGCCTTCGTATAAAGCAATGTTGGAACATGCCGCGCGGGATCCGGATACAGTGAAGCTTATCACGTCAGAGAAAAATGCTGCGGCTGAAGAGGATGATGAAGAAGTAAAGCGCACCATTCAGAGGCTGAAAGACCTGGGCGCTGAGCTGACCGAGAAGGATAGAGCAGCGCCGATGGCCGAGAAAACAGCGAATGGGGCTGTCGAACTTGAGCCGCCTGGGCCTGTGAAGGGTGAGGCGGAGCAGAATGAATCCTGGATGAGCAGACTCACGTATGACAAGAAGGGAGAGATAGAAAATACCATTTCAAATGCCCTCCTGATTCTGATTAACGATAAAAGGCTTTCCGGGAAAATCCAGATGAATCGATTTTCCGACAGGCTTGACGTGACAGATGCGTTGCCCTGGTCGTTAACATCTGAGCATTTCCCGCGTCCCTGGACTGAAGCGGATGATGCCGAGCTCAGGCACTACTTGGAATCGCATTATGGTCTGCGCGGTGCCGCTAAGATTGACGATGCAAAATTGGCTTGCGCGAACCGCGTCTCATACCATCCGATCATTACGTATTTGGATAATCTGAAGTGGGATGGGAAGGAGCGTCTTGATACATTTTTGATTGACTTTTTCGGAGCCGACGACAGCGAGTACGTACGCATTGTAACTCGCAGACACTTCACCGCGGCAGTGGCACGAATCTATAAACCGGGATGCAAATACGATACAATCCTCGTCATCATCGGGGATCAGGGAACCGGAAAATCTTCAGCGCTTCGCAAGCTGTTTAATGCGCCCGACCCGGAATACGGCGATCTCTTTGCCGACTCAGTAACGAGTTTTGAAGACCCTAGATACATGTCTTTACTCACGAAGATCTGGGGACTGGAACTTGGAGAATTGGATGTTCTGAGAACCACCGCAATCACCAGGATCAAGGCTGTTACATCCGCTCAGAGCGATTACTTCAGGCCCAGCTACGGGCATTATGATATTGATCATCCAAGGCATTGCGTGTTCACGGCGACCTCGAATAACGGCTCATTTTTGTGTGATGCCACAGGCGAGCGGAGATATTGGCCAGTTGATACCAATCCTTCTAAAGCTCGTCTCAGCCCATTCAAAGATCTGACAAAAGAATATATCGATCAGCTTTGGGCTGAGGCGGTAACAAGGTATGAAACGGGAGAGCCCTTGTATCTCGATACTCCGGAGTTGCTTGAAATGCACGAGGCCGTTGTTCGGGCACACAAGGATATTGGACCGACTGGCGGAATGATTGAAAAATTTGTCTCTCATAAGGTGCCGTCAGATTGGTACGATGGAGAGAAATGGTCGATTCAGGCCCGCAGAGCATTTTGGATGGGTCAGGTAACTGGAGCCTCAAAAGTTGAGCTCGTTCCAAGAACAAAAATTTGCGCACTGGATATCTGGTGTGAGCTGTACAACAAGCCGGCTTCAGACATCAAGGACGGAGACAAGCGCCGCATCAATAATGCGCTTTCCTCACTCCCTGGATGGACCCGCACGAACGGCGCAACGAACTTCGGACCGTATGGGAAGATGCGTGGATTTGTGAGGGAGTGAAACGCCTGAATCCATGTTACCTTCAAGCGTTTAAGACAAATTCTATCAGTGGATGAGCACGATCAGTGCGAAGGAACGGGACGGACACAAGGACGTGTCCGTCCCGCAACATTCTTATCAAAGAAACTTCAGCTTTTGGGAAATAAAAAAACCGGATAAGCGTGCGAGAAAGTTACGGCACGGCTCCAGGAAAGTTTGTAGATATTTGGATTGGGGGAATTTTCATTGGCTAATTCATTAGAGAGGTTAAGGAAATATTTGCTTTTATTGCTGGAAAGGTCGAAGAGACGGGAAGGGGAAAGCGGGATGGTAGAGGAAAGCAGGAAGATTTTCAGGCCGTATCCGTACCAGGTATTTGCGATTCAGAAAATCGTGATGATGTTTTGCATTGCGCTGTTTCTGGATATGGGATTGGGAAAAACAGTGATCACGCTTAGCGCCATTGCGCAGCTGATTTATAAAGAGCATAAGGTGTCAAAAGTATTAATCATCGCACCGAAAAAGGTTGCTGAATCGGTGTGGTCTGCAGAGGCTGCAAAATGGGTGCACCTGAAGGATTTACGCTTGTCACTTGTTCTCGGATCAAAGGCGCAAAGACTGAAAGCATTGAAGGTTGATGCGGATATTTATGTGATAAATCGGGAAAATACGAGCTGGATTGTGGGCCAGTACGGTGATGGGTGGCCATTTGATATGGTGGTTCTGGATGAGTCTTCAAGTTTTAAGTCATTTCGCACTCAGAGATTTCGAGCGCTCCGTTCGGTGCGCCGATACATCACTCGAGTAGTGGAATTGACTGGAACCCCTGCGCCGCAATCCATCGAAGATCTCTGGAGTCAGATCTTTCTGCTGGATGCCGGAAAGCGGCTGGGAAAATATATTTCCGATTTTCGTAATCGTTATGAAATTGCAGAGGTACATCCGGGCTTCACGACATGGTCTCCGCGTCTTGGAGCAGAGCAGGAAGTGTATCAGGCAATTTCAGATATCGCTGTATCGATGAAGGCATCCGACTATATTGAACTTCCGGAATTGATCACAGACGATATCCCTGTTGTGCTTCCGCCGAAAGCAGTTAAAGTATATAAGGAAATGGAAAAGAATATGCTCTTATCGATCTCTTCCGAGAAGCATGTGACGGCCGCTACAGCAGCGGTACTCACGGGAAAACTTCTGCAGATGTGCAATGGCGCAGTATATCTATCGCAGGGCTCTGCCACAGAGATGAAGAATCAGGAAATCATTTATATTCATGAAGCGAAATTGGACGCGCTCTGTGAGCTTCTGGAACAGCTTCACGGTGAGCACGCACTGATTTTTTATCAGTATCGCCATGATCTGGTCCGGATCCAGGCGCGCTTGGACAAGGAAGATTACAAGTATGCAGTATATAGCAGTGCGAAGGATGCGGAGGCTTGGAACTCCGGAGAGATTTCGATCCTGATCGCGCATCCCGCATCTGCAGGCTACGGATTGAATTTGCAGTATGGAGGACATCATATCATCTGGTTTGGCTTGACATGGGCACTTGAACAGTACGAACAGGCGAACGCACGGTTGTATCGTCAGGGTCAGGAAGTACCCGTGATAGTGCATCGGCTGGTCGTGAAGGGCGGAATGGATGAACAGGTGACGGCCGCTCTTGACCGGAAAAAAGATGTGCAGAGCGGTATGCTTGATGCACTTCGGGCACGGCTCGAAGCTATCCGTGGTTGATACAGAAACAGAAGGAGAACCCGGCCTCATGGTGAAAAGCCATGGGGCCTTTTGTGTTCTCAGGAACAGAGAGATGACAGGAAAGTTGGTGACCCGCGCTCTCCAACTAGATCGTGCCCGTGCCCAGTTCAGTCTATCGCGATTTACATATCTACATTGTGCTCTACACATTCGTAGACGAAAAAATGCCGATTTTATAGGCCTTATCGGCATTATCTACACATCTACATGAATTATATAGAGATCTTTCAAAATAGGTAATGAGATGTCTGGGAGGACTGAGCGATATGCTTTTAGAAAGAAGGTGGAGATCTGTAGATCAGGACGATAAATGCCTGTTTTACGGCATTCTTTGGATACTAAAGCGTAGAGCAATGGGCGCATTTGTAGATATATGCCCATAAACCGGATTTGATCGCCGCTTTCAGAAGGCGGACGGGCTCTCTGAAAATGCTCATTTTCTGACGTTTCTTTCATATTTATATCGAAGTGATCCTTGTGGTTTCAAACTGAGATATGCAGTCATAATTTGCTGGCTGCTTTCTTGAAGAAACCTGGCGCTTGAGATCGACAGATATGGAGGTGCCAATAATGGAAATGAAAAGGATGGAGCTTAAACACAACCTGAGTACGGTGAGTCAGATGTGGATCAACGATGTGCTCGCTGAAAAATCAGCAGATTTGGCCGAGGAGACTTGGAAGAAAGGGCGGAATACCGGGAATGTCATCACAACGATGCCTGCGCTCGCCTTCGCCATGAAAAGAAGCGGAGAGTCGCCAGAATTCGAGTGCGGCGCGATGGATCGGGGCCTGTATGTGGAGCTTAACCGAAAGGGTGTGTCGCGGATTTATGCTTGCGATTACAGACTTAAGAACAGGGATCGTGTTTCTTCGTGCAATTTTTGTCCGTTTTATGCTGACGATGCGCCTATGCATATTCCGGATCCAGCCATTTTGAAAAGAGTCCGTGCAGATGTTATGGCAGAAAGAAACGAGTTGACTGATCTTCTCAGGCGGAGTGGAAGAGCTCTGATCAGAAATGGATTGGCTCAGGTCACTGGTTTTTATTGTGACGCACATGGTTCGGCGCTTGCGTGTGTTCGGATGGATGAAATTTATTTTTTTATACCGGCAACGGAAAGAGAGTTGAGGCAGATCAGGAAGGAAAATATCGAATGCGCCGGTCTGGATAATGTCATTTCATTCAAAGTGGTCGAGGAAGAGGATTTCCTGAGGGCCCGCGCCGTGTTGTACCACAATCTGAAGACGGTGTGACCGTATATTTTTAGCCGGCAGAATCGCTTCTCTAAATTCTCGATTTTTCGTTGCTTCTGTCATATTTATAGTGATCACCTATTGGTGTTGAGATAGATAGCGTCGGAAACGGAAACTGACCGTACTCATCCTGAAACGCGCCATAGTCATTGCTCATTGGCATAGTAAGGAGCGAGAAGATGCAGCATGGAAGCCTTTGCTGACACTGCATTAGCCCGAAATGACGGGAAAATCAGAACCTTCCATCCACCAGAAGTAAAAGAGGTGGGGCATCTTTCTATGTCAGGGAGGCTCTAAGAGCTGACCTGATGTAGTCGCCCGGCTGACGGCCTCAGTCGAAAAATAGGCCGACCGGGGACCTGAACCGGTTGAAATGCATTTTCAGGAGAGGGGTGACCAGTTTGCTCTGGAAGGCTGCGAACACAAGCAGCAAAAAAGTGTGTTTGCCAAGTGCTGGATCATCTGGTCTGGCTGCGGCGACTTTAGTTTTAACAAAGACAGAAGGTGCAACAAGATGGGGAGAAAAAATAGTGCCGCATATTATAAGGACCTTCATCAGCAGGCCTATGAGAGATTGACGGGGATGCAGGCATTCGGGGAGAGCAAGAAGGATGCAGTGGCTGATGGAACTGCATCCGAAAAAATCTTTTCCTTTTCCACATACAAAACTTACTGGAAGCATGTCAAATATTTTATTCGATGGGTAGAAGGCTCCCATCCAGATTGTACGACATTGAAATCCGCAAAACGGTATGTGAATGAGTGGCTAGATCAGCGATCCACTCAGACGAATGTAGAGGGGAGACCGTTGAGCGCTTGGACACTTCAAACGGAGGCGGCTGCTCTAAACAAACTCTATGGAATTGATCGAAATTCCCCTGAACGATTCAAACCACCTATCCGTCACCGAGAAGATATCAAGCGAAGCAGGGAGGCGACTATGCGCGATAAGCACTTTTCAATAACAAATAATTCAGAATTGATTAGCTTTTGCCGAGGAACAGGGTGCCGTCGGAACGTGTTGGAACGGCTCGAAGGAAGAGATTTGTGGACTCGCAGCAGAATGGAAGAAGAGAAGGCAAGCCTAGAGAAAAGCAGATATAGAACTGAAGAGGAGACGGAGACGCTTAGGGATATTCGCGATGCATTGAGTGCATTTCCTAACGAGGATGATTTTCTTCACCATCGGAAGGATAAAGGCGGACGCAACCGCTTCGCTCCCATTATCGGACCTGATAAACAGATGATCGTTGATCGGATGAAGCGGACCGGCCCGTATGAAAAGGTTTGGGTTTATGTGCATTCCGGCGCGGATGTCCATGCCTATCGGGCTGATTATGCAACTGCGCTCTATCGGAAATATGCTCGTCCGATTGAAAAAATTCCGTATGATCGAGTCAACCAGGGAAGCGGACGCCGATTTCAGAGCGGCGTTTATGTCTGTAGGCGCGATGAGTGTGGAAAGCGACTAGACAGAGTGGCGATGCTCAAGTGCAGCAAGGCGCTGGGGCATAACCGGATCTCGGTTGTAGCGGACAATTATCTGCGCGGACTGTGAGGTGAGCTATATGGAGTGGTGCAGAAAGCAAGGAAGCGTGTATATACCGGAGGATAGGCCGGAAGATTTCATCATACTCACTCGGGAGGAGTATGAAGAGCAGGAGACTTGCCTGGATGATATGACATCTCAATTGATTGAGGAACAGAATTTAAATCAGAATTTACTTCGAATAATGAAGGAGCGGGCGAATGCAAAACGGCACCTTAGACCGAAGAAGAAGAGAGATGGGTACATCGTTTTAGCATCTTGTTCTTGGCGTGAAAAGTATATGGTAGATGAATGGCTGCCGGATGTGAAGCGCGAGTGTTACCAGACGCCGGAAGCGAGAAAAAATGCGCTTAATCAGGGACTTCTCACTAGAAAACCAGCCACGAGGACGACATGGCGGACACTTCTCCAATCTCCGTATGATGCTTCCATTCCTTTTAACACTGTCCAGTACAAGGTTGAGAATGAATGGGAGGATGTTCTTATTGATCTTTCTGTGACAGAAATTTATCAGGCGGAGGGAATAGAACTGGATCAGTTATTCGCCGAAGCACAACAGGATAGGCAGCTTGACTGCATTCTTTATCGATGGAGCTACAGAGCAAATTTTAAGAGCGGATTATGGGAAATTGAGCTTTATACAACTAGAAATTTAACCGTGACAGAAGAACACAGGCCTAACGTAACTTGATGCAATGGGAGAAAGGAAAAGTTGAAGCATTGAATCCCGACCGGGCGGGATAAAAAAGCCATCAGGCCCGGTGCGGTCGGAGAGAAGTTCCTCCGACGTTGGTCTTAAAGATTTTTACAAGACTATATTCTCTGCAGTAATCCTTTTGAAATGCAGGGAACAATGCGTGTAAGTGCCATTGCAATGCACGCAATGGGGTTATCCCAATGTTACTGTTTTTTTCCGTCCGAGATCAGGACGGGCGCGTTATTGCCCGTCTGGAAGACGACGGGCGGAAAGGATGATTTGTATGGATGACATGAATCTTGAGAAGCTACTGAAGGAGCTGAAACGGGAAAAGATTGATGCCGATCGGATCACTTTAACGAAAAACGGAGTGATCTGCAAGGGAATTCGGATCTCATTGGGAGGTGGGACTGGTGTATCGCCAATTGTTTACTACTCACAGAGCGATACTCTGGAAGAGCTGTATGCGCGTGTTCATCGTGCGATTGAAATGTCAGACTCTTCAGAAATGAAGAATTTGGTGAAGCTGCTGCGCGATTGGGATTATGTGAAACAGCATGTCGTTCTGAGCATTTGCAGGGATGACGCTGTTGATTCATCGTGGGTATGCCGAGATTACCTGAATCTTTCTGTTTCCATGCGCGTGCTGCTGGATACGGATAATTTTGAGAGCGCAGGTATCTATGTTACTCGATCATATGCTGAAGAGATGGGATTTTCTGTTGGTGACCTTTGGGGTGCTGCCAGGGAAAATAGCCGGTCAGGATATAGGGTAGAGCCACTCTCGGAAGTCCTTGGCGTGGATTCGGACGAGCCTGATTTGTTGTACGTGGTTGCAGGACGGGAAAATGGTGCCACTGCGCTCCTTTATAAGGAGGTTTTCCGCTCGTTTTGCGAGCAACATGGCGAGCGGTGGTGCTACATTCTTCCATCCTCTACAGAAGAGGTGTTGATTGTACCCGGACAGGAAGCCGATGCTTTATTATCCGTCAAGGAGATGGCGCAGATGGTCCGAACAATTAACGAGGAGCAGGTAGCGCCGGAAATCAGATTAGCACCAAGTGTGTACCGATACGATCGAGAACTTGATGAAATATCAATTGAATATTCAATCGAGGAGGCGGACCGCGATGAGTAAGAAGAAAAACGAAATCGTGGAAGATTCATACAGTCTCCCAATGGTACGCGTTCAGCTTGTAATGGAGCCAGTTTCCGATTTCACATCGCGAGATCCAATCACGACTCCAGAAGATGCAGTGAACGCAGTTGCTGAGTACTTGCAAAAGGTAGACCGAGAATATCTTGTCGCAATATTTATCGCGACAGATGGACATCTGATCTGCGCGCAAGTCGTAAGCATTGGTACGCTGAACTATTCAGCTATATCAGGACGAGAGCTGTATAAAGCTGCCGTGTTAAGCAATTGTTCATCAGTTATATTGCTGCATAATCACCCAAGTGGCAACTTGACACCATCGGACGAGGACATAAAAGTTACACGAGATCTTGAAAAAGGCGGACGGTTGCTCGGTATCCAGTTGCTGGATCACATCATTGTCGCTGGCGGTTGCGCTGGTCAGCTTTATAGTTTTCTGCGAAACGGAAAAATGTCAGAATCATGTTGAACTGACAATTCGGCCAGTGAATTCAGTAGGCAGGGTGTTGCAACAGATGTCTTGGCCTGCTGGATGAGTTTCGGGATGCATTTTCCTTCAAATAATCGGTCATTTGAGGGGATGGCCTCGATGGAGGAGAAAAAGAAGATGGTAATTGATGACTATCTGCCCCAATTAGGTAGGCAGAAAGTAGAGATCGAGTTCAAAGTTCTGCAGACTGTGGGCTTGCCGGAGCATCGAGTTCTGTGGAGCGGTGCAGCGGATGCGGTACCGAACAAGTACAGAAAGCTTCAAGCGGTGCCGAGGCATAGTCCTAGAGGCGACTCAGTCATACTCGATCTGGGCTATTTGTAAACATAGGGATTTACCCTGTAAGGAAACGGTTGCTTTGATGCAAATTGTGCATTAAAACAGCCGTTTTTCTTTGTCTGCACGCAGGTAGATGAGTACATCGAAGTGACTTAAGGACCTGTAAATGATCGGCGCTCATTTCTGCCGGAAGGCGGATACGTATTGGTTTATCCGTATGCTGAAAGCGTACGGGTAAACCGATATGCGCGAGAAAAGGCGGAATATGCGGGCAAATTTCTAGCGGCCAAACGACCACAAAAGTTAGTCAGGAAGGTGAGACATGTATGTCCACAATAGAAAGGGCGCGAGAGCGCCTGTTTCCTGAATTGTGAACTTCCAGTCTTTTTACAACTCGAACAGCCCCAACAGCACTTGCTTAAGCATGGAGAGATCAGCTGATTTACTCAAAAGGTAATTCTTCTGATGTCTCCTTTTTCTGATTTATATACTT
>Ga0256406_1004188_pt1 | contig 16893 bp, 8 predicted proteins | sample RumenRJG_03DNA_FD_185986 | JGI IMG/M metagenome (GOLD analysis project Ga0256406, IMG submission 185986) | Bovine rumen microbial communities from Lethbridge, Alberta, Canada - RJG_03 | ecosystem: Host-associated > Mammals > Digestive system > Stomach > Rumen | place: Canada: Alberta | collected... | reverse complement strand
GTCTGGCGTCTCTTTGGGCAGACCGTCATCTTCCTTCACCTCCTTGTTGCCGAATAACGTGGCTTCAAGGTCAATGCCATTTTCCACTTCTTCAAGGGTCGTTACCCTCACCGTTTCGCCACTCTTCAGGTTCACATACTGGAACTTAGCAGGCTCAGCACAGAAGGTCTCGTCAATGCGGTAGAGCTGGTCTTTCACTCGCTTGCGACCTTCGGCAGCGAAATCGACAAGCTCATAGGCTTCTTCATCTGTCATGTTACCATCGGGATAAAGAAGTTTCATCATGCCTGAGAATGTCTTGCGAATAGCAAGGTGGTCGCGCTCGGACAGCGATCCATCGAACTTTGCGTATTTGTCGAGTTGGTTGGTCCAGTCAGTATTGCGCAGCGCATGGAGCACGGCGGCCAAATAGTCGGTGATGAGACCATAGCCTTTGGAGAAGCTGCTCTTCTTGAGCATTCTTATTTCCCAACCGGGGTTGTAGAGATGGATGCGGTCGAGGAAGGCTCCCTTGATAAAGGAGGTAGGGATGGACTCAAACAGATGGCTGTTCTTGAGCATGAAGGTGACCGTATGCTTCGTATTGCCGACGAAAACCATCGATGCCGTTGCTTCATGAGTCGCCTTACCTCGGTTGAAGCTCTTATTGGCAAGATAGTTCTGCATCGTGTCAATCAGCACGGCATCCACGGCGCGTCCTTTTTGCTGTTCAAACTCATCCCATGCCACGACATCCCAGTAACCTACGAGACCGAGAATTTCCTTGTTGCCGCTCATCTTCACGAACAGTCGTGCCGATGTGACGTCGCCGCCACTGACAAGCACGCCATAGGGCGAGAGCTCCTGGAACACATGGCTCTTACCCGTACCCTTCGGACCCAGCTCCATGAAGTTGAAGTTGTTCTCCACATGCGGCAGCAGTCGTGCCAGCGTGATGAATTTCTCACGGCGGTTCATCACCTCCGGGTTCAGACCTACGGTGTGTATGAGCAAGTCAATCCACTCGTCGGTCGTAAACTTGGAACGCTGCTCAATATAATCGTCCTTATCGACATTGGAAATCTGAATTGGTTTCAGGGTCTGTATCTCCCAACGAACTTTAATGTCTTCACCTGTAAGATAGCCAACAGTCACGATACACCACACACCATTGCCTGAGAGCAGCTTGGGATTTTTAATGACATACTCAGTTCCGATAGGAACTTTCGTAAGGCCGAGGTTGGCAAAGGTAGCCTGGTACTGGTCATCTTTCTCATTTAGTGTCACATTCACCTTGTCGATGATACGGTGCTTGCCATGCTCACGGATGACGCCTTTCACCCGTTCTGCGTCAGCGCGATGTACATAATTATTCTGAATGACCATCTTCACTTTTTCCAGTCCTTCAGAGATTACTTCCTCATCATCGCTTGCGCAGTACTGTCCCAGAAGATATTCCAGCACATAAGTTGGCACTGGCAGACCGCCCTTCACTTGAAAGGCCAGATCCTTACGTACCACCTTGCCTATAAAGGCATCCATTATCTTATCTTGTAACGCCATAAGCTAAAAGTCAAAATCGTTTTCTATCAGGGTGTTGTTGATGACATTCTTCTTGATGAGCGGATTCAGCGAGTCGTTGACATCGTAAACCCGAAGTTCAAGCACCTTTGAATCTACATTCTTGTTCAGCGTCAAGTCAACCTGCACCTGTCGATCGTTAAGCGAAGAGGTAGTCTTGTCAAGTGAGAAGCTTTTTACAGCTGTCACCACGTCTTCGCCGTTGTATAGTGCACATGTAACCACGCGCTCTTTCTTCTCCATAGAAACAGCTTCTGTCTGGAGAAGTTTAAAACGGAGACGTGAGGCCGTTATGTTCAGTTTTTGATCGAGCACCATCACACCTACAGGCTCTTTGGTGTCATCACGTTCTTGCTCACTGACAAGTACAGGGATTATCATTTCTTCAAGAGAGGCTCCTCCATGAGCAAAGATATAGTCTCCGCCTCCAACTTGCATTCGGTTGGTACCGTCTGGAACTGCGACGAAGATGTTGCCATCTTCCTCCATTCCCGACACGTCGCTCAATCGATATTTCGTTACGCCATTCACGTTTTCTTCTGATGTCGTCAGATAATAGCGTGTTTTCCTTTCCAGCGTATCTTCCTTAATGGGTTGTTTGTCCTTGTCCTGAAATTCGATGTCATTGAAGAGGAAGCCGTGGTCGCTGGTCACAATGACCTGCGTCACGTTGTAGGTCTCATGTATCTTATGGATAAGCGTGTCCAAGTCCTTGATGGTTCTGCGACAACTTTCCACGACTTCTTTGGCCGGTGCGCCATGACTGTTATTATCTATGTCATCGTGGAGTACATAGACGAGCGGGTGCTTAAAGATCTCGCGATTTTCATCCTGGTTATATTTTGCCACTCTCTTGAAATCCACGCAGATAGCATTGTCCTTATAAGAAGCCAAATGCTTGGAACGTTCATCAATGGTGCTCAGGCTTTTATTGTCCACCGCCATATCACACTCCTCAGGTGTTCCGTAGAACTTGAGTCTCCGGTGAGGCAAAAGAGCAGGCTTGCAATATTTTGTCTCTGTCGGAAGCATGGCAAGGGCTGCGTCGAGATGTGCCACATGCTTCCGCTTTGCCAATGTGCCAATCAGTTCCTGCGCCACCTCATAGCGGAGGGCATCACTGATAATGACCACGAGCTTCTTTTGCACGGTGGCTACCTTCTTCTCATAGAAGTCCTGTTGCTTCAGCAGATGTACTTGTCCCATTCCACCAGCATCCTGCACGCATTTCGACCATTCAAGATTGATACGGTTGGTCAGCTTGGCATAATGCTGGTCAAGGCGCATCTTTGCTCCTTGTATCGTCTCAAAGAGCACAGAGTTAGGATCCAGGTTGTAATAGTCCTCAGTTGATATTCTGTATAGCTGGTCGATTTGATACCAATTCTGCTGGTAGGTTGCCACATACTCATCCGGCGTGTTGAGGGTCAATGTTCCTATGGATGAAGCCATTTCATAATATCTTGCCATAGACACTGCTGCATCCATGGCTTGTGACAGGCTATCCTGGGCATTGTGCCTGATGATTAAGTCCTCCAGCCTGCGTATGACGGCAGTGGGCTCAGTCTCAAGTTTTTCCTGCATCAGTGTTTTGACGATGGGGATGCACAATCCATCTGATACAAAATTATATTTTGCATCCGTGCCATACCACTTGATGATGTTTTCATCACGTATATCCTTCCCCAACTCGTTGAAGATGTCGTTGAGCGCCTTAGTGGATTTTTCGTCGCTATGCGCCAGTTCTATCAGTCGGTTGATCTGCTGCAGGGCCAAGGAGTCGCTACGTTTGTATTGTTTATAGTCATCCGCATTCGTGGGCGCAAGGTTTTGAGTGATGGCATTGTACTTCAATACCAGCACTATTTTCTCCACTTTATCCACGGTGTTTTCTTCATAGCCTTCACCGAATATGTTCATAAAACGTTGCTGGAGCTTATCCCGTAACATCTTATTCTTCCTAATACGGCCAAAGAAGTCTATCCGCTTTTGTTCATTGGCGCTGCTTCCCAAGAAAATCACCTCAAGGAGGATATGATCCCAATCGAGAACTCGTTGCAGTCCCAGGTAACTGCTAAGGAAGGCTCTCTCTGCTACGTCTTCAGAGATTGTCCCATCATGATAGTAAGGTTCCAAAAGCTTCATCATCTTTGAAGACTGTAGCATCTGGATATTGTTTGACACAAATGCCATCATGGATGCAGGGAGGTTATATTGTTGCATGAAGGCAGTGGCATCCTGCAAGTGGAATTCCATGTTGGCTGCCAGCACATCCATCAGTGGGAAGTCTTTTTGCAAAGACTTTCGCTCCAAGGGCGACTGTTGATTGAAATAAATAACCACCTTGTCGTTAGCCCACTCGTTGTCAAGTTTATATTTTGTTGTGAACCAATCATCCTTGAACCTTACCCAGTGATAACCTTGTGGCCATTCTACTGTGTCAAGTTCGTCTGCCATGAATTGATCATGGAAGATGAAGAGTACCCTTAGTTCCGGGTCTCTCTCAAAATATGTGGTTATTTTATTTAATAGCAAATTCATATCTTCTTAAAATTATAGCCAATTTTCATTTGGAAAAGCCTCTTTTACAGACTTAGTTGATAATACTTTGTAATAACAATTAGGTTCATTAAAGATATCTGCTATAGAAGAATCATCTTTGTGAACCCTCACAGTACACGAAGCATAAACTTCATACACGAAAGGTATGACAAAGTCTCTTTCGTTCAAAGTTATATGTTGGTTGTTGTCATTTGAAATTATCAGAGAAACCTTCTTTTTCTCATCCCACCCATTAGCAAAAGCAGAATTTGGACGTACCTTTATTTGAAAATTTTGTCCTTCTGGCGTAGATGGAATGATTTTCTTATTTTCATAGAAAGCTCTTAACTGAATAGACGCAATATATGCATCTTCTGTACACTTGTTATATATATTAAATTTTATCCCGCTATTTATTTCTATGTTATTGATATTGTCATAATACATCTTAAGATTATGGAAATTATTATCCACAATCTCACCTTTGAAGTTACTTATATTGATGGTATCCCCGAATAAGCCACTTAAAAGAACCTTCTCTTTTGAAAATAAAGCGTCAGGGATGTCTATCATCCTTAAAGCCCTGTTGTTATCATGGTAAACCGTTTTGGGATCAAAATCTACCTGCAAATTAAAATTACGTTGGCCCTGGTAAGTTATTTCCATTTTGGCTTTATAAGACTCACCATCAAATTTCAAGACAAACTTACCTTTTCTTAAATTATAGCCTGTTGCTTTTATTGTTTCAATAAAATTCCTTTGAGGGATGATAAATGTCAAATTAATATCTTTGACCGAAGGGCCAATAAAGACCTTCTTTATATCACCCTTCATTCGTACATCATTCACCCAATAACTCCCTAAACATGTTATAGGGATTACGGGCAGATATGGGAAAGGAGAGTCTGATAAAAAAATACCATCTTTTTCAAAATCTCGATTCTCTATTTTCTCCTTATTTTCGTTATTCACAGTAAATGATAAGGTTCGATTTAACGTATTACCTTCAGAGGGGAATATTTGACCAACTATGTTGTCTTCTTCTTTTTTAGGAATGAGCGATACCATGATATTATGAAGATTCATGAATCGTGAATATGTCTCACTTGAAATGAGATGTTGCTGATAATCACTTGTTACATTATTCGCTAAATCCTTATTGAGTTCTTTCAGAAACTCACTGGCATACGCTTTATAGTATTGTATATGTTTTTTCTTTAGCTCTTTCTTCCTTGATTCACTTATACTGGGAGCTATCAAAAACATTTGTCTTTGCTCCTTACCTACAGCCTTTGAAATTCTTTCTATAAGTTTAAGTATATTATCATCTTCTAAACTATAGCCAATAAATGCAATATTCTTTGTTAAGAATTCACCTTCTACCAGCTTCCACATTTCCTTATTACGTTTTTGTGCAAGCAGGTCTTTGTAGTCTTGAGTTGTAATGACTAAAGAATCTGGATCGGTAAAATCTCCATGTATTTTAAAAATTGTTACAGGCTTATTCTCCATTGTAGAGCAGTCCTTATCTGTTCTAACAACCTGACAGTCATCTACAGAATAGGAATCTTCAAGCAAAGTATCATAATTGGTGGTGAAAATCTTATGAAAATGGGGTATCTTGGTCAATGCTATATGATCACTCAAACTCGTAGGCTTGAATGATGTAAATAAGTTTTTAAGTATCTGAACGAGTTGAACACGACTGCCGGTACATTCTTCTTCGACAAAATATTCTGACAATTCGTCCAAACCATCGTTAGAATGTCCATTCTGACCTTCTTTCGATATCTCATTAAGTATTGCCTGTTTCAACATAGCAACAGAAGGGGCGTGAGCCTCCAATGAGAAGCCCGCGCCAATAAAAAGTGTTACCTCTTCTTTTCTGACTAAACTTATGAGATGTTCAAACATATATGTTACTTGATTTTAAATAAAACATCACCAAACTTAGCATAGTTCTCCACCACGCCATCATCGAGGTCGAAGGCTATTTCCTTGTCGGCAACCTCGTGGAGGCGGTCATGGTACTCGCGGCACTCGGCTATCTGCTTCGTCACCTTGTCAAGTTCACGACGCTCAATTGAAGTAAGGTTAGCAGCATTGTTCTGCAGGTCGTTCTGCTTGTTGACAAGGTGCTCTATGTATGGCAGCAGGTACTTTGTGCGGACTCGCTCTGCCGTCCACGCATCCATACGGTGCATATAGGCGATGCACTGGAATGCGCCTTTTTTCGAACTGAACAGCCAGTAGATAGGACGGTTCTGATACATCCGCTTGTGGTCTTTCCAGAAGTTCTTCTGTAGATACTGCTCCAGTGTCATTCCAAGAGACTTCTCCATGAAGTTCAGATTCTCAGTAAGGCTATCAGCACCAAAGACGACACGAATGAAATCAATCAATCGTTGCAACATGTTGTCTGTGAACGGACAATCACGAGACATCAGTGGTATGATGGCGTCATCGTCTATACTTATCTTCTCTCCTTTGTACGTATAAGGAGCCAATTCTTCCTCCGAAGGATTTGGATAGGCGATCTGTAGCCCTGGCTTATCAAGACGATAACGCCCCATGCACACGCCCACGGCATAGCTAATGAGTTGCTTGATGAGCGTATCCTCATTCCAGACAATCTTATCATTCTTTATAGCTATCTCGTTTTGCTGCAAGATGGTTATCTCGTTGAGCGGTACGTCAGGGGTGAGCTCGTCCTGCAAGCCATAGATGTCAATGAACTGTCGGTTGAGTTCCTCCTCATTGGCGTGGAGCTGCATGAAACGGGCTGTCCACAGCTTTTCAAAGGCCTTGACACAGAGCTCCAGCGTGCTGCCATGAGAGGTCACGCCATCAGTGGGATGGCAAAGACCATGCAAATCGTTTACCACGCTTTGGTAATCGTCTTCCCACGCTTTGGTCACATCGTTACCACGCTTTGGGTTTGCCGTTACCACGTCGTGGTCATCCACCGCTTCTGCACGGTCGTTGTGGTTCTCCGCCGCAAAACCATCAGTTTCCTGCCGCGAAACCGTCGGTTTCTCGGTTGAAGACCATTGGTTCCCCGCCTTGAAACCATCGGTTTCTGACGTAGAAGGCATCGGTTCCTCGCCCTCGGCTTGCTTCATGATGGCTACCAAGGGATTCTCGGCAAAGTCCCATGAGGTTTCGTGAGAGTCCCAGTCGAGCTTACTTATAGTTATGTTTTCTTTTGCTAAATTTGATAACTTATTATTACAGTCGTTCTTAAATGGAAGATTTTCAAAATCACCAGGATTAAAGTGCATAGTTGGATTCAAGATACCCTTGAACTCCTTAACCACTTTCGTATTACTATAACCTAAAATATAAAAAATATCACAGCCATTTGTTGGGAAAGCGGCATTTGCACACCCATCATAAATAAATCCTTGTTCAAAATAACGAAATGCTAATGGTCCACTTGTAATATTTGACCAACTGAAACAGACCTTAAAGTACGTATTAGTATTTTGAGGCCGTGATCTTAGTTTACCTTTAGAGTCTTTGAAATCTTTTATTTCTTCTCCATTATTTTGCCAATTTACAACATAATCTCGACATCCATACCACTTCCTATAGCTACCTGCCTTATTATAAGGATACCATTTTTCTTTCAAGTGTTCTGATTCTTCCGAACTGCAGCAGTTAAAATTTATGGAGTTAAAATTGGGCTCAAACCATAGTCGAAGATAACGTTGGTTATCTGCTGTTATTAAGCCCTCACGAATAGACACGACCTTATGAAGTCCTCTAATCTCAAATAAGTTTATATATTTTTTACTTAACCAGTATCCAATCGGACATCCCGGTATTTTCTCAAAGTCCTTCTGCTTGACGTTCGGGTAATACACTTTTGCGCCATCAACATTACCGTCACGGTTTTCGAGGAGCATGTGCTCTTTGTCCAAGCAATTCTTGCCATCCACAAGTCGATAGTACGTACCGCAACATTCTGAATCGCCGGCAACGTTCATATTGCTGACAACGAAAGCCGTGTTCTGCACCACCTCGCCGCTGAGTTCATCAAAAGTATGCGGTCCAAGATGCAACATGGAGTCAATCTGCATTGTCTCCAGCAAGTCCTTTCGCAGCTGCTCAAAGGAGGACAGGAACATCCAGCTTTGCATGTTGATCATCGCATACTTGCCATTGTATAAAAGGCGGTCTTTTGCCATGAGCATAAAGACTGAGAAAAGGTCGGCCTTACCTGTGGCATAGTTGTCCTTGACGTACTTGGAGAGCACACTGTCAAAGCGACTGCTGCCCATATACGGCGGATTCATCACCAGTGCCGTATATTTCTGGGTCAATGCGAGGATGACCCTGACATAAGGAATCATCTTTTGAATATCCTCTGGGATAATGTCTTGCTGTTCATAGTCCTCCAAACGTACTTGCAGAATATTGCGGGTACGTTCGGAAATATTTAACTTCATGATGGAGCCTAATGTCTTGGCTTCGTCCATAAGCTTGACAGCATCGACTATCTCATCCAACACGGTGCTGTTGGCACCCAAGATAAAATGGGAGAACGCCTCACGGATGATATTGTCTTCATTCTCTTTGTCATCCGTGAACGGCTCTGGCATGTCGATGATGTTGGGCATCACCTCTGCATTGGCAAACGACTTGTCTTTCTGGCAAGCCTTCAACAACAGGGCAAAGGTGGCCAGTTGCTTGGCACGCTGGTCAATGTCCACACCTACAAGATTCTCTTTGAGAATATGCTCCACGGCATCCCGGCGGGAATAGCCCTCATAGAGATAAAGGTCGAAGAGCACCTCGAACATGTAGCCCACGATATGGCCGGAGCCACAGCCCAAGTCGCCACAACGAAGTTCTTCCAAGTTATCGAAATGACATATTTCCTTGTCATCACGTTGCTCCTGGTCAACAAGATACTTCCACTTCGGTTTGAAGTCATCCGCCGCATAAGGGTTGTTGTCAAGATACATACGTCCTATGGTGTTCTGCACCATGTATTTCACTATCCATTCCGGAGTAAATATCTGTGTGGCAGGGGCTATCTCATCCGCATCGTACTTTCCTTTCTTGGCAAAGACCTCATCCTTACGTTCAGAGATATAGAACTGATAGAGCCAGCCAATCAAAGTGGATGAAGCGTAATCCTCGTCTGTAATGAACGTAGTGTGGTTGATCATATCAACGAAACCGCCTTCACGCAAGATGTCCTGAGGCAGCAACAGTTCGGTGTAATCAGAGATAGCACCGAAGCAACGGTTGATGATGGGGTTGCTATGGCAGAAGGCCACGATGAGCAGGGCGAACTGCTCATTGGTCTTGGAATCGTCATTGAGCAAGTCTTCGAGTTCCTGGCGTGTACGTTCCGGCATCTCCGGCAGTCGTCCGTGACGCGCCTCACTGACGATAAGGGGAATATGTATGTCGTCACTCTCATATTGCAGGACTGGGGAAATGAAGTCCTGCTTGCTCAGTATGCGGATGGCAACAAAGCGGTTGAACCACGTGTAGGCTGCTTCCTCGGCGACATCCCTCACTCCCCGGTGCTTGATATTGTGGTACAAGGACATCCAGCGTTCATAGAACGATGTGCTGACGACATTACCCATAAAGACGGCTCCTCCTTCCAGGAGGGTCGGCTTTTCTGTCGGCATTCCTGTATTCAGGTCGAAGCCAAGGCCTTCAAGCCTATGACTAACGCCCTGTAAAAGTATCTGTCGTGCTTCTGTGGCGAAGCGTTTCAAAAGTGTTGTGTCCATGACTGTTAACTTACAATGATACCATCATTATCTCCAAGGAGTTGCATTAATTGATTGCGCAAGCCTGCAAGATAGTTGTCAATATCCTCTTGGTTACGAAGAGGATGGCTCGTTCCTGTACCTGTTTGGAGACGAACCACTCTGATTTTCGGCTCACCGGCTCCACGGCTTGCAGCTATCTCATTGATGGTGTTGATCATCTTGGCAATGAATCCTGTCGTATCAGCAGCATCTTTCAATGCATAGAAATTGTGGCTAGTGGTCATGCGGCTGAGCGTTGCACTATGATTGTCATACTCCTCAGGTGTCACCTTGGCTTTCTCCGCATAGGCATCAAGCTCTGCAAATGCCTTGTTATAGGCATCCGTGACATTTTTAACCAGTTCATCTCTGCACTTCTTCAGTTCATTCTGCAGCGGTCGCATCATCTTCATGTACGACTGGAAATGCTCCCAAGGAGCCGCGTCCGTCTTGATCTGCATAAGAGAGCTTGCTGTCTGACGATGAGTTTCAGGCAAGAAGTCAAAGTTGGTCTTGTTATCGTCGATGAAGTCAAACAACTTGTTATAGTTCTCAAAATGATCATTCTTGAACATGTTGATGTTCTTGCAGCCATCCAACAACTTTCTTGCCATTTCCTTGTCTGCAATGATTGTCTCAAAGAACTTTTGATGGTCGCGGATCTCACTCCACTTGTCCATCAGGGCAATGGCGTCGTTGAGAACCTGCACAAAAGGCCGACCGGCAAAGTCATTGGCGAGCTTGCGATAGTTGAAGCGCAGGATGTTCATAGGGGATTTCTCGCTTTCCTTGCATTCCTGATAGAGTTCAGTACTGTCATTAGACCCCTTGACCTCAACGACGTTGAAAATGGATTTCCAACTGGCTATGAAGTCATTGATGAGTTGTTGGGAGATGGCGTGAGCAGGCTCTATGGTGAACCTTGAAGCCTCCTTGACGATGTTGGCAGCTATATCCTTCCGACTCTCAACGGGTGAATTATTGAAGGCAAAAGTATATTGATGGCGACGTACCAACTCATTCGTATAGTATATAGTGGCAAGATCAGACCAACCATAAGGAACACGAGAGAAGGTGCGTACCACCTCAGCTACAGTAATATCGTGGGGAGCTCTGTCGATAACATCCTTAATACGCTTCTCGGCCTCAGGAAGGGGAAGACCCGGCAGCTGAGGATCAATGGGGCGCAAGATAGCCTTTTGCAGGTCGCTATTGGTAAGCGGGTAGTCTTCTCCTATGAGCTTTGCTTGATTATAAAGCAAGGAGAAGTGCTTTGAGATTGCCCGCTCATAACGCTCCTTTGATTTTGCAGTACCAATTTCAGCAGCACTCAAAACATTTGCTCCAGAAATGACGGCACAGTCGTCAAGCATCTTTTCAAACTTTGGCTTTATCTCCTTCTTCAAGGATTCTGATGCTCTCTCCCTGAAAAGATTCATCACGCGCTGACGCTCATCACTTCCCGGTTCCTGTTGCAGGAATTTCTGAACACGACAGTAATCCAGGAACAAGGACCGCAGTTCGCTGTCTTCCTTATATAGAGGGTACAGGAAGAATACCAGATGATTATCCGGGTTGCTCAGAGCATATTGCTCTGGCACTATTTGAGTAGCTGTGGTAAGGAAGTCAATGCTTACGTCAGGGTTGTTGGCAAGATAGGTTCTCCCATCTATCTGCGCGCCTATGCTGAAAGCACGGGATACGTAGGTGAACTTATTCGACATGTTGCCAAAATAAGGGAAGATGATTTTACGCAGTTCCTCACAGTAAGTATTACTGTCAACAACCATATTGCTGATAATCTGAGCTACCTGGCTCTCTTCCTCTGTATAGAACTCATAGATATCCGTACCGCCTTCAGTCTTCACCTTATGGATGACCTTCTTATCAATGAGATAGGCCAATACCTCAGAGACGTCACTCTTAATGGCGGCCTTGGACTCATCAATCTTCGTCATCAGCAGTGTCACCACATTATCAATGGTAGCGGCGAATTGCTGTTTATTGGCTGGACTGAGGTTGCAAATCATGAAGAGCACATTGATAACACGCTCATAGAAAGCAGGATTCTTCTCTTCTGGTACTTGCTTGAGGGCTTCGCGAGCATTGCTGATGGCTCTGATGCCCAAATGTTGCATGGAACCCTGGAACACAGCGCCAAAGAAACGGTCGAATGAGATAAACTCTCCAACTTCCATATCCGCCGTCTCCTTAGCGATGGAGAATGTGATGTTGATAAGAGATCGCTCACCACCCTTAACCTGTTTGTCGACAAAGTTCATCTGAACGAAAGAGTTCAGCACCTGTTGAATCAATCGGAACTGATAAGGGACAAAAGGATAATAGTCAGCAAAGTCTTTCGCATCGCTGTAAGCATTGTAAGTTGTCGGCAGTACAAACTGTGCCTCCAGTTTACCCTTGTTCTTCTTATATAAATCCTCTAACTGAATCTCAACATCCCCTTTCTTCTCAAGGATACGCTTCTGGGTGATGTATTCGGGATTCGTGCTTTGCAGGGAGGCGCGTACCTCAAAGCGACCCATAATCTTGCCATAGTCCTCGCTGGTCTTTTGAATGCTTGAACTTTGAATGACCTCAGACAAGTCTTGCTGGGCAGTGCAGGCGAACCATACCTGAGAGTTGCACTTCTCAAAGCAGTGTTTGACGACTTCCTGCAACTGAAGCAGGAGACCGCCACGATTATCAATGAACTGGCTGATCTCATCGCACAGGAATACCATACGATAGTTTTTGTCAGCCTTCTTGTCAATATATTCCTTCAACTCTGCTGCAAAAGCCTTCACGCTGACATCGACATCGTTGTTCTTGACGCGGTTGCGAATGACGTCATAGGACAGTTTGTCGTCAACATCTTTGGCCAACTCCAATGCCAGGTCCAGTTTGCTGCCGCTGAAACGGGATATGTTGCCTTTCCAGTCATAGCCTTCATTTGAGACATGCTGCAAGAAAGCCTCATATTTGCCATCATCAGAAAGGGCTTTCTCAAGATTCTCTGCCAAAGCAAGGTGAGATTCGTTGAAGCCGCGCATCCCATTGAACTGATTCCAGAAAACCTGTGTGAAGACCTCATCTTCTTTGCCGTTGTTGGCATTATAGACGGTTCCTATGTTGAACATGATGGTCTCTATCTTAGCCTTGTCAGTGTACCATCGGATAAGGTCATCCAACTCACCGACCTCCACTTCGAGAGTCATAGGCGGACGCTCTGCGACGGCATCGTGAAGACGATCCAGCGCAGTCTTCCCCCATTTTGAAGAAAGGCAGTAATCGAGATATTTTAAGAAGTGAGACTTACCAGAGCCATAGTATCCGTTGATCCATATACCGGAGCTACTACCCTGGTTCTCACGTATGTTGCTGAGTATCTTATAGAGGTTGTTGATAATCTCATTAGTGAACACATACTCGCCGATTTCCGACTTTATAGTCTCTTCACTCATATCGGTTGCCGAGACAGCCGGATTAACCTTTCTGTTGAGTCCTTTCAGATACAGGTCTTCAAATTTCATAATTGTACCGATTTATTCGTTAACTAACAATACTGCGCGATAGGTATGGTTATCATCAATAGTATTAAACAGTTTAAAAGTATTACCCTTGCTCTCCCCTGGATAGAAGACAATGATTTTATACGAACCTGGATCATTGTATTTTTCATATCCATTGAGGAATGTGCTACAGCGAAGATATGGAAACATCTTGCCAATGCCGTGTACGAAGACATAGGGCTTCTTGTAACCATCATTTTCGCTGATGTGCTTGATGATGCGGTCACGGACAAACTCATAGAATTTGTCGTTGTTGGCCTCGTCTGTCAGTTCTTCTGTTACACTGTTGGGTGTTTCCTGTTCTTCTTCCAAGGTCATATCAAACAGATTCTGCTTTCCAAACGTCTCTGTCTTGAGATAATCACAGAATGTCTCAAATAGATCTATGATTAATGCATTGACAAAGGTGGTAGGACGCTTGAGCCTCTCTTGAAACTCATTAATCTGCCGACGCATCTCATATTCCTGATTAGCCGGATATTGATATATATAGTAGTTGTAGAACATACTACCTGACTGGTCTCGGAACTGAGGACTGCAGAGGTAGTCGTACAACTCAGGTATTGTCATATACTTCATAAGACTTGCTCTTTAAGTTCTTTTATTTCATAGGGGCGCAGAAGGCATGCTTCAAGAAACCAACTCTCCCCAGTCTGAAAGTACCATACACAGTCATTTGGCTGTAGATGCAAAGCTCGTAGATTACCATCTCTGTCGATTGCTATGCCTACTTGCTTGATAATGCTTAAATACTGGCTTATACACTTCTTCTTTGTAGATTCAGACCAGCTGTCCACAAATTCATCATGGGCTGCAATCTCGTTGAACTCCATTTCGATGTCTGAGGGGGTCACTTGCTGATCAGCAGACTTCCACTTTTTGACCGTCACATTGAAGTGAAAATCAAAAATCAACTTATACGTCTTTAATATGGCATAGAAGAATCCTGCTTTCTGACCTTCCTCACTCATGTTTTTCCATGATTCCCAAAAGTTGTATGGTACAGAAGCAAAACGTCTTTTAAACTCCAGCATGAAAGTACGCCTGGCTTTCCTCGTATTTACTTGGAGAAGCCGGTTCTCTTCAATTTCCTGTTGGAGCAATTCTTGAGAGTTCTCCTCCATTAGCAAATGGAAGATTCTCTTGAATTCATAAAATTGAAAGCCGCATCCTGTAATGGCTGCACTATATGGGCTTTGTATTTTGATCATATTTATTCCTTTGTCTTATGTAACAATTCACGGATGTCAACATCAAGCAAATGGGCTATTCGTTTTAGTGTTACCAAGTCAGGTTGCGTTGTATTAGTACACCATTTGGAAACAGTCGCAGGATCTTTGTCAAGTTCCTCTGCTAGCCATTTATTTGTTTTCTTGTGCTCGACAAGGCAGATTTTTAGTCTGTTGATATCTTCCATAACTTGAGTTATTGATATTCAGTCGCAAATATAAGGCTTTTATTTCTTATAAACGAAGATATCTGAGAGAAATATGGCGTCAGACGCAATTTTGTGCGTCTACGACCAATTATTGCCTTTAATCCGCATATTGCCGGAGCACATCAGACAGTCTTGCCTTTATCCTTTCCTGAAGTTCCATGGGATGCAGGACCATTACATAATTGCCGAAAGAGAGAATCTTCTGCTCTAACTCATAATTGAGGATAACATGAAGTTTGACGGTTACCTGCTCATCATCCTTTTTCAAGACTTGCTGACTGGCATGCCAAGGTTTTGTTGCCACATATTTATATTGATCCTTCGGGAAGCGAAGAATAACATCTACAGGCTCCTGTCCTTCTTTCTTGCTCACGCCAATCATATCCCGGAAGAAGTCTTCAAAGTTGATGGTTGTATCCCGGAAGGGCACATGGGCTGGTTTGGCTGCAAGGATACGATCAAGTGGGTAGTTACTCAGATTGGTGTAGTCGCCATTGCAGCAGAAGAGGAACCAACGATTGTTATACTCCTTCAGATAATATGGATGGACGATGAGTGTCTGTGGCTCCTTCATCTTGAAACTCTGATAACGTAGCTCCACAGTATATTTCTTGCGGATGGCATCAAAGAGCGGAGTGAAGAACTCCATACCTTTATTATATAAGGAACTCTCGAAGCCGACAGCCGCGCGAGCTTGCTTGGCATTGTTCATACAGAGGTTGAGACGGGCACCGAGCTCCTCCATCCATTCGAACTGTGGCATGCCTTCGAAGCGGCGAAGGATACCAAGTGCCTGACTGAGGTGTTGAAAGTCGTCTTCCGAAAGTTCCTGTGAAAACACAGAGAAGTCGGGATCCTCATAATAATAGGTCATCTGACGGCCACGCTTCTTACGGATGATAGTCGTATGATATTCATTCTCGATGTTCAGCAGGTCATCCATGAGCGTCGTACGAGACGTAATCTTCGGTTCGCCTCGCAGCTCTAATGCCTCATTGATGAATGCCGTGAGTTCATTACCCGTATAGGCATGTCCGCTGCGCAGGCATCGGTCGAGGACGCGCAGTCGTGTGGAATAGTTCTTTGTATTTGGCATAGTCCTGTTTTTTCTGCAAAGATAAGGTATTCACGTTCACCCTATGCGGACGTGTCCAACTTTTTTTTCATTTTTTCGAAAAATAATTGCATCTGTCCGTATAGGGCGAACACATGGGTAGTATCTTTGCGGCAAATTTCAATTTAAGTTCAACTAAAAACACTTTTACTATGAAGAAAAGAAGTATGAGAACGTTAGCCTTGATGGCCGTCTTGGCTTGTATGGGACTGTCATCATGCAAGCAGCTCTATTATCAGGTGTATGATGTCAAGTCGGATGAGCTGAAGCAGGAGGACAACTCATTGGTGTATGAGAATGGAGACATGAAGGTGATGTACAACCTTTGGGGTAAGGACGGATCTGTGGGATTCATTCTTCAAAACAAGACTGACAAGGACTTGTTTATCGATATGGACAAAACTTTCTTCATCCTCAACGGTGAGGCGAATGACTATTTCAAGAATCGGGAGTACACCACGAGCACTACCGAGATTGCTTCTATGGGATTTGGTGTCAGTCAGACCTTTTGGAGTGCGAATGGCTTTTGGCCGACACAGTATTATGTCCCGACTACTGCATCAGCCTTGTCTAAACTCGTGAAAGGGCAGTCGCATGGCGTTACGACGAAGGAGAAGCAGATCGTCTGCATCCCGGCTCACGCCTACAAAGTCATCAACGAGTATAAGGTGTCGCCTCGCTTTGTCAAGACCTGTGAGCGTACGAAGGACTTCCCTAAGAGAACTGCCATTGTAGCCAGCTACTCGGAGGGCTCATCACCTGTGAAATTCAAGAACCGCATCGCATACTCATTCGACAGTGATTGCAAGAATTTGCAGCATATCGAGAACAGCTTCTATGTGAGCGGTGTCACCAACTATTCCAAGAAAGCCGCAGTACAGAAAGTACGCGAGA
>Ga0256406_1004186_pt1 | contig 16895 bp, 15 predicted proteins | sample RumenRJG_03DNA_FD_185986 | JGI IMG/M metagenome (GOLD analysis project Ga0256406, IMG submission 185986) | Bovine rumen microbial communities from Lethbridge, Alberta, Canada - RJG_03 | ecosystem: Host-associated > Mammals > Digestive system > Stomach > Rumen | place: Canada: Alberta | collected... | reverse complement strand
CGGTTCACCCCGGGGACTTCGTTGACGATCCGGCGGGACACGATATCCAGTACATGGTAGGGGATATGGGACCAGTCGGAGGTCATGCCATCGGTGCTGTTTACGGCACGGAGGGCGATGGTGTTGCTGTAGGTACGGAAGTCACCCATGACACCCACGCTGCGGATGTTGGGCAGGCAAGCGAAATACTGCCAGATTTTCCGGTCCAGACCGGCTTTGGCGATTTCTTCCCGGAAGATGGCATCGGCTTCGCGGACGATGTGCAGCTTCTCTTCGGTGACTTCGCCCAGGACACGGATGGCCAGGCCGGGGCCCGGGAAGGGCTGGCGCCATACCAGTTCAGAGGGGATGCCCAGTTCTTCGCCCACGGCGCGGACTTCGTCCTTGAACAGTTCCCGCAGGGGTTCGATCAGGCCCAGTTTCATGTCTTTGGGCAGGCCGCCTACGTTATGATGGCTCTTGATGGTGGCAGAGGTACCGGTACCGCCGGATTCCACCACGTCAGGGTAAATGGTCCCCTGGACCAGGAAGTCCACGTGACCGATTTTCTTGGATTCTTCTTCGAAGACCCGGATGAATTCTTCGCCGATGATCTTCCGTTTCTTTTCAGGGTCGCTGACACCTTTCAGCTTGCTCAGGAAACGGTCCTGGGCGTTGACGCGGATCAGGTTCATGTCGAAATCGCGCTTGAAGACCTGTTCCACCTGGTCGCCTTCATCTTTGCGCAGCAGGCCGTGATCCACGAATACGCAGGTCAGCTGCTTGCCCACAGCCTTGTGGACCAGCACGGCAGCCACGGAGGAGTCAACGCCGCCGCTCATGGCGCACAGCACGTTGCCCTTGCCGACTTTTTCCCGGATTTCCTTGATCTTGTTCTGGGCGAAGGAAGACATGGTCCAGTCGCCGGACAGGTCGCAGATATTGAACAGGAAGTTGCTGAACATCTGCTTGCCGAAGGGCGTATGCATCACTTCAGGATGGAACTGTACGCCGTACAGTTTCTTCTCTTCGTTCTGCATGGCAGCGATGGGGCATTCGTCCGTATGGGCGATGACGGTGAAGCCTTCCGGGGCTTTTTCCGCATAGTCCTGATGGCTCATCCAGCATACGTTGTTCTTTTCCAGACCGGAGAACAGACGGGTCTCGGTATCCAGCACCACAGCGGTCTTGCCGTATTCACCGCTGCCGGCATGGGCCACGACGCCACCCAGGGCCTTGGTCATGAACTGATCCCCATAGCAGATGCCCAGGACAGGGATGCCCAGTTCGAACACGCCCGTATCCACGCTGGGGGTGTTTTCGGCATACACGCTGTTGGGCCCGCCGGACAGGATGATGGCTTTCGGATTCTTGGCTTTGATTTTATCCAGGCTGTAGTTGTAAGGAATGATTTCGCAATAAACGCCGCATTCACGCACTCTTCTGGCAATCAGCTGGCTGTACTGCGCACCGAAGTCGACTACCAGGACGACCTCATGCTGTAAATTCTCCATACTCTTCCTCCCTTTTCTCGTTTGTAAACTTTTATACAATATACCATAAGTTGGGGTTTCTTTCAATTGGAAAACCGATTATTTTTCGTTGGTCAGGCCCAATTTTTCGAAAATCAGGAAGGCCAGGCTGGTGATGATGGCCACCACCGTAGCCAGCCCCATGCCTTTGAGCTGGACGGGCCCGATGTGGACCGCTGCCCCGGAAAGGCCGCTGATCATGGTCACAGCCGTCAGGATCAGGTTCTTGGGCTGCGTGAAATCCACCTTCCGTTCCACCATCATGCGCAGACCGGAAGCGGCGATAAACCCGAACAATAAGATGCAGACACCGCCCATGACCGGGGTGGGGATGCCGTGGATCACCGCAGCGATCTTACCGATGAAGGAGAACAGGATGGCGAAAACAGCCGCCCCGCCGATGACCCAGGTGCTGTATACACCGGTAATGGCCATGACGCCCATGTTCTCCCCGTAGGTGGTGTTGGGTGTGGAGCCCAGCAGGCCGGACAGCACATTGGACAGACCATCGGCGATCAGGGACCGGTGCAGGCCCGGATCCTTGATCAGGTCGCGGCCCACGATGTCACTGGTGACGAACAGATGGCCCAGGTGTTCCGCCAGCACCACGAACAGAGCCGGCAGGATCATCATGATGGCCGAAATATCGAATTCCGGTTTATAGAACGTGGGGAACGAGAACCAGGCCGCGCTGGCCACGGCGGAGAAATCCACCACGCCCATGAAATAGCTGAGCACGTAGCCGCTGACCACCCCAATCAGGATGGGGATGATGGCGATGAAGCCCTTGCCCACCACGTTGGCCAGGATGGTGATGATCAGGGTCGCCATGGAGATGGTCATGGCCTGGGCATTGGTCATCCCCTTCACCGGGTCCATGAAGCCGCTCATATTGAGGGCCAGAGGCGCCAGTTCCAGGCCGATGATGGCCACGATGGAACCCATGGCCGCCGGCGGGAACAGCACGTCGATCCATTTCGTCCCGATTTTCTTCACCATAAGCCCGATGAGGATGAAGCACAGCCCGAAGGCGATGAACCCGCCCTGGGCGTCGCCGTAGCTCATGCCCGGGGTGGCACATACGGCCAGTACGGGAGAGATGAAGGCAAAGCTGGAGCCCAGATAGGCCGGCAGCCGCCATTTGCAGATGGTGAGATACAGCAGGGTCCCCACCCCGTTCATGAACAGGGCCGTGGAGGGATCCACCTTCAGCAGGAACGGTACCAGCACGGTGGAACCGAACATGGCGAACAGGTGCTGCAGACTCAGGGGGATGGTTTCTGCGATGGGGAGTTTTTCCTCCACCTGGATGATGCGTCGTTCTTCCATATAACTACTCCTTTGGATTGATTTTTACTATATTATTTTATCATATCCGACCTGTCGATGGGCACAAAAAAAGAACTGTGAGTCATCACAGTTCCTGAAAGTTCTGGTGCCGGGGACCGGAATCGAACCGGTACGGAGGTCACCCTCCGAGGGATTTTAAGTCCCTTGCGTCTGCCAGTTCCGCCACCTCGGCGAAAAAATTGGAGGCGACGCCCAGAATCGAACTGGGGATAAAGGTTTTGCAGACCTCTGCCTTACCGCTTGGCTACGTCGCCATATGAAAATGGAGCGGAAAACGAGATTCGAACTCGCGACCCCCACCTTGGCAAGGTGATGCTCTACCACTGAGCTACTTCCGCATGAAGAATGGTGCCTCAGCGCAGAATCGAACTGCGGACACAAGGATTTTCAGTCCTTTGCTCTACCAACTGAGCTACCGAGGCATGGCGACCCAGGACGGACTCGAACCGACGATCTCCGCCGTGACAGGGCGGCATTCTAACCAACTGAACTACTGGGCCATTCCAGTGACAACACATTCCTGCGCTGTCGACTTGATTAGTATACGATAAGAGGGCAAAAATGTCAAGGACATTTTTGCAGCAGGTAGTGGGTAGAACCCCCTACCCGCGAAGCGGGTCCTTTCCCCCTTTCAGGGGGACACAAAAAAAGGAACTGTGGCTGCTCACAGTTCCCTGCATTTCATTTGGAGGCGACGCCCAGAATCGAACTGGGGATAAAGGTTTTGCAGACCTCTGCCTTACCGCTTGGCTACGTCGCCATATGAAAATGGAGCGGAAAACGAGATTCGAACTCGCGACCCCCACCTTGGCAAGGTGATGCTCTACCACTGAGCTACTTCCGCATGAAGAAATGGTGCCTCAGCGCAGAATCGAACTGCGGACACAAGGATTTTCAGTCCTTTGCTCTACCAACTGAGCTACCGAGGCATTGGCGACCCAGGACGGACTCGAACCGACGATCTCCGCCGTGACAGGGCGGCATTCTAACCAACTGAACTACTGGGCCGTTGCGGTGTCTTCTTCAAGCACCGACTTTGTTAGTATACGATAAGAGCAAAAAAATGTCAAGCATTTTTTTGCTCTTAGTGATTAGTGGTTAGTGATTAGTGGTTAAGGTTAGGACTGAGTCTTTTGGTCGACCGACCGTCGGCAGTACGATAGGACGCCGAAGGTAACCAATCACTAGCCACTAGCCACCAGCCACTGAAAAAGGCTGCTCAAAAGCAGCCCTTTTTCTAAATCGTATGATCCGTGGTGTCCACCCACTTCAGGGTGGGCTCCAGATGTTCCTTCAGCTTCTGTTCCAGCTGTTTCAGGTTCTTGCTGTCGAAATCCATGGAGGCGTGGAATACAGAGTTGATCTTCACTTCCCCGAAGAACTCGTCCCGCAACCGGTTGTACATGATGATCAGCTGGTCCTTCCGTGCAAAGTTGGAGTAGTCAATCATGATGATGGACCCGTTGATGTGCTCGATGGCATTGGCGGGTTTGATGTACAGCTCGAAGGGGCCGATCTTCTCCGGCAGGTTGTTGCCGTAGTCCCAGGTCAGGATGCCCTTCTCGGCCACCATTTCCCCCAGGTTCACCTTCGTGGGATGCTCCATGGCGTCCAGGATGCGGGGCAGGTAATTCTGCACCTTCTGGGCGAAGATATCCTTCTCCTTGTAGATGAACCGGATGTCCCGGTAGGAATTCATGCCCATGGTGTGGACCAGGATATAATCGAAGGTCTCGGAGGAATAGGTGATGTCCAGGCTGGCCCGCAGGGCCGGAGCCTCATACCGGCAGATGGTCAGGATCTGCCCGTCGATGGTCCCCACCCGCTTCTTGGTGAACTGGCCCACCTGTTCCGGCAGTTGGTCGATGAAGTCCCAGGTCTTCGTCTCTTCCTGGATTTCCGTAATGGATTTATATCCCATGGCGGTCAGTCCTTCTTGGCTTTTTCAGCCGCATCCCGGGCCAGCAGTTTTTCCAGCCGGCCGCAGCTCATTTTCCCTTCATGGCAGACCCGGTCGCTTTCGCAGGTGGGGCCGGCCTTTTCGAACAGGATGGGCGCCACTTCCTTCACCTGGCGCAGCATTTCCCAGGCCAGGGCACGGATTTCCCACTGGGCACGGGCACAGCAGCGCAGCTGGAAAAAGTGCAGCAGGCTCCGCGCGTTCATGGTGACCACAATCTTCGTTTCCGTGGCGTTGGGCAGGATGTACCGGGCGTCTTCCGCCGGGATCCCCGCTTCCGTCCACTGGTTGTACAGGTCCTGGATCTTTTCGCACAGTTCGTCGAACTGCTTCTTGCATTCCGGTCTGGCCGCGATGGTGGGGGGCAGGATGGTCTCGAAGTCGTGTTCCTTTACATACCGCTGGCTCTGCTGGCTGTAGGAGGCGATCCGATGGCGCACCAGCTGGTGGGTCAGCACCCGGGACACGCCCTCGATGGCAAAGGTGAAGCTCACGTGCTCAAACGTGGACGTATGCCCCATCTGGCCCAGCCGCCGCACCAGGCTGGCCACTTCCTTGTCGCTGAGCTTCGTCTCCAGCTCTTCAGCCCCGATGGGCGAATAGCAGAGCCGGGCACTCATGGCCACGGTGCGATCCGGATCCGGAGTATAGCGGATCAGTTTCACATGCATCATTTCTTCTTGTTCCTTTCCGCCAGCATGGCCTTCTGAATCAGCACAAAAGAACGGTCCATCAGTTCGTGGAGCCGTTCTTTCTGGTCCATGAGGTACAGGTACCCCATGAGTGCTTCAAAGGCTGTTCCCTGGCGATATTCACGCACACTGGCGCTTTTGGGCACCGTGCTCTTCGTATTCCGTCCCCGGCGGGCGATTTGGCTTTCCTCTTCCGTCAGTTCCCCTTCCAGGGCGTCCATGGCTTTGGCCTGCATCACCGCAGACACCATCCGGGCGGCCAGATCGTGGAGCACCTGCACATGGCTGCTCACCGGCAACAGCCGGCGCCGCACATACAGACTGAAAACCGCGTCCCCGATATAAGCCAGTTCCACCGGATGGACCTGTTTGGGATCCTGCACCGGTTTTTCTTCGATGCAGGAGGCCAGCACATGGTCCAGTAGTCTTTGATATTGTTCAAATCTCACTTTCTCTTCCACCGTACTCCCTGGGGCGTATCCTCCAGGATAATCCCCTTGGCTGCCAGTTCGTCCCGGATGGCATCGGCCTTGGCAAAGTCTCTGGCTTTGCGGGCGGCCTGCCGTTCCTCGATCTTGGCTGCGATTTCAGCTTCTTCGTTGCTGACCGCACCGCCCTGGGCGTTGGCCTGGGGTTCATTCTCCAGGATGCCGATGACCCCGATCATTTCCTTCCAGGCTTTTTCCATCTGTTCCACCAGTTTGCCGTCCGGCTTCTTGGCGCCGCTCAGGATGGTGTTGTGGTATACGTTGATTTCCTTGGCCAGGGCAAAGATGTAGCTGATGGCCAGGGAGGTGTTGAAGTCGTCACTCATGGCATCGAAGAAGCCCTTGCGCAGTTCGGCCACCTTGTCCCGCAGGGCCAGGCTGTCGGCGTCCGGACCCACGGTGATCACCTGCTGGATCTCCCGCAGGTTGTTCTGGGCCGTACGCAGCCGTTCCAGGCTCCGGCCGGCTTCCGCCAGCCGTTCCTTGCTGAAGTCCAGCGGGCTGCGGTAATGGGTGTTCAGGATGAAATACCGGATGGTTTCCGGTTCGTATTCCTTCAGCAGGTCATACACCGTCTTGAAGTTGCCCAGGGATTTGGACATCTTCTCTTCGTTGATGGTGATGAACCCGTTGTGGACCCAGTACCGGACAAAGGGATGGACCCCCGTTGCCCCTTCGCTCTGGGCGATTTCGTTTTCATGGTGCGGGAAGATCAGGTCACTGCCGCCCCCATGGAAGTCCAGGGTGGGCCCCAGATACTTGGTGCTCATGGTGGAGCATTCGATGTGCCAGCCCGGACGGCCTTTGCCCCAGGGGCTGTCCCAGGAGGGTTCGCCCGGTTTCGCACTCTTCCACAGGGCGAAATCCATGGGATTCTCTTTCCGTTCGTCCACTTCCACCCGGGCGCCGGCCATCATGTCTTCCAGCTTGCGGCCAGACAGTTCGCCGTAATGGGAGAATTTCTGTACACGGTAGTACACGTCCCCATCCACCACATAGCCGTAGCCGTTGTCGATGAGCTGCTGTACCGTATGGATGATGTCGGGGATATGTTCAGAGACCCGGGGATAGATGTGAGCCCGTTTCACATGGAGTTTGTCCATGACTTCGAAATAGGCCTTGATGTACCGGTTGGCGATCACATCCCAGGTCACCCCTTCCGTATTGGCGGCCTTGATGATCTTGTCGTCCACGTCGGTGAAGTTCTGCACGTAGGTCACATCGTACCCTTCGTGTTCCAGGAACCGGCGGATGACATCCCACACCACGAAGGGGCGGGCATTGCCGATATGGGGATGGTTGTAGGGCGTAACGCCGCACACATAGATCCCCACCTTGCCCGGATGGAGAGGAACGAATTCCTCCTTCTGCCGGGTCATATCGTTATATACACGGATGCTCATAAAAAGCTCCTTTCCTTTTTGTTACAGGGTGACGCCTGCTTTGGCCAGGCTGCCGCGGATGCGTTTGGCCACCCGTTCCTTACCCATCAGCGGGATCATTTCCGCCAGTTCCGGACCATGCTGGTTACCGGTCAGGGCAACCCGGACGGGCATGAACACTTTCTTGCCGCCCAGTTTCGTTTCTTTTTGTACAGCCTTGAACAGGGCCTTGGTGCTGGCATGGTCCAGGGCTTCAGCCGCAGCCAGTTTATCCAGGAACAGGCCCATGACCTGGGGCACCGTTTCTTCCTTCAGGACCGCTTCTGCTTCCGGCGTTTCGAAATCGAAGTCGTCGGAGAAGTACATGGCCACTTTTTCCGGGATTTCCTTGCCGAATTCAGCCTGTTCCCTGGCAGTCAGCACGACCTTCTTCAGCCATTCCAGCTTGTCGCCGGTTTCTTCGCCGGTCATGTAGCCGGCTTCCTTCATGAAGGGCACGGCGAAGTTGAAGTAGTCTTCATCATTCATCTGGCGCATGTAGTGGGCATTCAGCCAGTTCAGCTTCTTGATGTCGAACACAGCCGGGTTCTTGGCCACATGGTCCATGGAGAAGTTCTGGATCAGTTCTTCCCGGGAGAAGATTTCCTGGTCACTGGTGGGAGCCCAGCCCAGGAGAGCCAGGAAGTTCACGATGGCATCGGGCAGATAGCCCATCTGGCGGTACTGGTCCACGGAAGTGGCGCCGTGCCGTTTGCTCATCTTCTTGTGGTCCGGCCCCAGGATCAGGGAGATATGGCCGAACTTGGGTTTTTCGAAGCCCAGGGCATCGTACAGCAGCAGCTGCCGCGGGGTATTGGACAGATGTTCTTCAGCCCGGATGACGCAGTTCACCCCCATGAGGGCGTCGTCGATGACTACGGCATAGTTGTACGTGGGGATCCCGTCGCTCTTCACGATGACGAAATCGCCGATGCCGTCGGATTCAAAGTGCACATCCCCACGGACCATATCGTGGACCACGATGTCCTGGCCTTCGGGAACGCGGAACCGGATGGTAGGTTTGCGGCCTTCTGCCTCATAAGCAGCCCGCTGTTCCGGCGTCAGGTTCCGGCATTTGCCCATGTACCGGGGCATCTTCCCCTGGGCGGTCAGTTCTTCCCGTTCTTTTTCCAGTTCTTCCGGTGTACAGTAGCAGTAATAGGCTTTGCCTTCTGCCAGCAGCTTGTCGGTGTATTTCTTGTAGATATCCAGCCGTTCCATCTGGCGGTACGGACCGTTGGGGCCGCCTACGTCCACCCCTTCATCCCAGTCGATGCCCAGCCATTTCAGAGCTGCTTTGATATTCTCTTCCCATTCCGGTTTGGAACGGTCCTGGTCGGTATCTTCGATCCGCAGCAGCATGGTGCCGTGGTATCTGCGGGCCAGCAGCCAGTTGAACAGGGCAGACCGGGCACCCCCGATGTGGAACGGCCCCGTGGGGCTGGGTGCAAAACGTACTTTCAGTTTGTTATCCATTGTATCTTCCTCCCAAAGGTTTTTATCGTATCAGACTGGCCACCGCTTCTGCCGCGATGCCTTCCCCACGGCCGGTGAAGCCCAGTTTCTCCGTGGTGGTGGCCTTCACATTCACAGCGTCCGCCGCAATCCCCAGGTCCGCCACCAGGTTGTCCTTCATGGCCGGCTCATAAGGGGCCAGTTTCGGCCGCTGGGCAATGATTGTCACATCCACGTTGTTCACGTGCCAGCCGGCTGCCCGGAGTTTTTCCAATACGGCCGCCAGCAGCTTCCGGCTGTCGGCGCCCAGGAACCGGTCGTCCGTATCCGGGAACAGTTTGCCGATGTCCCCCAGCCCGGCTGCACCCAAAAGGGCATCCATCAGGGCATGGAGCGCCACATCCGCATCGGAATGGCCATCCAGTCCCTTCTCATAGGGCACCTTGACCCCGCACAGGATCAGGTCTCGTCCTTCCACCAGCCGGTGGACATCATACCCGGAACCGATCCGGAATTCCATAGAGACAGCCTCCTTCTCTTCCACCCGGTCCCGGGCCCAGCGCAGGTCTTCCGGGGTGGTGATCTTCTGGTTGTCATAGGAGCCCGGCACCAGCTGCACCGGCATCCCCATGGCTTCCGCGATGCTGGCATCATCCGTGACGGCCAGCTTGTGTGCTTTTACGAACGCGCCGTGCTTCTTCAGCTGGGCCGCCGTAAAGATCTGGGGTGTCTGCACCGCCCACAGTTTGCTGCGGTCCAGGGTGCGTTCCACCTGTCCGGCGGGATTCCCCACCTTAATGGTATCCTTACAGGGTACCGCCGCAATGGCTGCCCCCGTTTGGCGGGCTGCCTCCCAGACCCGGGTGAACAGCTCCGGAGTGGCAAAGGGACGGGCCCCGTCGTGGATGGCCACCCAGCAGGCTTCTTCCGGCAGGGCGGCAATGCCCCGCTCCACAGAATCCTGCCGTTCCCGGCCGCCAGTGACCACGTGCCAGCAAAGGAGCGGGAATTCCCGCTCCTGGTACTGCCGCAGCAACGCTTCTGCTTCCGGCTCTTCTCCGGCCGCCACGACCACCACCACGCCAGCAATGCCCGGGACCTTTGCCACCAGGCTCAGGTTCCGGATCAGGATGGGCACGCCACCGATACAGGCATAGTTTTTATTATACCCCAAACCGAGCCGTTTTCCCATACCTGCAGCCGCGATGATGCAAAATAATCGGTCATCCATTGGCAACATCCCTTCATTTCAGTTTGGCAAAGATCATCCGGCCTGCAGAAGTCTGCAGTACGGACGTCACGATCACCGGCACGGTGAAGTTCACGCAGCGCTTGCCGCTTTCCACCACTACCATGGTGCCGTCGTCCAGGTAGCCAATGGCCTGCCCCGGTTCCTTGCCTTCCTTGGCCAGGTAGATCTGCAGTTCCTCCCCCGGCAGTACGCTCTGTTTCAGGGCGTTGGCCAGGTCGTTGATATTCAGGACCTTCACGCCCTGGATCTCAGCCACCTTGCTCAGGTTGAAGTCGTTGGTGGCCACGATGCCGTTCATCTCTTTGGCCAGACGGACCAGCTTCGTATCCACTTCCGTGATGTCGTCATAATCTTTTTCGGCGATTTCCACCGTGGCATTCTTGTCCGCCTGGATGGCCCGGACGATGTCCAGCCCCCGACGGCCCCGGTTCCGTTTCAGGGTATCCCCCGAATCGGCCACCTTCTGCAGTTCCTCCAGGACGAATTTGGGGATCACGATGACCCCTTCCAGAAAGCCCAAACGGATCACATCCAGGATACGGCCATCGATGAGGACGCTGGTATCCAGCAGTTTATAAGTGCGGGAAACATGACGGGAACTCAGTTTCCGGGAGCCTTCCTTGCTCCGGGCAAACCAGACCCGATTGAAAAAAGACTGGATATCCTCGCGTTTGTTCAGGGCCACTTTAGCCCCGATGATGGCGCCCATGATGCTGAACAGCAGAGAAATGTACGGCCCGATGATGGGAATGCGGGAGAACGCCGTCCCCAGCAGGGTAGCCACGATCAGACCGGTGATGACCCCGATGGACAGGACGAAGATGTCGCCCGTGGGCAGATCAGCCAGATGCCCGGCCATGAGTTCCGAGAAGTGGACGGTATAGTGGATCAGCGGTCCGGACACAGCCCTGCCTACATACCCAAAGATCAGGGCCCCTACCAGACCCAGGATCAGGTTCAGCGGTGTAATGCCCAAAAAGCCCACCTTCAGATAATCGGAACTGACGAATTCAGAAAACAGCGGCGTCGCGATTTCCATCAGGAAAAATCCCAACGCAGCAAAGACCAGCACCACCAGGAATTTCAGGACTTTTTCGACCATAGTTACTCACCTCCTTGCATAATACCTTAAACTTTATTGTACAATAATACGCTTCTAAAGGAAAGAGAATAAGGCAAAAAGTTAAACTTTCTGTAAAAAGGGGATGTGAAAAAATGCTTTTTCACACCCCGTCACTAGTCACTGGTCACTGTCACTAGCTGATGGAAACCAGCTCACGCTGGCGAATATAAGGCGCTGTGAAGTATTATTTCACAGCGCCTTTTCTCTGCATTCCGATCAGACGAACTGGTCCAGCCACTTTTCACTTTTTTCTTCATCCGCGCTTTCCACCAGCATGAACTCACTGAGCAGGATCTGCTTGGCGGTGGTCAGCAGCCTCCGTTCGCCGGCGGACAGCTTCTTTTCCGTTTCCTGGACGGCCAGGGTCCGGACCACATCGGCCACTTCGAAGATGTCCCCGGTCTTCATCTTGTCCACATACATGTTGTACCGGCGGTTCCAGGTGATCCGCTTCATCTTGTTCTCCGGACGGGCCTTCAATACATCCTCCACCTTGGGCAGGATGGATTTGTTCACAATGGGCCGCAGTCCGATCTTATCCACGTTCACTTCCGGGATCATGACCTTCATGTCGCTGAGCAGCATCTTCAGGACAAAATAATTTACCGGATGTCCATCGATCTGCTTCTGTTCCACATCTTTTATCACAGCTGCCCCATGCATGGGATACAGCACTTTATCACCCACTGCAAACATTCTGTGCCCTCCTTACATACAGAATAGATACAACATCAACAACTGTATATAGTTTAACACAGGAATGGTTTAAAGTCAAATTTTATTATTATAAACCATTTCGTATTGCAATGTCAACTGTTTGATATAGAAAAATCGGCTGTCTTTCGACAGTCGATTTTTTTCACATTGTGTGATGTTCTTCCACGTATTCCCGGATCCGCTGCAGCCTTTCATCCGTCGCCGGATGATCGGACAGCATACGGCCGAAGAAGCCCAGCCGGGGATTGTGGTACATGGTGTCGATCTTGGCCAGGCCCTCGTACAGTTCCGGCCCCAGGCCCAGCTCACAGGCATAGCCGTCCGCCGCATATTCGTCCTGCCGGGCGCAGTACCGGTTGAACAGTACCAGCGGGTACGTGAGCACCCAGTTGCCGATCTGCAGGAAGAAGTTCATGATCAGGGCGAAGAACCCCAGGACCCACCCGATGAACGGGATGAACTGGAGCACGGTGATGACCATCAGTACCATCCGGTAGCACCAGAATGCCACCCGGTTGGCCAACGTCATGCCCCACAGAAGCAGCAGCTTCCAGGTATGTCCCTTCTGCAGGTGGCCCATTTCGTGGGCCAGCACCCCGGAAAGCTCGTCCACGGTGAAATACCGGAACATGGGCTCGTTCACCACGATGTTGTTGTCCCCCAAAGCGCAGGCATTGATGGACTTATCCGGATTCACATACAGATGGAAGGTCTTCCCTTCCAGTCCGCCCCGCTGCAGTATGGGCTGCAGAGCCTGTTCGAACATGGCCCGGTACTCCCCTTTCGCCGGCTTGTAGCCGCTGAAGAAGATCATGAGCCGCTGGAACGGGGACAGCTGCATCAAGAGCCCCGGCACCAGGATGAGCACACTCATGAGCCAGTAGGAATAGCCGGGATTGTCATTGAGCTGCTGCAGGGTGGCCGGGTCCAGGAATGGCCCGAACACCAGCATGGCAAAGGGGCTGTACACGGAAAGCAGGATGAAATTGACGAAATAGGACGCCACCATCAGGATGACCGTCTTCACGCCGCTCCCTCCTTATTTCTTGTATTCCTCCGCCAGTTTCTTGAAGAGAGGCAGGGATTTCTTGATGGTATCGTAACTGATGCAGTAGGAGGCACGGAAATAGCCAGGACAGCCGAAATCCGTCCCCGGTACCAGCAGCAGGTCATACTTCTTGGCCCGTTCACAGAAAGCATAGTCATCGTCCTCCAGGCATTTGGGGAACAGATAGAAGGCCCCCTGGGGCTTCAGCACGGTGAACCCGGCTTCTTTCAGGCCCTTGTACAGCAGTTCCCCGTTGCGGCGATACGGTTCCACGTCGGAAGGTTTCCCGGCACACCGGGCCACCACCAGCTGCCACAGGGAAGGTGCGTTCACATGACATTCCACCCGGGCCGCTCCGGCAATGGCGCCGAACATCTTCTGGAAGTCTGCCACTTCGCTGGGGATCACGATATACCCGATCCGTTCGCCCGGCAGGGAGAAGGATTTGCTGTAGGAGTAGCACACCAGGGTATCCTTGTAATACAGAGGGATGTAGGGTACCTGGATGTCCCCGTACACGATTTCCCGGTAGGGTTCATCGGAGATGATGAAGATGGGATGGCCGTATTCCTTTTCCTTTTTGTCCAGGATGGCCGTCAGGGTCTTGATGGTTTCTTCGGAATACACCACGCCGCTGGGGTTGTTGGGCGAATTCACGATGACCCCTTTCGTATGGGGCGTCACCAGTTTCTCAAAGGCATCGAAGTCGATCTGGAAGTCTTCCGTGCGGGCGGGCACCACTTTCAGGCTGGCGCCGGTGGATTCCACAAAGCACCGGTATTCCGGGAAGAACGGAGCGAAGGCGATGAATTCGTCCCCTTCCTCGGCCAGGGCCTTGAAGCAGATGGTGATGGCCGCAGCCGCGCCGCTGACCATGAACAGGTTGGCCCCGGTGAAATGGGTGCCGAAGCGGCGGTTGATGTCCTTGGCCAGGGTCTCCCGTACCTGGGGGTTGCCCGGTGCCACCGTATAGCTGTGGATGGCCTGGGGCGGCAGCTCGTTCATGATGTCGATGACGGCTTCTTTGATGTAGTCCGGAGCCGGTACATTGGGATTGCCCAGACTGAAGTCGCAGATGTTCTCTGCGCCCACTTCTTTGGCCCGTTTCTGGCCATATTCGAAGATGGTGCGGATGGTGGATTTTTTCGAACCCAGTTCGTACATTTTTTCATTAACCATGGTATCACCTGATCCTTGCGTATATTGGTATTATTATATCACAAAAAAGGACCGCCACTTCCGTGACAGTCCTTATTTTTCAGCCCAGCAGAGCTTTCACCATGGCATTGACCCGCTGGCCGGTTGCCTGGCCCTTGGTCTGTGCCATGACAGTCCCCATGACCTTGCCCATATCCTTCATGGATTTGGCACCGGTCCTGGCGATGGCATCTTCCACGATCTTCTTCAGCTCATCGTCACTCAGTTGTTTCGGCAGGTACTTCTTCAGTACGTCGATTTCCTGCTGGTTCTTTTCAACCAGATCCGGACGATTGGCATCCTTGATCTCTTTGATGGTATCTTCTCTCTGCTTAACTTCCTTCATGATGACAGCCAGAACAGCACTATCATCCAAGTTGGTCTTTTCGTCTATTTCCTTATTCCGAATGGCAGCCCAGACCATACGCAAAACGGCCAGCCGAAGCTTGCCGTTTTCCCGGTCTTTCATGGCCTGCTTCATATCGGTTTGCAGAAGTTCTCGTAAAGACACTTTCTACGCCCCCAAATCAAGTCCTGAAAAGATTATCTGGATTTGCGTTTTCTTGCAGCTTCAGACTTCTTTTTCCGTCTTACGCTGGGTTTTTCATAATGTTCGCGTTTCCGTACTTCGGACAGAACGCCAGCTTTCTGCGTAGCGCGTTTGAAACGGCGCAGAGCGCTGTCCAAAGATTCGGTTTTGCCAACTCTGATCTCAGTCATCTATATCCCTCCCTCCACGATCTCTTTCGGGAAGTGTAATTTAACATTAACACTTTGCTATTATACCGTAAATATGGAAAGGTTGTCAATAAAAAAATCTCAGCACGGAGGCCAGCCCAATTCCTTGCCGCCCAGGATATGGAAATGCAGATGGGGAACGCTCTGTCCGCCCCAGTCACCCGTATTCACCACAACCCGGAAACCATGTTCCTCCAGGCCCAGTTTCTTCACCAGTTCCGGCAGGATTTTCTTTACATGGACCAGGATATCAGGGGATGCGGTGAGGATGTTCTCCGTATGTTCCTTCGGAATCACCAGAACATGCACCGGTGCCCCCGGATTCAGGTCATTGATCACGATCACCTTGTCATCTTCGTAAACTCGTTTGCTGGGGATCTCCCCGGAAATGATTTTACAAAATACGCAGTCTGCCATTAGTCTCACCCCCTGTTCCCAATATACTATTTTATTATAGCACCCTTCAGCCCGTCCTCAAAGATACTTTCCAGCCGAACGGCAGAAATTTTTCCTTTCCACTCTTCGTCGCTGGGGGCATAGACCCGCACATAGCCGGGGGTCAGGCCTTCCCAAAGGCCGTTATCCTTGTTGCGCCGTTCCCACAGCACAGAAGACTCCGTGCCCAACTGGGCTTCCCGGTAGGCCAGGTTCCCTTCCTGGTCGATGGCTTCCAGCCGGTGCACCCGTTCCTGCTTCTCTTTGTTGGAAAGCTGGCCGGGCATGGTGGCTGCCGGTGTCCCCTTCCGCTGGGAATAGGGGAAGATGTGGATCTTGCTGAACCGGCACTGCCGGATGAAGTCCAGGGACTTCTGGAAATCTTCCTCCGTTTCGCCGGGGAAGCCCACGATCACGTCCGTGGTGATAGCCACGTTGGGCACCAGGCTGCGGATTCGCTGCAGCAGCTGGGCGAATTTGGCCGTATCGTAGGGCCGGTGCATCCGGGCCAGGGTGGCGTCACAACCGGCCTGCAGCGGTAAATGGAGATGGGCGCACAGCCGGGGATTTTCCACCATCAGCTTCAGCAGCTCGTCCTCCACTTCCACGCTTTCCAAACTGCCCAGCCGGAACCGGGGCACGCCGGGTACGGAGAGGGCCGCCTTCACCGCGTCGGAAAGCCGGGGACCGCCGGGGATCTCCTTGCCGTAACAGCCCAGGTGGATGCCGATGAGCACCACTTCCTTGTAGTTCTCCGCCGCCAGCCGGGCCACTTCCTCTTTGATGTTCTCCAGGGAGCGGCTGCGCAGATGGCCCCGGGCATAGGGGATGATGCAGTAGGCACAGTACTGGTCGCAGCCTTCCTGGATTTTCAGGAACGCCCGGTTCCGGCTGGCGTCCACCGCCGCATCCAGTTCCTCGAAGCCGCTGCCCACGGGCAGGTCATGGACGGCGTTGATGGGAGCATCCGTGGGGTCCTCCCCCAGCCGTTCCCGCACCAGGTCCACCACCTTGCTCCGGTCCTGGTTGCCGATGAGCAGGTCCACCCCTTCGATGTGGGCCACTTCATCCGGCGCCGCCTGGGGATAGCAGCCGGTGACCACAATCAGGGGCTTGGGATCCTTCCGGGCCGCCCGGTGGATGATCTTCCGGCTCTTGCTCTGCCCCATGTTCGTCACCACGCAGGTGTTGATCAGGTAGATGTCGGCATCGTCCTCGAAGCCCACGATTTCAAATCCGGCGTCCCGGAACAGTTTTTCCATGGATGCGGTATCCGACTGGTTCACCTTGCACCCCAGTGTATAAAAAGCGATTTTCTTCATGCTTGTCTTTCCTTAGCCTCCCAAATTGCCTGTTTCGTACATAATGGCCGTCAGCGTGGCCAGCGCCGCCGTTTCCGTGCGCATGATCCGGGGCCCCAGGCTCACCGAATGCCAGCCCAGCTGCTGGGTCAGGGTGAATTCATCCTTGGAGATGCCCCCTTCCGGACCGATGAGGAAGGCGATGGA
>Ga0256406_1004185_pt1 | contig 16896 bp, 10 predicted proteins | sample RumenRJG_03DNA_FD_185986 | JGI IMG/M metagenome (GOLD analysis project Ga0256406, IMG submission 185986) | Bovine rumen microbial communities from Lethbridge, Alberta, Canada - RJG_03 | ecosystem: Host-associated > Mammals > Digestive system > Stomach > Rumen | place: Canada: Alberta | collected... | reverse complement strand
TTGCCGTTGAGTGTGGAACAACCGCGGTCGGCAATCTTCGTGATGGCCTCGCCGATCTCCTGATATTTGTCGGAGATGATAAAGAACTGTACGGAGCGGCGCAGGGAATTGACGACATAGTCGACGCAGAACGACACGATGAACAGCAACACGTAGCCATAGAGCACCTTCTCCCAGTCGCGTAGCACCACGTAGCTCGACGTGATGATGGCCAGGTCGCAGAACAGAATGACATGACCCAGGGAGATGTCGCGGTATTTATGCACGATGGCCGCTACCACATCAGACCCGCCCGTGCTGCCTCCTGCGGAGAGGCCCAGGCCGACACTCGTGCCCATGAACACACCGCCTACGATGCAGGCCATGAACTTCTGGTCGGTCAGCAGATGGGTCTGCTCGCTGCCCATCCACTGGATAATGGTTGAACCCACCGTGAACACGACAACGCCGTAGATGGTCTTGGCGCAGAACCGCCAGCCCAGCACGCGCAGTGCCACGAGAAGCAAAGCCGCGTTGATGACGAAGTAAGTGTCTTGCGCCGGAATGCCCAGACCCCAATAGATGATGGAGGCGATACCCATCGTGCCACCCATCGTTATCTGATTGGGCAAGAGAAAGAGGTTGAGGCCCACAACGCCCATCAACATCGCCACGGTGATGATGGCGTAGTCGCGCACAATGCGGAATACCGACTTGTTGTTGCTGTGATTGTTCTTCATATATCTATCTCGTACTATGCCTGCAAAATTAAACAATAATCTTGGAACAGGCAACGGAATGTGCGAATTAGTCTATAGCTCAGGTGCTGTGACAACCTTTTTCACGCCATTGTAACGTCGTCGGTTTGGCAGTTCGCTTTTTTGTATATTGAGGAATATCTTTCGCAAAATTGTTTGCCCACTCCTAATTCCAGTTTCGACTTGCGCTTGCCTATGAGGTTGTTCACGCCTGTGGTCAGACCGTAATACATCGTGTGGGTATGTATGCCTGCCGTGTTGTCCCATTGTCCTGCCCACGACAGTCCGACGCGGTAGCCCCATGGCGAGGCTGTCTTGAAGCGTGTATCCCAGTTGGCGCTGAGGCCCCATCCCGGCCCACCTAACTCACCATAGAGGCTGCGTGGCAGCATGACGTAGGTGGAGTCTCTCTCAATCGTTGTATTTTGTTGCTAAGACGCAAAAGAAACGAAAAAAACACCTGGGAAGGCGGAAAAAACGATGCACTTCATAAAATATTCTAAAACCATGCAGAATAGAGACGGAAGCGTTGGCGGTTTAGAAGAAAAAGGTTATCTTTGTCAACGTTACAAATAACACAAAGACAACATTTAAACAGCGAACATTATGGCAAAAAGAAATGAAGTATACAAGTGCCCAGAGTGTGGCAATATAGTAGAAGTGCTGGTCCCGACGGACAAGGAACTCTGTGGCTTCAAGCAGCTTAAGGAGAATACCACCGATGGCGCCACCGAGAAGCATGTTCCCGTGGTGGAGAAGATTGACGGCGGTTACCGCGTTACCGTTGGTGAGGTGGAGCATCCCATGACCGATGCCCATTACATTCAGTGGATAGAACTCATTACCAGCGACAACGAGGTGCTGCGCAAGTATCTCACGCCGACCGACAAGCCCGTGGCTGAGTTCAAGACTGACGCCAAGGAGGTCTACGCCCGTGAATACTGCAACCTGCACGGACTCTGGCGCAGCAAATAAGCGTTGCACCTCACGCTTCAATCCATAGAAAAGCGGATGTCACTCTTACTGATGGGCATCCGCTTTTTGGTTGGAAGACTCTCTCTCTGGCTCAATTGTGTACTCGTGTGTGCACAATTGAAATTGGTTTTCAACATTGCTGCATATATTTAGCTATAGGCGAGTAGCGTCACACAACATTGTGTGACACAAACTTGTGTGACTCGTTTTTTCTTTTTATCTTTGCACCAACAACCACTAAGGGAAGAAGCGATGGAAAGGAAAAGCTTTGTTTATGGTGTACCCGTCATCGGATATAACTTTACGGGCCGTGAGGAAGAGACACGCAGATTGTTAGCTGACTTTCAGGGCGGCATCAACGTCATACTGATGTCGCCCCGCCGTTTGGGAAAGACCTCACTGGTGAAGCACACCTTGCAGCAGGTGGACAGAAAACAGGTAATGGTGGTCTATGTCGACATCTGTTTATCCAAGCCGTAGAGCCATTGACAGAGTACCAGATGAACTTTCTGCGTGCCATTGCCTCTGGTGTCAACAAGGACTTTACCTTGGAAGATACCCGCCGGCAATATCATCTTGGCAGCTATTCCAACATTCCAAGGCTAAAGACAGCTCTCATCAATGCCGACCTCATTGACTCTTCGCCACAGAGTGGCATCACCATCACCGATCCCGTCTTTGAACAGTGGATAAGGAGAAAGATGATGTGAGAAAATGTGGATGAGCAGACAGATGCTCTCCTCCATTGGGTCTTGGTGAAGTCAGAAATAAGGGGATGTATCAAAATAGGAGAAGTTCAGATGTCCGGAAGTTCAGAAGTTCAGTCAAATGCATAAGTATCTGATAATAAGGTGTCATTATAGTAATGACAGAACTCCCGGACTTCTGAACTCCTCCTATTTTCTTGACTTCTCCAATTTTGATACACCCTCTTATAAGAGCAGGTCTATTTCCAAAAACGTTCTAACTTTTCGGCTTCCTCCTCAGTTATCTGAGTGACGGCACCGTGTTTCTGCTCGGCAAACCCTTCACGTTTCATGGTTCCCTCGCCAAAATGGCCAAGGTCATGGAATTTCTTGAAGTCTGTAGTCTCCATGAATCCGAAGTTGTGGGGCTTGATGCTGAAGATGTCGTACATCAGCAGCCACTTGTCTTTTCCTATAAGCTTGAACATCGTGGGAGCCTCGCAAGAGCCCCGCTCGGCGTCAATCTGTTGGGGCTGATAAACATATCCACGGTTAATGTGGTTGCTTATGGCCATCTTGATGCCAGCCGGACCTTCCTGTGCGCAGTAGGTCATGCAGTAGCGCCCGTCGGGCATGGGCATGATGTCAGCATCGAGCACTTGTACCTGTTCATTGGGATATTCGAAGAGCGGCTGTGGCTCTGTGACGAGTCGTGTGAAGTTGCTGTCGGCATAGGCATAGTAAAGCTTCGTCTTGCCTTTTCCGGTGGGCCGGATGGTGAAGTATACCATCAGCCGGCCCTCTTCGGGGTCCCAGATGGTCTCGGGAGCCCATGCGCATCCTAACTGTCCGAAGTGGTCGGGGAAGGCCTTGTCGATGCGGAAGGAGGTGTGTGTCCAGTGTATGAGGTCTTTCGACTTCATCAGCACCAATGCCCGGTTGTTGCCCCAGCCATACTCCTTGCCGTCTCGCTCCCACTCTGTGTTGCGGTATCCGTCACGCTTGCCGAAGATGTGCAGGTCGGTGGCGGCGATGTAGTAGGCGCCGTCGGGCCCGCGGTAGATGTGTGGGTCGCGTATGCCGTGTTGTTGTGCTATGGTGTCGCCACTGACGACGGGCTTGTCGCCGTTCAGCGCTTTCCACGAGTAGCCGTCGCGGCTCAGGGCCATGTGCAGACTGTGGTCGGCATCTTTGTGGTATACCATCAGGTAGGCTCCCATATGTGCCTCGTCCATTTCTGGCACGCCCTTGCTCGTTGGCGGTATGGGCAGGATGTGTCCGTCGTTGTCGTAACGAAGAGGTTCTGCAACGATACTTCGGCTATAGCTTGTGCCATCCGGCAGACCACCATTATGAGAGAAGAATATCCACTGACCGCGGAACTGCGCAATGGCAGGATGTGTAGTGTTTGAGTTGCCGGCTATCTCACTGATGATGCCCATGGGTTTGTAGGGACCTTCTATGCGGTCGGCCACCGCATAGGCAATTTTCTCCGGCCACTCAGAGGCATAGGAGAGATAGTAGCGGCCCTGATACTTGTGCATCCATGGAGCTTCAGTAAAGTCAGGCACATCAATGCGGTGTACGGGTCCGTCTGTCTCTATCATATTATCTTTTAACTTTGCGATGTAGCACTCCTTGTTGCCCCATATAATATAAGGTGTGCCGTCGTCGTCGGTAAAGATGGCCGGATCAATGCATGCCCAACTGTGTTTTGAGTCAAAGCAGTCGTTGTTGGTGAGCAGCGGCTTGCCGAGCGCATCCTTGTAGGGTCCCGTGATTTTGTCGCTCACCGCCACACCAATGCCGCTCCAGTTGGTAGACACGTACCAATAGTATTTACCGTTGCGCTTGACCACATGCCCCGCGTAGGCTTGCTTGCTCTTTGCCCATGCAAAGTCGTCGATGTGTAAGGGCGACGGGTATTCTGTCCAGTGGTGCATGTCGGTGGTGGAATAGAGCAACCAGTCTTGCATTACGTATTTGCTTTGGTTGCCATCCCTGTCGTGCCCGGCAAAGAGCCACAACGTATCGTTCTCTACCAACACAGCAGGATCGGCGGTATGCTTGTCGTGGATGATGGGATTGCCTTTGCTCTCAAATTCGTGCGTCAGCACCCATCCCCATCTTTGCTGCACCCGTTTCAGTTCTTCTTTTGTTAAGGAGATGACACTGCCGTGACGGGGGAAGAAGTCTTTACGGAACGACTGTGGCTTATGTGAGAAATGAGTCAAGTCTGTAGATGTTTGGTATTCGTAGCGTCCGGAGCTGTAGAGGTCGTACATCAGCATCCACAGCCCGCTGCCATCGTGCAGCGGAAAAACGCTGCTGCCTTCTACGTGCGTCCGTGTGCCGGCGTATGCGTCGAGATACTTAAAGTCTTCCTTCCATGGTCCGCCTAAGCGTTTGGATGTAGCCTGCTGAATACCATTTTTTACCTCTTTGCCGTTGCCGTCCTTCGTGTTGCCCTTATAAAAAAGGTGGTAAGTGCCGTCCTTATAGACAATGTCGTTGTCTATAGAGCCATACTTGGCCGAGAATAAAGGTCGCGGCTCACTCTCGAAAGCAGTAAAGTCTTTGTTGGCATAAGCATAGTAGGTTATCAGGCTCTTGCGCCCGTCGCCCGTCCGCTGTAGCGTAAAGTATATCATGTATTTTTTTGCCTTTCGGTCGTAGATGGTCTGCGGCGCCCATACCCAATAGGCGTCGGCAAAGGCGGGCCAGTCACGGCTAAGGTTGATTTTGGCGTGTGTCCAGTTCACGAGGTCCTTCGACCGCATCATCACGATGCCAGGATTTTCTTTCCAACCGTTCTTGGCTACCATCATGTCAGTGGCCACGATGTAAAAGTCACCGTCTTCGCCACGCAGGATGTGTGGGTCGCGAATGCCTCCACTTTCACTGATGCTGTCACTGCCCACGACGGGCCTGTTCCCATTGAGTGCATACCAGTTGCGTGCATCCTCACTCACAGCAAATCGCAGCTGCTCTTGCAGGTCTTTGTCACCTCTTCCTTCAAAATAGGCAAAAAGGTAGCCGGCGTATTTTGGCTTTCCTGTGTTTTCCTTTTTAGCAGCCTTAATGCCGAGCACCATGCCAAGCAGCAGCACAACGGATAGTAATTTATTCATTTGCTATATATCGTTAATAAGTTAGTTTTAGTTGTTGTCGTGATATAAAGGTGCGCATGGAATGAGCGGGTAGAGTCATGTTGATGTATTTCTTGCCCAACTTTACGGTGGTACTGCGTTCTGTGTCGGTTTGGTTGCCGATGATGACAACGTAGCGGTTGTCGGGGCGTTTGAATACAATGACAGGCACGCCGCCGGTTTGTTCGCGTGGCGTGTAGCCCATCATGCTACTGCCGGGAGTAACGAAATGCGAGAAATGCTTTACGGCATAGAATTCGGGTGTGTAGCGATGGGTAAGATTGGCGGACTTCACCTGGATGAGGGCGTTCTGCTTCCAGCCCCAGGTACTCTTGCCTTGGTCGCACAGAATGAAGTTCCAGATATAATACTCGTCACAGCCCTTGCCAATGTAGTCGGCGAGCAGGTGGAAGGTATGCTCACCTGCGCGCCAGTTCATCTGGCCGTTGCCACATTCGCTTTCCGAGGAGATAAAGCGAAGGTCAGGATAGCGTTGCCGTAAGGAGTCTATAATTAAGCGGCCCTCCCACTGTAGTCCAATAGCTTTCACCTGGTCTTTCAGTCCGTCGATGAACTGTTCTACATACGATAGTCGATTGGTGTTGAGCGTGCCAATGTTTACTTCCACTTCCGGGTGCAGCTTATTGATGGTTGGGATGAGGTAGTCGCGGTTAAAGCACAGTGTTCCCTCAGCCGTCCATGCACAGCCAGGGTAGGCAGTGTACGAATAGGCCTCGTTCTGGTACATTACCATGTCGATAGGAATGTTTTCCTGATGGTAGAGTTCTATAAAACGGCAGAACATATTAGCGTAGGACTGCAAATAGCGCGGGTCCTGTATCATATAAGTCTGCGAGGCCAGCCGGCGTGGGAACAGCCGGCCACGCTTTCCATCCAAGAACTGCATTTCCGAGGGGTCGGGCACGCCACCGTCGTCGAAGAGCAGGTAGTCCTTCTCTTTGGGCTGGTGGTTCCACGTTGAACTGCATACGGGATAATCCTGATTGATTTTCATCCAAGCGGGTGGACTCCAGGGCGACATCCAGAAGGTCATTGCAGGCTGGTATTTCTGAGCCTTTTTGATGAGCCGTATGATGTTCTGCTTGTCGTGCTCAATGTTGAAGTACTTTAGTTGGAAGTCGCCTGCCACCGTGTCGCACGAGTACCATGCGCGGCTGTAATCGTTGGCGTTCATTGTCAGCCGTCCGCGTGTGAAGCGCAGGTCACCATCGGGAGCAAAAATACGTCGCATCACTTCTTCCTGCTCCTCTGGCTTTAGCAGTTCCAGTGCGTCAAGGTCCAGCTCGTTAAAGCACGTACCCCATGCCTTGAACTTATGTCCTTTCTCCCTGCCCGATATATCCAATATTGGTGTTGTGGCAGCTTTTGTGCTGAGCGAGGCCTTGCCAGCCTGCCAAGCTTTGCTTTCTGTAGTGGTGAAGCATGTAAGACTTTGTGACGTGGCTTCAATGTTGATGGCCAAGCCCAAGAACAGTAATGTTCCTCTAATTATTTTTCCCATGTTACTTTTCTTTATTTATAATAACTTTCTTGCCGTTGATTATGTATACCCCGCTGCTTGATGGCCTTTTAATCCGTCGGCCGCTCAGGTCATACATATATTCATTGGATAGTGACCTGTCATTTGTAGTCTCTTCAATGCCAGTAGAGCCTCCAAGGTTGAAGGAGAAAGTCCATGTTGTCTCAATGTCATTGCAGCTGCCTATTGATGTCAAGGTAATTTGCCATTCCCCCCTTGTCGACTCATTTCCGTTGAATACGAGGTTACAGAGAGTGCTGTCTTGCTGCATGGTAATGCCGTCTGGCAGTTCCTTGTAAGTATTTCCGTCTGGAGCCGTCACGCCTGTAACCTTGGCACCAGTGCAGTTTACATAGTGAACGGTTCTGTCGTTTACGGGTGAAAATCTGGCTGCGACGGCGTCGGGCAAATAATAGCCCAAGTGGGGTGGTTGATTGTAGCCAGCATTCTGCCATGCAATGCCCATACGGTACACATGGTCATAGAGCAGGCAGGGAACCCGTGCCGATGTCTCAATGGCTGTAGAGAAGATGTTCAGAGTAGCCTTGTCATCGTTGTTGAAGAAGATCATCTCTTCGCGCCAGTCGCCGAAGATGTCAGCCAAGAGGCATGGGGTACCTTTTGTTCCATTGCACGACACACTGTATCCGTATCGGTACACATCATTCCCGTCAATGCCTATCCGGCCTTTTCCTGGTTTTTCCAAATAGGGCTGGTTATGCCCGCCGATAGAATTGAGAAGCTCCTCGTATATATCTCCGTCCCAGTAGAGGCGGAAGTTTTCCGACCAGGCATCGCCTACGATGCTGCCTGTAGGAGCGTTGTACATGTTGCCATCGCCAAAATACCAGAATTCGTAACCACGCTTAGGGTCAGCGTCAGCAGCCATGCCCCGTGCGGTGTCACCGTTGCCTTTCATATGCACGATGAGCTCGCCTGTGGCGGCATCGCAGATGTGCATGCCATAAGGAGGATCCTCATGTACAGTGAACACCTCGAGTCCTGGGCGGTCAGGCATGAGGTCGCCCACATGCATGGCATCGCCGTGGTTAAGTCCGGTGGACCAGAGCAGGTTGCCGTCGTGGTCAATGGCTGCTGAGCCATATATTATCTCGTCGAAACCGTCGTTGTCTACATCGGCCACGCTCAGATTATGATTTCCTTGCGAATAAGCCGTACAGTGGTCGCTGCCGGCATAAGTGGCCTGGTCATACCGTCTCACGTCTTTCTGTCCGGCGCCATCATGCTTCAATACCGTATGGTTTGATAGGCTTGCGTGCCGCCAGCGTGTTGTAAGGTGTTTGCCATCAAAGTCTACTGCCCAAAGGTAGGAGCGTGTATAATAGCCTCGGCAGAACACGGCAGAGGCTGTATGCTTGTCCGATGAGGCCCCTAAGTAGGCGGCGCAGGCCAAATATCGCTCTGACCGGTTTCCATAGTCGTCGCCCCATATGTCGGTTCTGCTTTCAGGGGCACCGCCTACAAAGCAGCCACGGTTGGGATTGTAGTACACGGTATGAATGGCATGTCCGTCTTGCCCGCTGAACACGGTGAGATACTCAGGCCCGTACATCACTTGTCCGCCACCGTTCAAGTATTCTTTTTCGTTGTTGGTGGTCTGGATGGTCTTATCGGTTGCTGCATCGCTTACATAGTGTCCCAGGCCGTCGGTTGTGCCGGGCGCCGTCTTTACCATTAGTTCTGCTTTCCCGTCACCGTCGAAGTCGTAGAACACGAAAGGCACGTAGTGGGCGCCGGAGCGGATATTGTGCCCCATGTTGATGCGCCATAGTTTGGTACCGTCGAACTTATAGCAGTCGAATAGGGTAGGGCCAGTAAAGCCGCCCTGAGAGTTGTCGGCGTCATAACTGGGTTCCCATTTTACCACTATTTCCAGTTCACCGTCACCGTCTGCATCTGCCACAGAGCAATCGTTGGGTGAGTAGGTGGAAGTGCGGCCGTGAAAGGTAGTGCTGTCCGGCCGGTCGAGCTTTAGGGTAGTGTAAAGGCCTTTCCACGGTGTGATGGCCTTTGTGGTATCTACGGGCACGCCTCGCTGTTTGGTGACTATCTGGTAGCGAGAGTCCGTCGACCCCTTAGGGTCCAGATAGTTGGTGGATGTGTTGATGTTTGTTTTGACTGCTATGCCGTCTTTCAGCACGTCGAAGGTGGTGTAGTCATCGTCGGTGTCGAGCATGCGCCAGGACACTAAGTATTTGCTGTTGGAGGCACTTTGCGGTATGGCCACTACTTGCCGCGACAATTTTGTTTGTGCGGCAGCCGTCTGGCATGTGAATGCGATTGCAAGTGTGCAAAAATATAGATGCTTCATAGTGCGTTCAATCAAAGTTTGTTGTGTTCGAGTATTAATTAGCAGGTTTTTCCTTGCCGAAATAGTTAAGTTCCCAGTTGTCCATCATAACCCAGTCGCGGCGTATGGTAGTCTGCTTGCGCAAGCCGATGCGCATTTGTCCGTTGGTTACGTGTATGAGCACGCTGTTACCATTGTAATACCCTTTGGCAAAGTAAGCGGCGGCAGCCGACATGGTGTTGGGTACCCACCAACTGCCATTGTGTATTTCCCCGTTGACTCCAAGAGCCTCTGTGGGCGCTCCTGTGAATACCGACTGCAGCTTAGCGGTGACGGTGGTGTCTTGTGTGGAGGCATAGAGCACAGCGTTCATGACCTGTTCTTCCGTGCCATTCATTTTGTATTGCAAGGACGGCGCTTCCAGTCCGGCGCGATAAAATCCTTGTAGCTTAAGCTGGTAGTATCCGTCAGGCAATCCGTGCAAGTCTTGGTAACAGTCAAAGTTCGTATTGAAGAACTCCGCATTCTGCAAATTGGCGGCAACGTCGATGTTGGGTGCTGAGCCGCTCCATCCCTCATTGTTGTTGTCGGCATAGCGTGGGTTCAGAATGAACTTGTCGGTGATATTGACGGGATGCTCGGCAGAGGCATTGCCTATCTCGTCGGCTAAGAGCTTTTCGGTCACGCTGTCAATGGCAGCCATCAGTTCTTCTTGTGTGCTGTTGCTGTTGTTGTAGATGCCGGTCTCTCGGGTTACGTCCTTATTCTTTGCTGTGGCCTCGTCAAGCAAGTCTTTCAGTTGCAAGGCTGTCTTGTAAGTGGCCATGGCCTGTTGGTAGGCTTTGTATGCGTTGGGTGTGCATACCTGCCAATCCGTGAGATAGATGTTGCTGCCAGGTTCTTCGTCTTTAAAGAGCAGTGCGGCAAGGTTGGTGCGCAAGTCGTTTTCGAAGAGGTCGAGGCCAAACATGGCTTCCGGATAGTTTTCTTGGTTGTAGGTGGTATTGGGAGCCGAGGGCATGAGCTTAAAGGCTTTGCCGGTGGAAGGCACTACCATCCAGTAGCATTCCTGAGGTGCATCGCCGTCAACGAAGACAGCGCCGTTGGTAGTGATAAACGACGTTTGCCAGTCTCCCTTGTCTTCGGCATAAGTTTGTATCTTTACGATAGCCTGCCCGTTTGAGGCAGCAGCGTTAGATGTACCGGTTGGGCTTAGTACAAATTTTACTTTTAACCCTGTGTCGCCCACACTGGCCTGAGTGCCATAAGCATTGCCTTTGGTATAGAAGCGGGCAGCGTTGGCATTGTAAAGATACAGCTCTGATCCTGTAGTAAAATCGGTGACGGCAGGCTGTGGATGTTTCCATACCGAGTTGTCGGCCGAGCCTTTGAAGTTGAGTTGTAAGGTGGCTTCTTCGCTGTCGAGGGTGAAGAACGCACGGAAGGCGTCTATGCCCTGTTGGCCATTGTTTTTTTTGAGTTGGTTACCCTCTTGTACATATGAGCCGGCCGGTACATGGGCTATCCGGATGAAAGAGCCGGATGGCAGAGGCATGGCCACTACGTTGCCGCTGCCCGTAAACATGTTGACATCTTTGTCAGAGCGGTAGAAGTAGGCTTTTCCTGCCTCAGTCTGGCTTACAGTTTTAAGATACAGCGTTTTGCCGTCGATGTTCTTGGGCTCGTAAAAGGAGCCTGTCGTGCTGGCCGATATGGCAAAAGGCAGACATACCACAGCGGTAGATGCCGCTTGTATGGTTCGGAAGTAGGTAGCCTTGTTGGCGATGAAGGGCGTTTGTGGCGCAAAGTCATATCCGTCCCAAAGCACAAGGTCCGACACGGTGCCCCCTATCAGATTGTTCCACAACTTGGCCCCGCTCACCGTAGTGATGGCTCCCGAGGAGGTAAACAGCTGGTTGGGGTTGTTGGCCGTGAGGTCGCAGCATACAGCATGAGCAGATACATCCACGTTGTTGCCGTAGTCCACGGCAAAGGTTTGAAGGCTGTCGCTCATATAATAAAGATGTACGTCGGCAATTTGAGCATCGCCGCTTCCTTCAACAACAAAGCCCACATTCAGATGTCCGTCCTTTTCGAGTGTTCCGGTAGCTGTTGCCCATTTCCATTCCTTGGCTTCTTCCTTGTCGTTGAAACCACCCGCGGAACTGTAGGGCATGCTTACGCCATTCATGTTCAGCCGCTCGTTTTGTGAGGAGGCTTGCCCGTTGACGACGGCATCGCCTGACATGCCGGCTACTTGGGCTGTCACTGTTGTGCCACTGTTTCCACTAACGGCGGCAACGACCTTGTAGGTACCCTGTGGCATGTTCTGGAGAGTTTGGATGGCCAGACTGTCTGCTGATATCTCGTAGGCATATCCGCTGCCTCGGTAGAGTTGGCTCAGCACTCTTTGTCCGCCCCACCATCCTTTGTCGTTACGTTCAAAAGACGGGTTTTGCAACAGAGCGGTTACATTGCCTTTGTACTTAATGGCCAATTCCTTGTTGGCCGATACTGTAACGGAGTCGGTGTAGGCCTCGCCTGAGGAAAGGAAAGCCACGTAGTCCTCTTGGGTGATGAGTGCCCATCGTGCCAGCTTAGGCTGGTTGGGCGTGGCATTGGTACCGTTGATATACATGGTCTTGCCCGCTACCTCGGCGTTGGTCTCCTTGAAGTTGTTACTAAAAATATAGAAAGCCTTCTCTGATTCGTTGCCGTTGAATGTCCATAGCGTGTTGTCTTTTTCGCCATCGGCCCAAAGGTACTGTCCTTTATAAACACCTATCTTCAGATACTTTCCGTTAGCTCCAGAGATAAGAAACTGGTTTTCGCCCACGCGGGTGATGGTAGACGTGGCGTCGGGCTCGCAGCTCAGTGAGCATGTAGCCGTGTTGAGAAACTGCCTGCTAAGCACATCGTACAGATAGTATTGTCCTGTTGTAACGGGCGTTTCGCTTCTATACTTATCGGGAATGGTTCGTTGCCTGGCTATCTTGGCATAGCTGTCTTGGGAGATGAGTGCCCATTGGCAGTCTTCGGTGGGTGCAATGGCCGCATTGGTGCCATTGGCATAGAAGATACCAGAAGTGCCATTCCAGGTATCTTGTGAACTACGTCTTAACCGGTAGACATGCTCTTGCGCACCAGTGGGCTCAAATGTCCATACGGCCTCTGAATCGGTGGCGTTGCCATCGGTCCACAGATACTGGTTGTTCCAGAAGCCTGTCTTTAGATATTTACCGTCGGCAAACATCAATGTGTAGCCGCTGGCCCGTTGCTTCAGCGTTATTTCGGCAATGGTAGGACTTAGCTCCGGGAAGTTATTGCTCAGGCGGGTCAGGTATTTCTGCTGTTTTACATTGTAAAGGTAATAGGTGCCTGGAGCTGGCTCGGCGAAACATTCCGGCGGCAGCGTCTCAGCCCATGCCCTGTAAAGACCGAGCAGCGCCATCACGATGAGCACAAACGATTTCTTGTTCATAAGATTTGTTAGTTAAGTTGAATGTTGTTGCAAAGTTAGGCAAAAAGAGGGATGTGTATGTGTCATTTATCTGTCAGAAACTGATAGATATCTTCCTTTCTTGTTTTTTTTTGAGGTTAGAAGGCGGTAGAAGACTAAAAAAACAGTATTTTTGTATTATGAAAGCCAAGAAACAATCTTTTATATACATTTGCCTCATACTATTGCTGTGCTGTGCTCAGAGCATTGGTCAGCCACTTGTGCGCTCCAGGCACTACAGCGTGCGGGATGGTCTGTCGTCGGGCGTTGTGAATACCATTGTACAAGATAAGACAGGTTATTTGTGGCTGGGCACCAATCTTGGACTGACGCGGTTTGACGGTTACCATTTCATCAACTTCTATTATGATATAGAGGGGCATAGGCAGATGAAGAATGTAGTGGGAATAGCTGAGGATGCGCAGCATGTCCGCTTGCTGCTCGATGTTAGTGGCAGCCAGCCCCTTTGCTTCAGTCTTGCCCATATGCGTTTCGTGCCTTCCGGGACTGTGCGCTTCTCCATTGACCGCCGGCCTCAGGAGCAAGCCTATTCAAGGCTTAAAGCTTTAGGCGTGACGCCTCATAACATGACGGGGCGGCGCGTCTATGTGCATGCAGCTACGATGGACGACGGCACAGAGGTGTTTGGTACGACAGAGGATGGCCTTTACATTCATAAGAAGGGTGAGCTGCGCGTGGAGCATTACACGGCTTCGTCGGCCTCGTCTTTGCTGGAAACCAATTATGTTAACGATGTGATGAAGGATGCATCGGGAACATTGTGGATTGCTACGACCTATGGCGGCATTTGCCAGTTGATCGCCAATGACTTTGGCCAGCAGTGGCATACGCCGCAAGGGGCTGATGCACCTGCCGGCGCAAACAGTGTGCGGGCACTATGCCAGGCAGATGGTAACACGGTGGCAGTGGCAGCCATGGACGGCACCGTGTATAGCTATAACCTCGATACCCAGCAATGGCAGCGGCTGTTTCGCAAGGCGTTCCGGACCTACTCCATGGCGGTAGATGGCAGAGGACGGTTGTGGGCCGGCACACGAGGCGGCGGCGTGTGGGTGAACGATCGCTGCTTGAATGAGACAGACGGACTGCGGGCACGACAGATTTATGACATTGCAATGGCTCCTGACGGTACGGTGTGGCTGGGTACTCTCGACGGCGGACTGGTGAAGGCTGTTGAAAAAGCCGACGGGCATTTTGCGTTTACTACCTACATGAAAGGTGAAGCAGTGCGTGAGTTGTCGGTAGGCAGAGGGGGCATAATATGGGTAGCCACGTCAGATGGCGTCTACAAGGTGAAGAGGGGACGCGTGTTTAAAGTGGCTGCCTTGGAAAACGTGATATGCATCAGTCATGATAGTAAGGGTACTGTCTGGGTGGGGACAATAGGGCATGGACTGGTTCGCATTGACGCCGACGGGCACCGGACTGCCATGACTACCGACGAGGGGCTGGTGGATAACAGCGTAAAGTGTGTTGACGTTGTTGATGACAGTACCATTGTTATAGGCACCGACGGCGGGGCATCGATTATCAGCACACACAATGGCAATTCGCGCGATTACACTTGCAGAAGTGTGTATTCTCCCTTGGGTGCCATGGGTGATGTGTATAATGAGAATGCCATACTGCATACGCGTGACGGACGTGTGCTGATAGGGTGTGCCAATGGCTTTGTGGAACTGCGGGCCCTGCATGGCAGAGTCAGTGGCCACAGACATGCCAATGTACCGCATATTACTTGTATTGAAGTAAATGGGAAGCCTGTCTTCCCTGATGCGGCGAAAGTGCTGCGCCTTGACCATCGCCAAGGCAATCTAAAGATATTTTTCTCATCGTTTGATTATCGCGACCTTGCTTCGGTTACCTACAGCTTTTGGTTGGAAGGAGCTGACAAGGGCTGGAGAGCTTCGGTAAGAGACAACATGGCTCTTTACGGCAATTTGCCGCCGGGACATTATAAATTCCATTTGCGGTCACATTGTCCGGCTAAGGGGTGGAGCAAGGAAGAAGTGTTCGACATTGACATAGCTCAGCCATGGTGGTGGACATGGTGGGCGCGGACGGCTTACTTGCTGTTGGCCTGCCTGTTGATGGGGTATGAATGGCGGCAATATCAGCAACGGCTCTCGCTGCGAAGGCAACTTGACAGTCGGCTTACTACACTCTATTCGGCCACAAGTATGGAGAAAACCGATGCGGAACAGGCAGATGAGAATGAACCAAAGAATGATGGGTGCGTACTGAGTGATGAACCGGAGCCCGACAATGTGAGAAAGCAAGCCGACCGGGAATTTTTAGACAAGCTCGACAGAATTATTCTCGCACATTTGCAGGATGAAAGTCTTGACGTTAATTTCTTAGCCCGTGAGTTGTGTATGAGCTATTCCACGCTGCATCGCCGTATGAAGGCATTGACGGGTATGACTGCCAATGGATATGTGCGTAAGCATCGTCTGGCCAAGGCTATGCAGTTGCTCCGTAGCGGGCACAGCGTAACGGAGGTGTCTGCTATGTGTGGTTTTAATACTCCCAGTTATTTTACCCGTTGCTTTAAGAGTGAGTATGGTGTGCTTCCGTCGGAGGTGTGAGAGGTAATCTTTCGTCAGTCTTGCGTACATCTCAAAGAGCTTGGCGACGCATTCCGAGTCGGTCATCTTTGTGGAGAAGCCGTAGGCCTGCATCACGGTGCGGTCGTTCTGCCGGTGGGCCTCCAAGAGATCGTAGGGCATCGTCGCCGGGTCGTAGAGGTCGGCAAGACTTGAGTCGGGGTACTTGGCACGGGCATCGAGAATGGTCTGGGCCGTCTGAGCAATATTGTCCTCTTCCCGGTTATAGATAATTACTATTATAGCTTATGTTATCGCTACAAATTAATCGAAAATTCAGACATATATATCGCAAAACATAATGCTACGGCAGTCAATTGGGAATAGCAAGTTGTGACCTTGTGTCCACATTCCGGCTAAGGCCGCCGTTAAGCCACAATGTCTAACTAGCCCGCAAGCAGGGGTACATTTACCTCGAAACTTGGTAGTGTATAATACATGAAGGAAAAAGATATTGAAAAGTTTGTTAGTATTGGAAAGAATGACTAACTTTGTAAAGTTAAGTTTCTAAAGCAGATATGACTTTGATACTATGAAGCATTTGTACATCATAGCCGGTTGTAATGGGGCAGGCAAGACTACAGCTTCAATGACGATTTTGCCAAAGAGCCTTTTGGTAAAAGAGTTTGTTAATGCTGATGAAATTGCAAAAGGTCTTTCTCCGTTCAATCCTGAAGGCGTAGCTATTGAGGCAGGGCGGTTGATGCTTGAACGTATACAGTATTTGCTTGGTAAAGGAGAGTCGTTCTCAATAGAAACCACATTGGCAACAAGGTCGTATATAAATTTAGTTAAGGAAGCTCATGAGTTGGGGTATACTGTCCATCTAATCTATTTTTGGCTTAATTCCCCTCAGCTAGCAGTAGATCGTGTGGCTGAGAGGGTAAGTAAAGGCGGACATAATATTCCATACGAAGTCATCCTTCGGCGGTATTCCAAAGGTATAGACAACTTGTTCAAGCTTTTCATGAGAGAGGTAGATATTTGGGCAATATATGACAATAGTCAATATAAACGAGAAAGAATTGCTTTTGGAGGTAAGTCTATAGAAACTAAGATAAACGATATAAACAATTTTAAAATAATAAAGGGCTATGTCAAATAAAGAAGCTGATGCATTTATCAAGAAATTAGACGAAGGCTTGGCAATGGCCGAGCAAGAGATGCTGCAAGACAAAGCATCACGTGGTGAGTCAATAGTATATTCTGATTCTAAAGGCAACATAAAGCATGCTTTGGCAAGCGATGTCTTGTTTGGACGTATCCATGATTGAGGGCAAAAGATTATAATTAATTTTTGGGCGCATCCGACAAATGTTGTGGACGGGTGAGCCACTTCAATGTCGAACATTTTTTGAGGGCCGGCACAAGA
>Ga0256406_1004184_pt1 | contig 16904 bp, 12 predicted proteins | sample RumenRJG_03DNA_FD_185986 | JGI IMG/M metagenome (GOLD analysis project Ga0256406, IMG submission 185986) | Bovine rumen microbial communities from Lethbridge, Alberta, Canada - RJG_03 | ecosystem: Host-associated > Mammals > Digestive system > Stomach > Rumen | place: Canada: Alberta | collected... | reverse complement strand
CGATGAGGATGGCGACGAAGCCGGACACATTGAATACGCCCACGCCAAACGAGCCGCCAAAAAGCAACATCACAAGTGCCACTCCGAGCCCGGCTCCGCTATTGATACCGAAGATGGAGGGACCGGCGAGCGGATTCTTGAATGCCGTTTGCAGCATGAGTCCGCTCACGGCAAGGGCCGCTCCGCAGAGAATGGCAGTCAACGCCTGCGGGAGACGCGACTGGAGAACGATGAAGCGCCAGCTTGCCTTGATGGTCTCATCGCCTGAAAGAATGGCAAGGACATCACGCACGGGAATCTTGATTGAACCCATGATGAGATTCAGCCAGAACAGCAAGATAATCAGTGCTGTCAGTCCGATGCAATATTTCAGTCCTTTGCCCACGCTCTCAGTTGTTAATCTTAAAATAATAACGCAGTGGATGCAGTCCCTTCAGGTCGGGATGGAATATCTGGATGAAATCGCTCAACAGATAGTCGGGACGGAAAGGCGACTGCTCGTAGAACAACGTCTTTGCCACGTTGCATCCATAGACCTCGCCCGTGTTGAAGGCTTTCAGCTGTGAGTAGCCTTGCTTTTCGGCGAGCAGGTCTTTCATGGTCATGGAACGGTCGCTGTTGTAGCGATAGAGCCACACGTCGCAGTCGCCGGCTTTCTCCAACACCGACTCGAACGGCAGCGAAAGGCTTCCGCTGTGTGTGTCACCGGAGAAGGGATATACGCCGCCGGCATCTGCCAACATCTGTCCGATGGTGCTTCTTCCGCCGGGCACATACCACACGCTGCCTGTCACCTTATCGACGATGACGGAACGGGAGACTTTCGAGGTCTTTGCCAGCTCTTTCAACGCATTGTAACTGCTATCGACTTCAGCGAAGAGTTTTTCTGCCTGCGCCTCCTCACCGAGCAGCAGCCCATAGAACTTCATCCATTCGGCGCGTCCCAGCGGTGAGGTTTCCATGTATTCTGCACACTCTACAATGGGGATGTTGATTTCTTCGAGCTTGCCGTAGCCGCCACTGTTCTCAAAGGGCGAGAGGAGCATCACGTCGGGATTCATGTCAATGACTTTCTCCACGACGGGACTCAGTCCCTCACCGCAGTCGGCGATAAGTCCTTTCTTGCACTGCTCCTGAATCCAAGGAATCTTGATGTATTTCAGGTCTGCCACGCCCACGATGCGGTCTTGCTGTCCGAGCGTCATGAAAAGACTGCAATGGACGGTCGTAAAGACCACTGCCCGCTTGACCGGCGTGCGGATGATGGTACCTTCGGGCAGGTCGGCAGGCAACTCATTGGCTTGCGGCACGAGGATATAGGTATGCAGCGTCTTCCCTTCCTTCCACGGGTTGCGCAGCTTGACTTCCGTATAGCCGTCGTGCTTGACAATGGAGAGGTTGGAAGAGTATTTCAGCGCAATGGTGTCGCCCTCTGCAGAGTTGACAGAAGTGCTGCCGCCCGTACATGAAGAGAGGGCGGCAAGCACAACAATCACAAAAGACAATATGACCCGCATACGTCTTATTTCACACTAATGTTAAAGCGAATGGCTGTAGCACCGGTGCCACAAGGGATCTTCTCTTTTACCAATGTTCCGTCAAGAGAGTATTGGTTGACATATCCATTAGCCTGATGGTTTGGATAACCTGTATCCTCGTTCTTAGTCAATGATGCCACAAAGAGATAGCCATTGACAGGATCCACACCGATAGCTGCAGGACTGAAAAGTCCTTCAAGATTCAATGGTTTTACTCCAGATGTAGCAGAATAGGTTCCATAGGTAATTTCAGGCATGCCTTCAGATTTGTAAGGAGCATTATAGAAAAAGAACACATCGCCATATTGGTCAGCTGCTGTAGCATCAAAAGCTTTAATTACCTCACCATTAGAGAACATCTGACGAACACCTGCATCTTTTTGGTTCCATGAAGAGTCATAAGTTCCATAATCCAAGAAATAGATGCTTCCATTGGCATAATAGAACTTCTGAGGATTCGTAATCAATGCATCCTTATATTCTACAGTTTCTCCTGTTCTAAGGTCTATCTTTGAGATAGAAGGATTTGTATTATTTCCCCAGTCAGAGTTTGCCACATAGAGATAACCGTTCACAATCATGATATCTTCAGGATAGGAACCTGCCTCATAGGTATCTTGAAGCTCATAATTAATTGTGTCGATTGCTGCTACGACTCCACCATAGGTTGAAAAATACACTCTGTCGCCATAGGCTGTCAAGCAGCGGGGATCATGGCCGTTGTCATTTCCCAACAGGTCTGTAGTCTTGATTTGCTTGAGGGAACGCAATGTCTTTGCATCAGCAACCTCAATTGTGTGCTCACCATTTACAGCAATATACACCTTGCTGCCATGCACCAAGAGGTCATTAGGTGTCAGACCAAGAGGACGGGCATTTACACTTGAGAATGCGTTCAAGGTCATCTGACTTGTTGAATAGTTGTAATAACTCAGACTACCATCAATGGAAGCTTTTTTGTTACCAGTACATACCACATACATTCCGTCGCTCTCAACTACCGGGAATGGATAGAAAGGACCGTCGTTGTCATCGTTACAAGCGGTGAAGAGGGCTGCGCCCATCAGAAGAACCGCAAAGGATAATAAATACTTTTTCATTTTTTCTTTTTTTAAAATTTATAACTGATTGAAAATTGATAACTTCTTCGTGGCATTGGATAGTATCTCACAATATCATATTGCTTGTTGAAGATGTTTTTTAGGTCAAAACGCGTTTCCAGTCTTGACTTCCCTATTGTGAAATGGCGATATGCCGTCAAGCCGAAATCCATATATCCGGCGACTTTCGTCCCTTCGTAGTGCTCGTTATTGGTCCAGCGGCTACTCACTCCCACGCCATGAAAGGACACATTCACGATGGGATTTTCATATCCTACGGAAACGGCACCGCTATGCATCGGCATGTAGGCTATTTGCAGGTTATAATAGGGCGACGCTGTGTTCGTCCGGTTGGCTGCACGCTGATAGCTGTAATTACCAGAAACCAACAGTCTATGCCGGTCATTAAAATGATGTGTGGCGTTTGCCGTGACATCATATCCCAAGACACGCACCTTTCCCACATTGATGTTCGTCCAGACAAACATCGTCAAGGGAACTGCCACAATCTTGTCCTTTACGTGGTTGAGGTATCCATCCAAAGTGAAGAACAAATCGTTTTTCCGCCCTGCTGTTTTTTTCCACGTCACACCTATATTATATTGGTCGGTCAACTCCGGAGCCAAATCCGTGCTTCCATAGTGGAAGAAATAGCTCTCGTTGAACGTCGGTACCCGAAAAATGTTTTTATAAGATGCACGCAGGTAAAGCTCATGCTCGGCAAAAAGTTTATAAGACAGCGAGAGCGACGGGGAAAGCCTGCGCATATCACGGGCGCCATCGCCTATCTGCGCTCCGTTGAGATAGACCGACCACAACACGCGCGCCAATGCGGTCAGGCGGCCATCTGAATATTTCGCAGTTGCCGACTGCAGAATGCTATGCCGATATGGGTGCGTATCTGTTGCCAAACTGCTGTTCAGGTTGTTGAAAGCATAGTCAGCCGAATAGTCAAACACCCAATTCTCTATCGGTGCGTAAAGAAGACTGACTGAAGTGTATGCTTCGCGCTGCCAGTAAAAGGCATCGTTAATATTCCCGCTGTACAACGGGTCCTTGTATTTTGACGATGCCCAGTTGAACTTGCCAATCCACTTCAAGGAGAACTTATCCGCCCAACGTGTCAGATAGTGCAACTGCCCAAAGAAATTTTGGTCATGCAGCTGTTCCTTGCTCAGGTTCGTGTAATAGCGCACCTGTCCCGGCAACTGACGGTTGTTATCGTAATAATACAGTTTTCCGCTCAGCCTGTTCCACTTATTCAGATTCCAAATAAAATCCACCTCTCCATGTCCGCTGTTCATCCGGCTGTTTGTCCGGTGCTCATGCACGACGAGAGACATATTCCTGAGTGTAAACGGATAGTCGTTTTCGGCATACGTGTATTCGCCCGTCAGTGAGAGGGCGAAGTTTTTCGAAAAGCTTTGCTCGTAACGCACAAACGGACTCACATATCCGAAGGAGCCGAATTTCAGTTGGGTGGTGAGATGCGGTCGGCGGTCGGCGGTCGGTGGTGAGATGGTCTTGACGTTCAGCACCGAGGTCGTGCTTACCTGTCGTGCCGGAATGAAAATGTCATCGTTGTCGCCGATGACGAGCGACAACTCATCCACATTTTCCAATGAATAGCGCGACAAGTCTATCTCGCCACTCTGACACTCACTGAGCATCACGCCGTCGTAGCTTACTCCCGTGTGCTTCGAGCCGAATCCCCGCACGGAGACGGTTTTCATTCCTCCCGCCCCTCCGTAGTCACGCAGGGTGATGCCTGGAAGCCGATGGAGCGCATCAGCGATATCGGTCACACCTGCCGACAGGAACTCGCCCCGTCCGAGTATATGCAAAGGGGCTGTGCTCGACAACACCTTTCGCTGTCGAGTCTCCAACACGAGCACCTCATCCAGGTCGTGGACGGAAGCTATCGCCGTGTCGCTCTTTTCGGTCTGCGCATGAGCATGGAGTGCTATGCACAGGCATGTTGCTGCCAACAAAAACTTTTTCGGTTTCATGATATTTTCGTTGCAATCTTTTCCGCGAGACGCATAGAAACATGATACACGACAAGGCAGGTCTTCTGACTTTCCTCAGTCTGTCTCGCCTTCCCAACAACATGCAGTGGCATTCATGAAACAGACCTCTTAAATGAGGATTACAGCAGCGGGACTGTACGGGATTCTCACCCGATTCCCTATTAATCACAATAACGTGAACCGTTGTCGCGGTGCAAAGGTAATACAAATCGAGCGCAGAACAAAATAAATTCATTTATTTTTTATGCCGAGATGCAGTTTACCTTCTGTAAAGGTAACAAAAAAAATCGAGCGCAGAACAAAATAAATTCATTTATTTTTTATGCCGAGATGCAGTTTTTAGCTTTGTAAAGGTAACAAAAATTCCGAAAAAAGAAAAAAGATTTACTTAAGTCCAAACCAACCTAAACGCCTGTTCGCGACCCCCATTCCGACACTGCATAAACATACAGTTGAGGACGTATAAATATACGGTTGAACTTTCACTTTCCAAAAGTTGAACTTTTGCGTCCTAAAAGTTCAACTTTCATCGCCTAAAAGTTCAACTTTTGCAAGCTAAAAGTTGAACTTTTGAAAAGCACTTCTTAACGATTTGAAAATCAGTGGTTTAGAAACCGACCATCGAAACATATACTAATGCATAAATATACGGTTGCGGCGAGATGCCAACCGAATTGACCGAGGCAACAAACAACAACCATTTTCGCGTTAAAACCACTTAAATTTGCATTAATAAAATCTTTTGAATGCTGTTTTTTTGCTCAACTCGGGAAAAATAATTACCTTTGCCGCCATGATACTCAATCAGTATGATTGAGCATCGCGGATTGAGAAATGACTAATGGCGAATATAAACGATGAAGAGAAACAATATTATTTTAGGGATTCTTGGTGTGCTGCTCGTCGGGGCGGTTGCATTCCTTGGTGTCAGCCTCAAGCGGGAACGGGATGCGAATGAGGACATGCGCGAACTGGCTGCGCTCGACAAGAAGGAGATGGAAAACGAGTACCAGCAGTTTGCTGACCAATATAGCGAGATGAAGACGAGAATCAACAACGACTCCATCATCGCACAGCTGACCGAAGAACAGCTGAAGACACAACGGCTGTTGGCTGAGCTCAAGAAAGTAAAGAGCGACGACGCCCGCGAGATTACCCGCCTGAAGAAAGAGCTCGCCACCGTGCGCGAGGTTCTGAGAAGCTATGTGCTGGAAATTGATTCTCTGAACAGACTGAACCAGAAACTGCAAGCGACCAACGAGGAGTTGCGCGTAAGCAACGAAGAGGCTACGCGGAAGATTGAGGGACTGAGCAGTGAGCGAATCTCATTGACGGAAAAAGTGGCGATTGCTGCACAGCTTGATGCCACGGATATCAATCTAACTGCGAAAAACAAACGAGGCAAGACGACGAAAGAAATCAGCAAAGCCAAGACATTGCAGCTGAACTTCCGCATCGCAAAGAACGTGACGGCAACCACTGGACTGCGAACGCTATATGTCCGTATCATGACTCCTGCCGGAAACATACTCGGAGGTAGTGGCTCGTTCCCGTACGAAAACAAAACGCTGCAATATTCCATCAAGAGAACCGTTGAATACAGCGGTGAAGAGATGCCCGTCACGATGTATTGGGACGTGGCAGAGGCATTGTCGTCAGGCACCTATCAAGTGAGCATCTTCGCTGACGGAAACATGATTGGTTCGAGGAGCGTTGCCTTCAAATAGCCAACCACTTTTACCTCAATAAAAAAGTTATCATCACACATTATTATATATATAACATGAAACGAACTGGCATTATTTTCATCTTTCTTGTGGGATTTCTCACAATAAAGGCGCAACGCGTTCTGACGCTTGACAGTTGCCGGTCGATGGCTCTGCGCAACAATAAGCAGTTGCACATCTCACGCTTGCAACGGGAAGTGGCAGTCAATACCCGCAAAGCTGTCCAGACAAAATATTTGCCCAAGGTGAATGGCATCGGCACATACCAGTTCTCGGACAAGGAAGTGTCGATTCTCAATGCGTCACAGAAAAGTGCGTTGAGCAATGTGGGTACCCATCTGACTTCACAGACCGGCGAAGTGATTACGGGAATTGTCAGCGATTTGGTTCAGAAAGGGATTATCTCGATTCAGCAAGCCCAGTTCTTCGAAGGCATCCTTGAGACGGCGGGCACATCGGTCGGTAGCATGCTCAACAATGCGGGCGAACGCATTAAGAATGCTTTCCGGACAGACACCCGCAACATGTTTGTCGGGTCGGTCAATGTCACGCAACCCATCTACATGGGAGGTGCCATTACGGCTGCCAACAAGATGGCGAAGATAGGTGAAGAGATGGCATCGGACGGTGTTGAACTGAAATTACAGACGATTCGCCACGAGACAGACCAGGCTTATTGGCTGGTCGTTTCGTTGAAGCAGAAACGGCGCCTTGCCGAAAGCTATCTGCAACTCATCGAGCAGTTCAACAATGATGTGAAGAAGATGATTGATGAGGGCGTTGCCACACGGGCTGACGGATTGCGCACCGACGTCCGCGTGAACGAGGCGGAAATGACTAAGATTCAGGTGGAGGACGGATTGGTACTTGCCAAGATGTATCTCTGCCAGCTGTGCGGCATTCCGATGGATGAGGATATCACACTGTTCGACGAGGATAAAGAGGAGTTGGAGCCTACGACCGGGATGACTTTGGAAACGGCGAACGACAGCGTGCTTCTCAATCCCGACAACAGACCTGAATTGAGAATCCTGCAGAACACGGTGGATCTGACGAAATGGAATACGAAACTGACACGCGCGGCATATCTCCCTCAAATTGCTGCCATCGGCGGCTACACCATCTCCAATCCAAGCGTCTTTAACGGGTTCGAGCGGAAATTCAAAGGATTGTTTCACATCGGCGTGGCAGCCCGGATTCCAATATGGAGTTGGTTTGAAGGACGCTACAAGATACGCGCCAATCGCGCAGCAACGCAAATAGCACAGCTGGAGTATGAAGACGCACGGGAAAAGATAGAGTTGCAAATCAATCAGAATCGTTTCAAAGTGAAGGAGGCTTACAAGAAGCTTGCCATGACACGCAAAAACGTGGAACAGGCGGAAGAGAACCTGCGCTGTGCAAAGCTCGGCTTCCAGGAGGGCGTGATGCAGATTACCGAGGTGATGGCAGCCCAGACAGCCTGGCAACAGGCACATACCCAGAAGATTGATGCGGAAATTGAAGTGAAACTCAGTCAGGTGGACTTGCTGAAGGCGCTTGGCAGATTACAATAATAAAAACAAAGAATATCATGTCAGCAAAATCACAACACAACAACATCTTACTTGCAATCATCGGATTTGCGGCAGTCATCGCCATTGTGGCACTCATCGGATTTTTCACGCTCGGGAGAGAGGACAGCATCATCCAGGGCGAAGTGGAAGTGACGGAATACAGGGTATCGTCAAAGTTGCCCGGGCGCATTCTGAAGCTCCTCGTCAAGGAGGGTGACCTGGTTCGTGCGGGCGACACGCTCGCCATTCTCGAAGTGCCTGAGGTGAATGCACAGAAGAAGGCTGCCGAAGCAACTCAAGGAGCTGCCGACGCCATGAGCGAAATGGCGGACAACGGAGCACGGAAGGAACAGATACAGGCGGCATACCAACTATGGCAACAGGCGATTGCCGCAAGGGATATCGCGCAGAAATCATACAACCGCGTGCAGAATCTCTACGACAGCGGTGTGATGAGTGCGCAGAAACGCGATGAGGCACTGGCTGCCTATCAGGCGACAGAGGCACAGGTGAATGCTGCCAAGAGCCAATACGACATGGCTAAGAACGGTGCACGCTGGGAAGAGAAGAAGGCTGCTGCGAAACAGGCACAGGCAGCAAAGAGCGCAGTTGACGTATTCAAGTCGCTCCTCAACGAGACGGTTCAGGTGGCAACCATGGACGGAGAAGTGAGCGAGGTCTATCCCAAAATCGGCGAACTGGTCGGCACGGGCTCACCCATCATGAGCATCGCCGTCATGAACGACATGTGGGGAACGTTCAATATCCGTGAAAACCAACTCAAGGGAATGAAAATCGGCGACACGTTCAAGGCTTACGTTCCTGCATTTGACAAAGAGATTCAGATGAAGGTGTACTACATCAAGGACCAAGGGGCGTATGCCGTGTGGAAAGCGACCAAGAGCAACGGGCAGTATGACCTGAAAACGTTTGAGGTGAAAGCCAAGCCGCTCACCAAGATTGAAGGATTGCGCCCGGGCATGTCGCTCATCATTAAAGAATAGGGACTGGCACGCTAATCATGCAAAAGGGAAGTCGATACAAGCAGATCTACCGGATTGCACTTCGGGAATGTGGCATTCTGAAGTCCAATCCCGTATATATATTCTGCATGGTTATCTTTCCGATTGCCGTCGCGGTATTCTTCACCTCCATCATGAATGAGGGACAACCGGAGAACATGCCGATAGGCGTCATCGACAACGACAACTCTTCCACGTCCAGGGCACTCATCCGCCAACTGGATGCGTTTCAGTCATCGAAAGTCGTTGCACACTACCCCACCATCAACGAGGCACGCAACGCAGTACAGAAAAACAAGATTTACGCCTTCCTCTATATTCCCGAAGGAACCGAAGGAGCGCTGCTCGCCTCCCGACAGCCGAAAATATCGTTCTACTACAACAATGCCTATCTCACTGCCGGCGCACTGCTCTTCAGAGACCTCAAGACCATCTCCACACTCGGCTCGGCAGCCGTCGGCAAGGCGAAGCTATCGGCGCTCGGCAAGACATCTGCCGAGATACGCAACTTCCTGCAACCCGTCACGATTGACACGCACCCCATCAACAATCCGCAAATCAACTACAACGTCTATCTCAGTTCCTCCCTCATTCCCGGATGTATCCTCCTGTTTATCTTCCTGATTACAGCCTACTCCATCGGTACGGAACTCAAATTCAACCGCTCAAAGGAATGGTTGGCTGCTGCCGACAACAATATCATCGTTGCGCTCATCGGGAAGCTGCTGCCGCAGACGCTCGTGTTCCTGACCATCATGTGCGCCTACGAATTCTACGTCATCTATGTCCTCCATTTCCCGCATTCCGGAGGCATGTGGCGATTGATACTGCTCAATATCCTTGCCGTGCTGTCCGCACAAGGTTTCGGCGTTTTCGCATTCGGACTGACTCCCTCGCTGCGCATGTCGATGAGCATCTGCTCGCTGTGGGCAGCACTGAGTTTCTCGGTGATGGGATCCACCTTCCCCGTCGATGCCATGGACAGCGAGATACAGGCGCTCGCCAATCTCTTCCCCATGCGCCACTATTTCCGCATCTACCAGACTTGCATCTTCAACGGCTTCCCTATTTCGCATGCATGGCTGAACGTCGGTGCGCTCGTTCTCTTCTGCCTTCTGCCGATCACTGTGCTCCGGCGCATCAAGAAGGCAATGCTCGAATATGTGTATATCCCTTAAAGAAAAAGAGCAATGAAAGAACAGCATACAGAGAACAGGCAGACTAACCGGAAAGCTGAGACGCAGAACGGCTGGAGGGGATTACTTCATAAAATCAACGAAGGAATCCACGACATGTGCCACATCTGGGCATACGAGATGAAGAACACCGTGAAGGACGAGGGCGTACTTATATTCTTCATCCTCGTGCCGCTGCTCTACCCGATACTCTATGCCTGGCTCTACAACAATGAGACCGTTCACGAAGTACCCGTTGCCGTGGTCGATCATTCACACTCGCAACTCTCGCGCAAGTTCATCCGGCAGTTTGACGCATCGCCCAACGTCAAGGTGGCTGCATACAGCAACAGCATCGAAGAAGCAAAACCCCTCATCGGCAAACAGGAAGCACGTGGCATCATCTATTTCCCGTCTGACTTCGCAAGCAACCTGAACACCGGCAAACAGGCACACGTCAGCATCTACTGCGACATGAGTATCATGCTCTATTACAAGGCCATCTACCAGACAGCCACCGAAATATCGCTCGGAATGGGCAACAGATACAGAAGAAAGGCGGCATGGGCATGACCGAGCGCGACGACGAAATCACCATACAGCCACTGGCGTATGAAGACGTACCCATCTTCAACCCATCAGGAGGATACGCCGCATTCATCCTGCCCGGCGTACTCATCCTCATCCTCCACCAGACACTCCTGCTCGGCATCGGGATGGCAGCAGGAACGGCACGAGAGAACAACCGCTACCGCGACCTCGTTCCCGTCAGCCGTCACTACAACGGCGTCTTCAGAATCGTACTCGGCAAGTCGCTCTGCTATTTCATGGTCTATGCAGTGATGGGAGCATTCGTCACACTGTGCATACCCCGGATGTTCAACCTCGTCCAACTTGTGCAGATGGACGACTACATCGGGCTCATGGTGCCCTTCCTCCTATCGACCATCTTCTTCGGGATGATGATATCGTGCGTCGTCCGCTATCGTGAAAACGTCATGCTCATCATCGTCTTCACGTCCGTCCCCCTACTTTTCCTCTCGGGCATCTCGTGGCCGCAGAGCAACATCCCAGGCGCATGGCGAGCCATCGCAGCCCTTTTCCCCTCCACTTTCGGAATACGGGGATTCGTGCGCCTCAACACCATGGGAGCCACCCTCGCCGACATCCGTTTCGAGTATCAGGCGCTATGGATTCAGACCACCATCTATTTCTTCGCCACCTGCGCCGTCTATCGCTACCAAATCATACAGGCACGCCTCCACGCCACAGAAAGTGCACGCAAGATGAAGGAAAAGATTATGAAGGCGAAAGCATCATCCGAACCAGCCTAACGTTTGATAGTTGAAAAACAAATCAAGTTGATTTGGTGACCAAATCAACTTGATTTGATCACCAAATTCACTGAATTTGGTTGGAGAAACTTTTCGGTCGGATACACCGATCCGCCCGTCCTCCCATCCAATTCTTCATAATAAAAAATCCCCAGTGTTTCACAACACCGGGGAGCGATAATTAAAAAGTAGATAATAATAAAATGATGTGTAAATAAAGTCTATATAGCGGGAGAAGATGCCTGTTTCACAACAGGCGGCGAAAAGCATTCTCCCTAATGGTTTCTTCTATATTTTCTGTTGATTATGAATTTCTACTAATGCGGAAAAGGTCGCTACTTAAACCAATCGGGAGCCACTATACGCCCTCCTTTACGTTGAAGAGTATTATTATAGCTAATATACACTTCTTGGTATGTGAACGTGAATACCCAGCTTTTTTCAGTTAGTGTTGGACTACTCGAAGTCCAATAGCAACCATGAGCATTTTTAGGAATAGCACCATTCTCACAATGGCTCATGGCAGGTAGGAAGAAATATTTACCGATTTCCGTTGCGGATGGGCGACCACCAGTTCTATATTTACTACTAACGTTTGTATAGGTTCTATCAGCAGTTGTAGTTAAACGCCTATCTACACCAGCTATATCATAAGGGCAATTGATCTTATCACCATCAGGCTTTTCTGGAATATTATCCCATTTCAAAAACCATGCTCCGTAAGTATAGATGTGGGCACCGCCGTTGCCCTTATAGAACCACGGATAGTTATTTTCCCATCGTGGATCGCCACGCATTGCATACCAACTCGCGGTATTGACGTTTGGAAGGTTTTTACAAGAATTTTGAGCCATGTATTTACCATCAACCACTATTGGGCTGTTGAACCAGCGGTTGCGTTCATCGGTAGCAGTGGGATAATCATTATGGGATGTACCCATGAAGTTGGGAATATTCTCCGAAGAAACGCCGTACCAATATGGATTCACGGCATCCCACGTGTAGAAAAGATCGGTAGAGTAGGACTCTACACCCAACTCATGTTTGATGGTTGTCACACCGCCAATATTGTAGGCGCGTGAAGCAATCGTTTTTTCGATGGTGAATGTTGCGCCTTCGACATGGTTTACCGACACTTCCGGTTTGATGGTGTAGCGAATGGTTATCGTGTGTGTGCCTGGTTGGATGACCGCAAAACAGCTTTTTCCCGGAGCAGAAGGTTCTGGTTTGAAGTCAAGGTCGAAACCAGCCGTTCCGCAAGTGAGCGTCACCGTGTTAGAAGTATTTGTGGCGTTGTCAACGTCAAGTTGTCCTGTGCCGAAAGGATAGGTTCCTGCAACATTTGTCGTGCCGTCGGTGATGATTTCTATTTTCATCAGCGTCCATTTTTTCGTTACATCTGCTATCTTGTAGGGTTGGAATACCAAATAGGCTGCTTTGTGATTGAGCTTGAAAGTGTATTTTCCAGACGTTTCGTTTCTTATGGCTATGTCCAGACCGCAGTCGCCAGACGGACCAACATGGTCACCATTGTCCCATTCCGACTGTGTCTGAGAATTTAGTATGGTTACTTCCATGTCATCGGTTGTCGTACTTGCGGTATTCGTGCCGTTACCGATATACATCACGGAACATGTGGGTTCTTCCAGACTGACACCTTCGAGCAGGAAGCTTGCTGTTCGTTTGTCTTCTGCAAGCGTGCTGGACGAAGTTTTCTGGTAGGTAGTTCCTGTAGTGTTTACATAGATTTGGTCTCCTTCCGACCAGTAGAACTTGCGGTTAGCATCCATTGACGTACGCGTGTTGTCGCCAGACGAGAATAATGTTTGTTTTTTCGTTACCTCTATTTCGTTGTTTTCGTTGTTCTCTGCCTCCAACTCATTGTTGCTGCAGCTGACGATGGTGCTACACGTAGCGATTGCCGCGGCTACAAGCACCATGGAATGGTATAAAAACTTTTTCATATTTTTAATTTATCTATTATTGAAATGCCTGATCGATTATATGTAGTATATGGGTTCATGCCAGTTATTACCACAAATAATCCTCCCAAGGTTTAAATTTCCATACTTTGTCTTCTTTTTTATCCATCTCCAGCTTATCGCTGTCGTCCCAAAAGACAATCTCTTTGGCGCCAGTTATCTCACCGTCGTCGTCACCATCGCCGGCATGCCCACTGAGAGAAGTGGTCATGATGTGTTGAAACTCGCACTCTTTACTCTCAATGAATGGGGGAACATACTTCCTTAAATCTACTTTCATAATTCATAATGCTAATTAATTAATTAAATATTGAATAATGTACTTTCAGTTTTCTCATGAATCATCTTATTTAAACCAAGGCAGACCGTTCGGACGCACTCCGCATAAGAAACCTTGGTTTCGCGTGCCATTCCAACAGTCAAGGGAGATATGGACAGCATACTCGCTCGTTCCATCATATACAAAAGTTTCACCTTTGTCAGCAACAAAGTTGTATGCCATACTATCGTGTACTGAGCTTGTTTGATGTGAAGCTGTTGAAGTCCAAATTGAAATTGTATATCCAGGCCATTGGTGAGGTGCTCTAGAGTTCCAGCCCTTAGTAAAATATCCTCCGAGGAAAGGTATGAAGAAATAATTGTCTGGGGTTGACGGGCGCACTTGATGCGAAACATCCATTCGTACGACATCTTGGTGTATATTGCCACTACTGCCTTCAGCCTCAGTTACTTCTATCGGGGTTGCGGTTGCTGCTTTACCAGAGAAGTCATCAATACTTGCTTTTGGTAGGAACCACATACCGCCTGAATAGATTTTTTTATCTAAATACCATTCTGTTGTTTCTTCTAAATAAACATCGCCATAGGTCATATATGTCAACATCTCTTTTGCGGTGGGCATGTTTTTGCAAAGGTCGTTGACTGCCGATGCGCCAAATGCTGGTGTTTCGTTTTGATTGAATGTAGTGGAATAATTCTCCCAGTAATCCGTTGCATCCCATTGAGCGAAGCAATTCTCTTTATAGAATTCCCACAAGAGGCTTATATTGGAACGATAATATTTTCCTTTAGCGCGGGTCAGTTTAGCATATTTCACCACATACAGCGTCGTGTTTGATTGGTCGCCTGTTCTAAACATGAACTCTTCACCTGCAGTTCCTGTAGTGGGACGTAATGCTACATAGATGTTCTCGTGCACTGGATTAGCAAGGCTAAGTGTAATGTCGTTGTTGATCTTGTTGCTGCTGGTAGTGCTGGTAATCTTCATATCGGTGATGTTGTAGTCTTTTCCGTAGCATGTTGTCGCAATTCTCATGATACAGAAAGAACTGGACAAGTCCACATCATTCTCCAATCCAGCTTTACCACCACTCACTTTGATGACTCCATTTCCCTCACGAACGTCAAGGTCTTTAGCAATCGTTTCCAAAGTGCCGTCTTGGTTGTTCAGCAGGTCAGCCTTTACTGTCTTTTTTGAGGTGTCGATGGCTGAATAAGGGAAGATGAACTTCGCATTTTTTCCGTCAGCTGCGGCAGGAAGTGTTCCGGATATGGTGGCACGGTTGTCTGTTACGCTGGTTACTGTAACTTTGTAAACAGCGTTATTAACAATCACTCCCAACTCTTCACCTACCGTCCATACCGGATTGATGGTGTTTCCATCTACGGTGATGGCTTTCTGCAGGCCTTCTTTATGATTTTTGTCAGCGCGAGCCATCGCTACTAAATTAGGTTCGCTGCTTTCGCCGATGGTAGCCTCGAATGGAATCATCGGAACACCAGGTTCTTCAGGTGTATCCATGGTCAAATCGTCTTCATTGGAGCAAGAAGCAAACAGCAGCAGACTCAGAAAAGGGATAAAATAAAGATATTTTTTCATGATGTAACACTTTTAGTTAAATTAATCTTTTCATTATAATAAGGAAACATTGTGGCATTGCGCATAATCAGCTCCATGGCTCCCATATTCTTTCTTCTTCCCAAGGATGGTCCGTATCACTCCATGACAATCCGTCGTCATCGTCAGACCAGTTGTTTTTCTTGGAAAGATTCTCATCTCCTCCATCGTCATAGCCACCGCCACCGATGGTTCCGCCACTTGCAGCCATCAGCTGACAGCCATACAAGGGCGAGGGAATCACCCGTGACTCGGGATGCACATACTCACGTTTTGCGTCTTGTTCTTTTGTCATTTTCATTTCACTCTTTGTTTAAATACATTTTATTACTGATTAAATAAATATTTCTTAAGTAGTTCTCAGCGACAAACTGAGAGTGCGCTGCGCGTTGTTATTTAACGCGGGGCTTTCACGGTTGTTCTGATACAGCCTGTAGAATATTGCCATAATTGAAATTGAATGTTATAATTATACATTTTTTGAATTTTCGCTGCAAAAGTACGAATAATAGAGTTAACTTAAAAAAAAAGCGTTAATTATAGTTAACGCTTTTTTGAATGTGTAAAACTTATTCCGCTTTGCAGAGAAATCTGCCCCTATGTATATAATAATGTGTGCGCGTCGCGCTATGCCTCGCCTCCCTTCATGTCGTCGGGCAGCGACTTCTTGGGGCTGACGCCGAGCTGCTTCATATTCTCCAATCGGCGGACGACGTTGCCCTTGCCCTCGCTCAGCTGTCCGCGCGCCGTCTCAAAGTGCTGGCGCAGCGTCTCAATGTCACGGTCGATGCGGAGGAAAGTCTCGGCGAACGTGACGAATTTGTCGTACAAATCGCTCGACTGGCGCATGATTTCCTCCACGTTGCGGTTCATCCGATAGTTCTGCCACATCGTATGCGTGAGCTGCAGCGTCATGAGCAGGTTAGCCGGAGAGATGATGATGACCTTCCGCTTGTAGGCATACTGCAAGACGGACGGGTCGGTGCGCAGCGCCGCAGCGTAGCCGCTTTCGTAGGGCAGGAACATCAGCACGTAGCCGATACTGCCCTCGACGAGACGGTCATAGTTCTTCACCGTGAGCTCATCCACATGGCGGCGCACCGAAGCAACGTGCTCCCGAAGCAGGGCTTCCCGCCTCTGCTGGTCGTCGCACCGCGCAGCCTCGAGATAGGCAGTGAGCGACACTTTCGCGTCAATCACTATTCGCTCGCCGTTCGGGAAGTTGACCACGGCGTCCGGACGGAAGATGTTCCCCTCCCCGTCGCGATAAGTTTCCTGCAGCGAGTATTGCTCGCCCTTGATGAGACCGCAGTCCTCAAGCGTCTTGTCCAATATCATTTCGCCCCAGTCTCCCTGTGCCTTTGAATCACCTTTGAGCGCCTGTGTGAGGCTCGCCGCATCGTTGCCGATACGCTCGGTCTGCTCCCGAAGCTCGCGCACCGTTCGCTCCTGCTCGTCGTGCAGCTTCTTCATCGCCTCTTCAAACGCCGTCTTTATCTCCGTCTTGTGGGCTTCGCTGTGGCGGCTGTTTTCGCTCACAGCC
>Ga0256406_1004183_pt1 | contig 16904 bp, 15 predicted proteins | sample RumenRJG_03DNA_FD_185986 | JGI IMG/M metagenome (GOLD analysis project Ga0256406, IMG submission 185986) | Bovine rumen microbial communities from Lethbridge, Alberta, Canada - RJG_03 | ecosystem: Host-associated > Mammals > Digestive system > Stomach > Rumen | place: Canada: Alberta | collected... | reverse complement strand
GACCGGGGGTGTCGCAAGGAACGAGGGTGTTGTAAAATGTCTGGAAGAAAAGCTCGGCGCACCGGTCTTCGTATCGCCTGACGCCCAGCTCTGCGGTGCCATCGGTGCGGCTCTGATCGCTCTTGAGTCAGCCGGTGTGCACGCATCATGAAAAATCGTTATCTGAATCATGTGAGGAGCTACCAATGACAGATCTGCATACGGGTCAGGAACAGAAACACGCCGGCATCATCCGCCGCATTGCACCGGAATGCATGGTCCTGCTGAAATCAGACGGCAGCTTTCCGCTTGCCGGTCCGTGCCCCGTCGCACTTTACGGCAGCGGCGCGCGCCGGACCGTCACGGGCGGCACAGGATCCGGCAGCGTGAATGCCCGCCATGTCATCAGCATAGAAGAAGGTCTGGTCAACGCCGGTTTCCGGATCACGACCGAAGACTGGCTGAACAACTACGACCGCATCATAACGGATGAAAAGAAACGCTTTGCCGGCACCGTCCGCAGCAAAGCGCATAAGGATCATATGCCGGCTGCGCTGGCCGGTATGGGTGCCGTCATGCGTGAGCCGGAATATATTCTGCCCTCCGACGGGGAGGGTGACACCGCCATCTATGTGCTGCGAAGGCTCTCGGGTGAAGGATCTGACCGCACAGCAGAAAAAGGAGATCTGCTCCTGACAGGGACAGAGATCCGCGATATCCACCGGATCTGCAGCAGCTATGCTTCCTTTCTCCTTGTGCTCAATACCGCGGAAATGATCGATATCAGCCCGGTTATGGATGTGCCGAATATTCTTCTCCTGTCATGGCCCGGGGCCGCCGCGGGAGACGCCTTTGCCGACGTCCTTCTGGGCAGGGCCGAACCATCCGGCAGGCTCACCGACACGTGGATCCGGCATGAGGATTTTCCCCGTATCGGCGACTTCGGCATCTGGAATAATACACACTATAAAGAAGGCATCTATGTCGGATACCGGTGGGCGGACACCACGGATGCGCGGGTGCTCTTCCCGTTCGGATACGGGCTGTCCCGCACCACCTTTGACCTCGGCCTGTCCGATACCGCCGTCAGTGCCGGCCCCTCCGGCGATTCTGTTACCGTGTCGTTTTCCGTCACCAACACAGGATCCTTCACCGGAAAAGAAACCGCCGAGCTTTATGTGTCCGTACCGCCGGGAAAGCTGGATCAGCCCTGTCAGGTACTTGCCGCATTCCGGAAGACGAAAGCCCTGGCGCCGGGAGAATCCGAAACCGTCAGCCTTGCCTTCCGCATGCGCGATCTGAGTTCCTTTGACACCTCCTCCGCGTCGGAGATCCTGGAAAGGGGAGATTACATCGTCCGCGTCGGCACAGACAGCCGTTCCGCAGAACCTGTCTGTATCGTGCGGCTGGAAGAGGATGTCACCATCAGAGCGCTGTCCCACAGAGGCGGTAAAGCCTCCTTCAGCGACTGGAAACCAAAAACCAGCGTCCGGGACACCTGGACCCTGCCGGAGAATCTGCCCGTTCAGACCATGAATGCCGGAAACTTCCGTCAGATGGATTTTCCTGCCCCGGCAGAGCCTGATCCGGCCGTCCTGAAAAGGATCGGAAAACTCAGTGATCATCAGATCGCTCTCCTCGTGACAGGAAATCACGCACGCTTTCAGCCCGTCTCGGATCTGATCGGAAATCAGTCCCGTCTGGTGCCCGGGGCTGCCGGCGAGACGACAGGCAGCATTCCCGGTATACCGAGACTCATCATGGCCGACGGTCCCGCCGGTCTCCGGCTTGCCCGCGACTATATCATCGACGATGCCGGTCATCCGAGAGCGGTCAGTGAAGGACCGTCCCCCGTCACGGAATACCTGCCGGATGCCATCCGGCCTGCGGCAGAACGTGCGGCCGCGGATATCAGCGGGAGACTTCGCGCCGGACGTACCTTTCACCAGTACACCACGGCGCTCCCCGTCGAAACCGCTCTGGCGCAGAGCTGGAATCCGGAGATCTGGGAAGCCTGCGGCGACCTGATCGGAGAAGAAATGGACCGTTTCCACATCGACCTGTGGCTCGCTCCTGCCGTCAATCTGCACCGGAACCCGCTCTGCGGGCGGAACTTCGAATACTGCTCCGAAGATCCGCTTCTTTCGGGCCTGTTTGCCGCCGCCGTCACAGAAGGCGTGCAGAAGCACCCGGGAAAAGGCGTCGTCATCAAGCATTTTGCCGCAAACAATCAGGAAACGAACCGGTACAACAGCAACAGCGTCATCAGTGAGCGGGCACTCCGCGACCTCTTCATGAAGCCGTTTGAGATCTGCATCAGACAGGCCGGTCCTGCCGGTGTCATGACCTCGTATAACCTGATCAACGGGGTTCATGCCTGTGAACGCGCCGACCTTCTGAAAAATGTGATCCGCGGCGAGTGGGGCTATCACGGGCTGATCATGTCCGACTGGGTCGTTCCCTTTCTCCGCCTGACCGCACGTGAAGGTATCTACGATCCGCCGTCGGCCGGCAGCGCCGCTGCCGCCGGCAACAATCTGTTCATGCCGGGCTCCCTCATGGATGAGCTCGACGTGGAAAAATCCTTAAGAAAAAAAGACGGAGCGGACGCCGGAAGACGCCGTTCCATCCTGACCTCCGCAGCCTGGGTGCTGCAGACCATAAAAAAGCTGAAGGGGATCTGATCATCCTCTTCAGCTTCTTTTTGTCTTCTACTGCAGTATCATCCGCCCCGCTTCCTCCGCGGTCTCCGCGATCATCCGCGCGCCGTGCGCCTCCAGGAAACGGCGTCCCCGGAATCCCCAGGTGACACCGATCACCTGCATGCCGCCGTTTTCCGCCGTCTTCAGGTCAATCTCCGTGTCCCCGATGTATACGGCATCTTCCCGGCGGACGCCGAGAACCTCCAGACACCTGTCCGTCATATCCGGCTCCGGTTTTCTCCTTATGCCCGGCTGTTCCCCGAGCACAAAGTCAAACTGATCCGGAAATTTATCGGCCGACAGCGTCCGGACCGCCTCATCCGGTTTATTCGAGACAACCGCTGTTTTCACGCCGCTTCTGCGCAGGCGGGTCAGGAGCGCCCCGATGCCGTCATAGGGCTTTGTATGGATGTCACAGTTCTTCTCGTAATACGGCCGGTAAACCGTCGAGATCCGCTCCACTTCCTCCTTCGGAATGCCGTAGTCCTCCGGTCCCGTCGTGAATCCGACCTCGAGCATCCTGTCCAGCACGCCGTCATCTTCCGCACTCACGCCGAGCTTCTCCGCGATCAGTGCGCGGCTGAGCGCCACATACACGCCGCTGCCGAAAAGCATCTTCGTATCATCATCGGTAAAATCATGGCGGTGTCCGGTCTCCTTCATCGCGTAGTTCACCGCGTCCCTGAGATCCCGGATCGTATCCAGAACCGTCCCGTCCATGTCAAAAATCGCCGCCTGAAATTTCATCTCTGTCACATCTCCCATCACCGGCCGGATATGTCCGCCCGGATTTAAGCTTTTTTCTCCGTCCGCCTTCTCATTCGTCCGGCGTTTCCCTCTGCACCATCTCGAGGAGTGCCGCCCTGTCGGTAACCTTCAGGACACCGCGTCTCACACGGGTGATCAGCTTCTTTCTCTGCAGCTTCATCATGTTCCGGCTGACCGTCTCCGGACGGATGCCGATGCTTGCCGCAATGTCCTCCAGACTCATGTGGATCTCGCGCCCCGCATTCCGGCTGTCCTGTTCCAGCATAAAGCCGGCGAGCCGGATCTCCGGATCGCGGATGGACAGCAGCACAGCCTTTTCCTTCGCCGCCGTCAGCTCCGTATTCAGCATCGCGATCAGCGACAGCGCCGCATCCTTTTCCGTCTCGAGGATGTGCATGTACCGGTCCCTGCTGAACAGGCAGACCTCCGTCTCTTCCAGACAGATACCGGCATAGTGGTACAGGTGATCCTTCAGGAAAATATCATGCCATATGGCCTGACCCTCATGCAGGATATCGAGCACAAATTCATCTCCGGAGGGTTCCAGATGACAGAGTTTCACCTTTCCCTTCCGGATTACGATAATGGCGTCGATCGACGAGCCTTCCTCGAACAGCATCTCATCCCTGCCGCAGGTTCTGACCGAAGCCGCTGCTCTCAGCTCATGCTGTGATTTGTCCGGCAGGGCGCGGAACATGCGGATTTCCGCTGTACAGGCTGTCCCGGCATTCAGGAAAGGACAGTGCCCTGTTCCCGCCGGACAGCATGCGCTTTTATTTTCAGTTGTCCTCATCTTCCTCCGTCGCCGTGCTGTCGATCACGTTATCGTCATCCCCGGATGCCGTACCGTCGACCACGTCATCCTCTTCCTCAGATGCTGTGCTGTCAAACATATCGCCGTTGACCTCATCGACAAAATCGCCGATGACATCTCCCACGTCTTTTGCCTTTTTCGAGATATCTGACGTAACAATCAGTTTCGTGATACCGAAATAGAGACAGGAAATTCCCGCGACGATGCCGACCGTTGCAAAAGGATGCAGCATCACAAGCAGGCCGAGCAGCAGAGAAATGATGCCTGAAAGAAGGCTGATCTGCCACCGGTCAAAGCCCGCGTCCTTCAGATCCATGGCTCTGACAATCTGCTGAACCGCGGAAATAAAGAGAAAAATCGCGATCAGCACCATAATGACGGCCAGGATGCCCTGCGGATCAATCATCATGATCAGACCGAAGAGAATCATGAGACCGCCGACCGCATCACACAGATAGCGGTCCGAGGGAATCACAGAGCGCACGCCGGTAACAACCGAGCCGATACCTGCCAGCATGAGAAAAATGCCGATGATACGGCCGATAACCGTTTCCATATGCCCGGGCATCACCAGAAAAAGAATGCCCGCAATAATGGCAATCACCGCCCAGGCCGTCTCCTGTGCCCTGTTGCGGATAATAAACTTCTTCCACCGTTCTCTGAATGAATCATTTCCCTGGCTCATACTGCCACACTCCTCTCAGCGTTCCGTCTCACTCCGTTTTTTCTGCATCCTGCACCGCTGCCGCGGTTTCTTTCGTTTTTTTCTCCGTCATCTGATCCTGTGCAGTTACTGCTGCCTTATCCTGCACCGCTGCCGCGGTTTCTTCCGTTTTTTCCTCCGTCATCTGATCCTGTGCAGTTACTGCTGCCCTGTCCTTCGTCGCTTCCGCGGTTTCTTCCGGCTTCTCTTCTGCCGGCTGATCCTGCGCCCTGTTCATATCCTCCGCGCCGCATCCGGCATGTTCCTCGATGAACGAAAGAAAATCCCGGTCAACCTTATCATGATCCGTCTCATTCAGAATCTCATGGCGGTCGCCCGGATACAGCACACACGTCACGTGTCTGATGCCGGCGCTGCGGTAGATTCCGGCCACCTTCTGCGGCCCTTTGCCCATATTGCCGACGGGGTCGCTTCCGCCGGACGCGATCAGAATCGGAAGGTCCTTCGGGATTTTTTCAATCTCCTTCGGGTCCTCGGCCCAGCGCAGTCCCCTGAACAGATTGTAATACCCGTTCAGCGTAAACATGAAATTGTTCCATGGATTCTGATTATACGCATCAACGATGGCTTCATCCTTCGTCAGCCAGTCATTCTTCGTTCTCGCCGGCTCAAAAGCCTTGTTATAGGAGCCGAGCGCCAGCTTATCAATGCTGACACTCCGATGATCCCAGCCCTGAAAAGCCGCTTTGGTCCTGCACACGCCCATCATGAACGTCAGCAGTCCCGGTTCCTGATAGCCTGTTCCCGAGATAATCACGCCGGCCAGCCCGTCACCGTACATGGTGATGTACTGACGGAGCAGAAACGATCCCATGCTGTGGCCGAGCATAAAATACGGCACATCCGGATATTTTTTCTCCGTGCGCACCCTGAGGCTCTGAATGTCCTTGATGACGCAGAGATTTCCGTTTTCCTTTGCGAAATATCCGTGACTGTCATCGCTGATCACCGAAGCGCCGTGTCCCAGATGATCATTGCCTGTCACATAAATTCCATGCTCATTAAGAAAACGGGCGAAGCGGTCATACCGGTCAACAAATTCCACCATGCCGTGCAGGATCTGCACCACGCCTTTTACCTCGCCGTCCGGCACCCATTCAATCGCATGAATCGGCGTCATGCCGTCGGCTGACAGATAGCTGAAATCATATTTTTCTGTACTCATGTCATTTACCCTCCTGTTTCTGCATCCCTCAGTATCTGTACACCCCGGCTCAGCGCCGGGACTTTCCCCTTCAGAGCTGAATCTTACGGTCTGCGTGCCGAAGCACCTTCACAGACTTTATCGCATATCCGATGCCGCTCTTCCAACGGCCTCGAAGACATCCTGCAGCGGCACGCCATACTTTTCCGCGGCCTTCCGCGCGCTCTCATATTCCGGCGCACAGCACGGCTGCCCGTTCTTCATGGTGATTTTGACTTCGACCGGACCGTATACGGTATCGACCTGCTCCTGTCTCCTCGGCAGGCAGGTCCTGTCCATCAGAACATATCTCACCCCGATCGTCGTTGTCTCCGAAAAAATCAGCGCCTCCATCTTCTCCCGGTCTTCCGGCACGCAGAGCACCGAAATCTGCCATGCCGGCCGGTTCTTTTTCATATAGACCGGCGTGTAATAAACATCCCTGGCACCCGCCAGAAGCAGCCGTTTCATCAGGAAGCCCAGCATCTCTCCCGTGCAGTCATCGACATTCGTCTCAATCTTCAGCACCCTGTCGCTGTACGCTGCCGGAGCGCCTGCCGTATCCGTCTGTCCGGAGGTTTCCTCCGTATCCGCTTCAATGAGCATGAGTCTCAGGAATCCCGGCAGCGCCTGCTGCCTTTTCCCCGCGCCGTAACCGGTCCTGAGAATCCGTAAATGCGCCGGCAGTCTGTCCCGCGTCCTCACGGCGGCGGCAATGGCAGCACCTGTCGGCGTCACATACTCGCCCGGCACCTGTTCGATATGAATCTCCAGTCCGGCATCTGCCGCAATCTGCGTCACCGCCGGCACAGGTACCGGCAGCATGCCGTGCTGTGTTCTGACGCGTCCGGTTCCCTCTGTCAGAGGAGAAACCACCGTCTCCGTCACGCCCAGGTTGTCCAGACACACCGCAGCCGCCACGATATCTGCAATCGAATCGATGGCACCCACCTCATGGAAATGAACTTCATCCGGCGGCACCGCGTGAACCTTCGACTCCGCTTCCGCAAGCACCGCAAAAATCCTGTCGGCCGTCTGCCTTGCCCCGGGCGTCATGTCAAGTCCGTCCAGAATCTCCCGGATCTCACCCATCGTGCGGTGCACATGATGTCCTCCGTGAACATGAGGATCGTCATGGTGATGATTTTCTCCATGATTTTCTCCATGATTTTCTCCATGATCTTCGTACGCATAAGGATTCTCTGTGCCGTACAGGTATGCCATGTCATGGTCATGATTGTCGTATGCCCCGTCCATGACCACATCAAAATCAAAGCAGTCCACTGCTGATTTTTGCATCCGCCCGTACCGCACAGTAAAATGCTCCTGGTCCGGAAGTCCCTGCAGGACCCTGCTCACGACCGACCGGTCAGCGCCCAGATCCAGCATGGCACCCACAAACATGTCGCCGCTGATGCCGGATGAGCCGTCTATGTAAAGCATTTTCTTTTTCATTTTCATCCTGCTTTCTGCCAGATCACTGCGCTGCTTTTTCATCCGGTGCGCTTCCCCTGACAGCGAGCCGGTTGATCTGCGTCGCGAGATAACCCGCGCCGTACCCGTTGTCAATGTTCACCACAGCGATGCCGTTCGCACACGAATTGATCATCGTCAGGAGCGCGGACAGACCGCCGAAGCTTGCGCCGTACCCGACCGAAGTCGGCACCGCGATCACGGGATTCCTCACCAGGCCGCCGATCACACTGGCCAGTGCGCCCTCCATGCCGGCCACGGCAACCACACAGTTTGCCTCCTGAAGTTCGTCCATCTTTGAGAGCAGCCGATGGAGGCCGCTCACGCCCGCGTCATATATCCTTGTGACCTTTGCGCCGAAATACTCCGCCGTCTGTGCCGCCTCCTCTGCCACAGGCACATCCGCCGTTCCCGCCGTACAGACGGCGATATGGCCGGTCTGCTCCGTATGATTTATCCCTGCCGTCAGGATTCTGGAAACCGGGTCATAGACCGCATCTGGAACCGCTGCCTTCACTATCTCATACTGGTGCTCACTCGCCCGTGTCCCGAAAGCACTTCCGTTCTCCTGAACCATCTTACGGTAAATGGAAACGAGGAATTCATCCTTCTTCCCCTGGCAGAAGATCACCTCCGGAAACCCGGAACGGATCTCCCGCTGCGTATCCAGTCTGGCGTAACCCAGATCCTCATACGGTTTCCTGCTGAAAAAATCCTCCGCCTCCGCGACGCTGATCTCGCCGCTTCTTACTTTTTCCAGAACTTCTCGTGAATCCATCTCATTTCTCCCGGACATTCCCGCCGGACAGCGCCTCATTCATGCTGCCCGACCGGAATCCTTCCAGATCCAGCGTAATATAAATAAATCCGAGCTGCTTCAGATACGTCACCGTATCCCGCCTGAAATTCTCTTCCATCACCTTTGAAAAATCGCCGGTCGGCACTTCGATCCTTGCCGTATTCTCTCCCGTCATCCGCACGCGGAGCTGCCGGAGTCCCTTCTCTCTCAGCATCCTCTCCGCTGCCGCGACCATGGAAAGCTTCCGGTCCGTTATATACTCCCCGTAGGCAAAACGGGACGCAAGACAGGCCGAGGACGGCTTGTCCCAGACGGAAATTCCGAGCTCCCTGCTGATCTCGCGGATCTCCTTCTTGGTCAGCCCGGCTTCCTTCAGAGGACTCAGGATCCCCAGCTCACGCACGGCCTTCATGCCGGGACGGAAATCATCCGGATCATCTGCGTTCGTTCCCTCGGCCACACAGGCCATGCCGCTTTCCTCAGCAGCCTTCTTCACCAGTCCCATCACATCCCTCTTGCAGAAATAGCAGCGGTCCGGCGGATTCTTCCGGAATTCCTCCGAGTACGGTGCTTCAGGCTTCACCGTCACAAAACGCACCTGCATCTTCCGGCAGAAATCCTCCGCCAGGCGCTGTTCCTCCTCCGGCATAATCACAGATTCCGCAATCACGGCCATCGACAAATCGCCCAGCACATCGTGAGCTGTTCTCAGCAGCAGCGACGAATCCGTACCACCGGAAAAAGCCACCGCCATCGATCCCGATACCCTGATCCTGCTGCAGAGATGTTCATATTTTTCACGCAGTTTTCCGTCCATTCTGCTGCCTTCACTTCTTCATTGTAGTTGAAATCCCCATCGGCCGCAAGCCAAGCGCCGCTCTGCGGCTGCTGCATGGATTTTATTCTATCACATATCGCAGGACACTTTTCTGACAGATTTCATATTTCATGCTGCGGAAAAACAGCTCTTTCCGCATAAATCAGAAAAAGGCCGCCGCGCAATGCGCGGCAGCCTTTTATACTCTGTCATTCATGTAACCACAGGACCCGGCAGTTTCTCCCCTGTTACTGTGCGGAAGAAGAAGCCGTTGTATCTGCGGAAGCCGATGCTGCAGCAGTGCCAGCTGATGACGTTGCTGTTGATGACGTTGCTGCTGATGACGTTGCAGAAGTCGTTGCGGTATCACTCGGAAGGAAACGGCGGATCGTCTGAATGTTGTCATAATTGACATTCGTATATGCGATACCGGTCTGCTCGTTCACGGCATTGATCATCTGACCGTTGCCTACGTAAATACCTACATGACCATCATAAACGAACACATCTCCTGCCTGTGCGTCCTGATAGGAAACCTCAGTTCCCTCATTCGCGATCGCATAGGAAGAATGAGATACATTGATACCGAAATTCTTATAAACGGACTGAACAAAACCGGAGCAGTCAGCACCGTTCGTCAGGGAAGTGCCTCCCCATACATACGGATTGCCGAGGAACTGTTCCGCATAGGAAACAAGTGCGGCACCCGAAGCCGTTGATCCGTTGCCGATCGTTCCTGAAGAAGACGAAGAAGAAGCCTGGGCCTTGTAAGCCGCCGTTGCTGCTGCCTTCGCCTGTGACTCGGAAACACCGGTCCTGGCCACCAGCTGCTGAACTGCTGTGTTAATAGCCGTCTGGGCCTCGGACGTGGTCGTATCAACGGCAGTAGCCTCTACGCTCTCGCTGATCGCATTATTATAATTGGCAATGATCTGCGTATACTCGTCAGCTTTCGCATAGGCATCGGCGATTTTTGCATCGTAATCCTCAGCGGAATACTTATCCTTTGCCTGATCAAGCAGGGACTGAAGCTGATTCTGGCTCTCGGTCAGCGCATTCTTCTTGTCATTCAGCTCCGATCTCTGCTGAAGCTGCTCTGACTTCAGCTCATTGACCTTGTCAACTGCTGCGGAATAATCTTCCAGCTGCTGACGGTCGTAATCATACATATCCTTTTCCATGTCGGCACTGAGCGCCGCCTGGATATCGCCGTCTTCCACGAGTGCGGCCGCCCATCCGGGTGTTCCGCCGTTCTCGTAATAGTACTGAATCCGCGCCTTCATGGCGTTCTTCTGTACTTCCGCATCCTTCTCTGCGGCTGACAGCTTTTCTTCTGTTTTGCTGAGCTTCGCGGAAACCTCGTCCAGCTGCTCATTGATATGCTTCACACTGGAGATCGTCGTCACCAGCTGCGCTTCCAGATCATCAATCTGATTCAGAAGATCATTCTTCTGCTGCTCATATTCTGCAATCGACGCGTTAACCGCATCCAGATTTGCCTGAGCATCGTCCGCATCATCAGCCATTACCGGCATACAGAATACAGAACCTGCCAGAAATACCGTAAGGCCAAGTGCGGCCAGTTTCATTTTCTTCATAATGGCAATCCACCTTCACCAGCCACCGCGGGTGATGCTTCGGAAAAAACTTCCGGTCATCTCACCTTCGGACAGTGCAGGATTTTTAAAAAAGATATGAAAAATCATGTCCTGTCCGGCCCGCAGTTATTAACAACCGCGTAATTTATTACTAATCTTTTACATACTACCATAAATTTTACACCTTCACAAGGGTAAATTTCCCGGCTGGTTCCAGGCGCTGCCGGAGCCACGGAGCGCGTCGCGTCGGATTCCCTCTGCGTGCAGCTGTGGCTGACAGTGTGTAAACAGTAACTTCGACAAATCACTGTGCGGATGCCAGTACGATAACCATTTCCGCAATTTCAACGATACCGGTTCCCGTATCCATGGCTCTCTTCTGCAGATAACGGTGTGCTTCCTGTTCGGTCATCCGGTTTCTCTCCATCAGAATCGCCTTGGCATCGCTGATTTTTTTCCTGTCCTCCTCTGATCTTCCCGGCGGCACGTGGATTTTGCGTCTCGGGCGGTAGATGCCGGTCATGGACTGAAGGGTCTGCATCAGATCCCCGACCTTCAGCGGCATGGGCAGATAAACGACATTATCCGGCATTGCCTGATCCCCCAGCTTATCCGGCGAACAGAGCAGGAGCATATGGAAAAATCCTGACAGATTTTCGGACAGGTCCAGGTAGTTCATGTCTCTCAGGCGAAAGGTGCTGATAACAACCCCCTCATCCATCGACACGATCATCGAAAGCACCTGAGCACCCGTTGTGGCGATACCCGCCACCTCGATGCCCCGCTTTGTCAGGATCGACCGTATCCGTCTGGCATCTTCTTCTTTATAACAGGCTACAATAATACTTTGCAAAGAACGGATGCTCCTATATCAGTAAATACCCAGGTACTTGTTAAGTTCCCAGTTCGTCACGACAGCGCGGAATTCCTTCCACTCCTTCATCTTCTCATTCAGGTAATGTTTATAGACCTCTTCTCCGAGCACCTCTCTGATCAGAGGATCCGACTGATAGTCATCAATGGCATCATTGATGGACTCCGGAAGAATGTCATACGGGTCTTTCCCGGTCAGGTCTGCCTTCGGCGGCGGTGTCATTTCATTCCGGATGCCATCCATACCCGCCTCAAGGATGGCGGCGAAAGCCAGATACGGGTTGCAGACACCGTCCGGGTTGCGGAGTTCGATCTCTGTGCTGTTGCCCCTGCGGAGCAGATGGATCACCGACTCCTTATCCGCGAGATTGTCCGACCATGAAATGTGTGTCGGAGCACCGAAACCGGGTGTCAGACGCTTGTAGGAATTCACGATGGGATTCGTCAGAAGCGTGATTCCTTTCAGATGTTTCAGTACGCCGGCAAGGAACTGACCGCCCATTTCCGACAGACCGTCAGGTCCGTCGCCCGCGAAGAGATTTTTCCCGAGGGCATCGGTGCATTCTATATGAAGAGATAAGGCAGAACCATTGACATTCTGGATCGGCTTGGGCAGGAAGGTCGCATAGAGCCCGTGCTTCTGGGAAATGGTCTTCACCACCATCCGGAAGGTCATGACTTCATCCGCAACACGGTCCGCGCGTCCTCCGGCAATATCGATCTCATGCTGAGCAGGGGATACCTCGTGATGCGACTTGACCACCTCAAGGTTCATCTCCTCCAGCGTCAGTATGATATCCCGGCGCACGTTCTCCGCAAGGTCCAGCGGAGATACATCGAAACATCCCGCGTACTCGTGCGTATGGGTGGTCGGTCTGCCCTCGTCGTCTGTGTGGAACAGGAAAAATTCCTGATCCGGCCGTATATCGAAGGACAGTCCCATCTCATCCGCCTTCTTCATCACGCGGCGGAGCACCAGACGCGGATCTCCCTCCCACGGATTGCCGTCGGCATCGTAAATATCGCAGTACATTCTTGCGACCTTGCCCGTCTGAGGTCTCCAGGGATAAGTCTGGAAGGTATCCAGGTCGGGATGCAGAACAGCAAGCCCTGTGCTTGTCTCAAAGCCCGCTGCCGGCGTCACATCAAAAATGCACTGATTATCCAGGATTTTATCAAGCTGGCTCACGGTAACGGCGATGTTCTTCGGTTTGCCGAGGATATCGCAGAACTGCATGCGGATAAATTCCACATCTTCCTCATCAACCAGTTTATAGATATCATTTTTTGTATATCTGCTCATATTTATCCTCCATGACGTGATCTGTCGTCATCGCGCATCAGGCGGCTGCCTGATACTCTAATTATCTTAATTATTAAGAATAAAGTCTTGAATACCGAAAAACAAGTACAGGTAATAAATACTTGTCACGGCTGCTTCATTTGTGATAGTATGGATAAGCGCATGAAGAACACATGCCATGGAGGATTACCCAAGAGGTCTTAAGGGGGCGCACTCGAAATGCGCTAGGCCGCCATTCCGCGGCGCGAGGGTTCGAATCCCTTGTCCTCCGCTAAAGAAAATGAGAGGCATCCGAAGAGATACCTCTCATTCTATTTCCGGACCAGTTCTCTCCTGAGTTCTCTCCAAATCTTTTTTCTTTTCCTGATTTTCTTCATTATCGCTATCAAGACCAAGCTCTTTCGAGATTACTCTGGCGGTATCTTTTTTTGAATCATCCCCCAGATGCGTATACATGTTGGCCGTTGTTCCGTCAACTGTTCAATTCCTCCAGCGAACTGCGCGCATGCGCACTCTGCGGAAACTATTTCAGCACGCGCTATACCAGCAACCAACAGTACTGCACACGGCTTTATAAAGATACCGGCCTCACCTGCAGCCAGTACGCCAGCCGCAATAACTTCAAGATCAAGGCAAAAAAGAACGTGATGGCAGCAGAGTATACACGCGCCTACAACCAGCTCTATGCCCGGATACGCACCGGAAGGACGCCGTCGAAAACACCGTTTATGCAGGCGTTGAAGGATCTTCACAAGGAATATCAGAAAAAATATGATGCATGCACCGACGAGAGCGGAAAGCAGAAGATTTACGATGAATATGCTTCGCTGAATAAGAAGCTTCTCGACAGGGAAATGCTGGAGCGGGCAGAAGGCTGATTTTTGTAGTGCATGCTCTGTCGGCTATACTTGAGCAAAGTATACAAAAACAATGGGACCTTCTATTCAACCGGTATTTCACTCAGTTCATCCGGTATTTCCGTGACTGTTCCATAATAATAGCCATCCACGTACAGGGCGTAACCATCATCGACTTTTTTAAAGAAGGAATTATCTTCTGTAATAATAAAGGAGTCCTGCTGCTGCTCCGACTGCCTGGCCAGCTCGTTCCTGTAACTGCTGGATTCGGGTACAAGAAAAACGGCTGCCGCGGTAAGCAGTATCATACAGGTGTGGAGAAGAACTGTGAAAATCTTTTTACCTGTAGTTGCTGTCTGATCAACGGGCCCTGTCAGCAGATAATCGATGCGTACGGACATGACAGAGGATTTTTTCGTAACAAAGCAGAGGATTTTTTCATTCGGATCAGCCGGGCGGTGTTTTCCGTCGGTTCGCGCTATTTTCTTCGCGTACTGCACGATGGATTCTGCATACCGTAACCGGTCATTTTGTGCCTGATTCTCTACCGTATGTTCATCGGCTTCAAGTTCGATGAGACAGCGTAAATCTTTTTTCAGAAGATACATAAACGGATTCCACCACTGTGACACAGCAGCCAGAGAAAATAACAGATTCAACCACGTATGACGAAGTTGAAAATGGCTGATTTCATGATGCAGGATGAAGGCATCCTCCGAATCATCGCGGGGAATCAGATTGTCTGCAGCGGGGATGATCAGATGCATGCGAAACAGGCCTGTAACGGCCGGCGAAATATTGGCAGGAATAGCCGATACTGTAAATGGATGGCTGTACAGCGAACGAACTTTCCGGAAAACCGGTGAATAACAGGCATCATTTTCGGATACACGAAATCGGTCAAGAATATGCCTGAGTCTGACCAGGCTGACAATGAATTGTATCAGCAGACACAATGTTACTATTCCCCATACGGTGAAGATGATCTGATCAACCTGGACAGAAGTGCCGAATACATGGGCATACAGTGGTGCAGTAATGATCGGAAGGATAGTATAAGAATACAGTGCGATCGTGAATGGAAAATTGAACGGCAGAATCATTCGAACAGCTGTCACTGAAAGACAGACTGTCAGAATACCGGCCGTTCTGCTGGAATAGAACTTTTTCCGGATCATCAGATCCAGAAGGAAAACCAGCAGCAATGATGTCATGATACATGCAGCAAAAGCACCTACTGAAAATGTCATGATTTTTCCCTGTGACTGAGCTCATCCTTCTTTTTCTGAATGAGATCTTCCAACTGGCCGATCTCATTCAGATCATCGGTTTCATCTATAAACTGGGCAATTAGCTGCGTCGTATTTTTATCACCGGCGGATTGCCGATAACAGGAAGCCCAGTATTCATCCCGTTTCAAAACTGGAGTATAAGAACGGCAGAGAACTGTATTACTATAAACAATGTCTGCTACTTTGATTTTCTCTTTTTTCAGCAGTGTCCGTAGACATGCCTCAACAGTGTTGGGATTTACAGTGTGCTTTTCTTTTATGTCAGATGCCGTAAGCGGTTTGTCGTTATCCCACAGTATTTCCATTATCTCTAGCTCTTTCTTCGTCAAACTTTGTTTTGCGTTCATATTTTTAATCCTTCGAAATGTAATTTATTCTGCCAGAATCCAATCACCAATCCAAACATGAGCCGTAACATCATATTTTCGTTTCCATAATTTGCCATTTATTATTTTATATTTCCAAATAATATGATTTGCACGTAAGACGGATGATTCTTGATTATATGTAGATAGTATAATATTTTGTTTTAGACCCACTGCGGGAGTGACAGATACAGATGATAATAATACAATTCCAAATAAAACAGAAATAATAATTCGCTTCATAAAAAATCCTTACAATATTTATAATGATGTAATAAATTTAAACGATCAAAATATCAGCCTTATGCCATTTAGCACATTCATTCTGATTTTGCGAAACAATATCCCGGTCAATATTTTTTATATATCAATTATCGTAAGATGGCCGGTTCATGGAATTATTGATATCTGGTCGTTCTTCTGTTTGAGTTACTATCACAATTAATATCGTCGTGGAACCACATATAACTTAAGTTAAAAATTTTATTTATTCCATATTACCACAATTGATAATTGTTATGCTATAAATATTTTTATATATTAAATATTTACTATTATATTAAAATATTACCAAAATAGGCCGGCGATATTGTGTAATAATGGTGAATAGATATCTGAGTTTATATGCAACATAATAAATATGCTAGTAATAATCAGAATAAAACAGAGAGGGAATAAAAATAATAATCGGTATACATATTATTGAAGATACTGCTGAAACTATAGTATAGATAGAACAACGCTATACGGGTTGGAAGGTGAGTCCAATGGGACATGAATATGGACAATGAGTAGCGGCTACAACAATAATGCTTCATCAAGGGAGGTGAACTGGTATGTTTGGATATAGAGAACTTTTTTTATCATTTGATACTATAGCATTGCTAAATGTAACTAGAAAGCTTGATGAAGCTAAGATTGAGTATGAAATTAGAAGTGAAGAATTTGGAAGATCAAATCGAGACTCTGGAATTTTAGGCAGCCTGGGAGAAAATAAGAATCAGAAAATCTTGCATCATGTTTATGTAAAGAAAAAGGACTTTGACCTTGCAAAATCAGTTATCAATGGCAATGTTCCAACAAAATAATTTTGAAGATCTATTATCTATTTTGGCTATTGACTAAAATACGAAGATTGGAGATATCTATGAAGAAGAAATTCATGCGAACATTTATTGGATTCTTGATTAGCTTATGTGTTATTGTTTACGGTTCTCCGTCACAGATATTCGGATAGAGTCCGTATAATGGTGTAAATTCAATAATTCAAAAGAGCCAATGGCTCAGCCCTCAGGTATAATGAGAATCGCGACATTCAACATAGTACCGAAAGGAAAACCAATGGCTCAACTCAATA
>Ga0256406_1004181_pt1 | contig 16912 bp, 10 predicted proteins | sample RumenRJG_03DNA_FD_185986 | JGI IMG/M metagenome (GOLD analysis project Ga0256406, IMG submission 185986) | Bovine rumen microbial communities from Lethbridge, Alberta, Canada - RJG_03 | ecosystem: Host-associated > Mammals > Digestive system > Stomach > Rumen | place: Canada: Alberta | collected... | reverse complement strand
AATATTGCTGGTTTTCCGAGGCAATGAGCAGGGACAACAGTTCTCCATCCACGTATCCTAGCGGTTGAGAACTACGAGTTTTAGGTACATCTATCCTGACACGTCATATTATTGGGCGCTTACGAAAAAAACTCCACCAGAAAGACCGTCGGTACGCCCCGACGGTCTTTTTGGTGTATGGATTTTTGTGCGGTTTCATGGGTTGTCTTCAATGCCAAGCTGGCGCACGATGGCATCCTGCAAGAGCTTCGAGATGGGGAGATTATATTGCTTCACCAAGTCATTCATCCATGCAGGAATTGTCACCGTTTTTGGTACGGATTTCGAGCGATGCGCCTTGTTGTATGCCAGCTCGTCGAACTCAATCATGAGCAGGAAAGCCGGAGGGGAGACTTGCAGGGTGTCCGGCTCGATGGGGCGGAACGTTTCGGCTTTCTTGCCATAGAGATAGTCCCCAATCGCTTTCTTGAGCGTATCCATCAATTCGCTGAGTGTTGCCTTTGTCGCTCGGATTTCCGAGAAGTTTGGCAGCGTTGCCATATATTCTCCTGTATCCAGACGGCGAACGATGGCGGGATAGAAATAACGTACCATAATAACCTCCATATGTGAGTTGCCCATTCTGGGCAACTAGTCTTAGAACTTGATAAACTGCATCAGAAATCCTCTTTCAGCTTTTTGAATGATTCCTTGGCTTCGTTGAAATAACTTTTGAAACTATCTGGTAGTTCGTTTCCATATCGTCCGTGCAGGTATGCTGCGATTAGCCATGCATCATCCCGTACCGCGCTATCACTTCTAAACTCGAAGAAATTATCACGCTCTTCAATGAAAATAAAAGGATTGTCGAGAGATTTTTGGACAGGTTTTGCTACTCTTTTTGGCATTCCCAGCTTCCTCCTCAGTGATTTTATGAAATCAGTCATATTGTTGCCTGATATTATAATAACACATAGTAACACATGTTTCAAATGGATACTTTCAGCAAGTGTTGTTGAATTTAACGGAAAAAATCAGATAGTTTCATGTTCTCGGATACCTCTAAAATGGGAAGATAGAAAAGGTGTTTCCGAGAGGTGGCGAGTGCTGACGTGATGCGAAAACTCAGCATTATTTTCTTCCTTATCTTGCAAATCTCATTTATGATTCCATCAATGGCATCTGCTGAGGATGAAGATTGGGGCGAATATAAAGGACAGCAAGGATGGGATGGTAGTGGCGCATCTGGAAAAATGAGCATGCCACTTAGTGACGATTCCGGCTGGGTCATGACTTCTGCGTATGGAAATCGCTACCATCCAATTACTGGGCAGTGGCATCATCATGCGGGAATTGATTTTGGTGCTGATTACGGAACTCTTGTATCTGCTGCTTGCGGTGGTCTCGTAGTATCTGATTGCGATTTAGGAGATGGATACGGAAATGCAGTTGTCATTGATACGGGTAGCGGACTGATTGTTCGTTATGGTCATTTGCAACGTGTCTATGTCAGCAATGGGCAGACCGTTGAGACAGGAACTCCTTTGGGCGAAGTCGGCTCGACAGGCAACAGTACGGGACCTCACTTGCATTTCGAGATTCGAAAGAGTGGATCAAATCTTTACGGTGAAACTCTTGATCCAGGGCTTTTCCTCGGACCGCGCATCGAACAGATGGAAATCGAGAAGTTTGGTACGCTGGAAGGCGGCGACAGCGGCAGCTTCGCAACAGACTTCGACTCCTCTGATGTTTCGCTCGAAGTATCGGCAGATTTTGCAAAGCCAATGAAAGAGTTCATTGACGGACTCATCGAAGTTCTCACGAATGCGATGGATCTCGTTAAGAACAACATCTTCACTCTCTTCTTCGTGCTGGCAACTATCGATCTTGCCGTTGCAGCCATGTACAAGAGCCTGGGCGCATGGGGAACGGAAGATGATACGACATTCGTCAACTGGTTCATCTACAAAATCATCTTCTATCTCCTCATGGTATTTATTCTCGGAAACTTCAATACCTTCATCGGGAATTTGGCACTTTACGGGTTTCCTGTTTTAGGCGTCAAGGCCATCAATTCTACGGATGAAACGGTCGGTGCAGCAGTTTCCGACCCGACAGCCATCATCCAGAAAGGACTCGAAATCATCGCGCCCATCATCAACGAATCGTTGAAGGTACATGGATTCTTTGATTTGTTTACCAAGAATATCACGAATGCCATCTGCCTGATTTTTGGCATTCTGCTGCTTCTGTGCTTTATCCTGATTGCCATCCAGATCATGCTGGCGTATCTTTACTTTTACTTCACCGTCCTTTTCGCATTCACGAATTTCATGCTCTCTGGCTTGAAGTGGACACGGAAGTATGCATCGAACGGTATCAATGGCATTTTCGCCGCGTCGCTCAACCTCATGTTCTTCTGCATCTTCGCCATCCTCGTCCAGCAGATGATGGCAAATCTGGCTGTCGGACCATTCATTGAGACAAAGACCACCGTCACACAAATCGGTACCACGACGGAAATCCAGAGTGTTGAAGAAGCGATGGTGCGCATCAAAAGCGTCGAGTCTACGGGAAACTACGACATCTATAATTATGAGGGAAGCGGCGCTTTCGGTGCTTATCAGCAGATGCCTGAATTTTGGGATGGAAGATGCCAGAACTATGTGGACGCCGGAGGTACGCTCTGTCTAACTTCGGATGGAGACAGCTATCCTGACGCGCCGAACACGTACTATTCGTGGTGCAACGAGAACCAGGACAAAGTATCACGGTATATGCTGGAAGGGTACTATAGCGAATATGGATCATGGAATGAAGCCGTCCGTTGCTGGGTGGGCGGTCCGGGTGCGCGCCATTCAAAGGATGCTGACGTCTATCTGCAAAAGTGTCTGAATGCGGACGGCAGCGGAGTTTCTTCTTCGACCGTTGCCAATATTGCGCTGATGTTCAAGCTTCTCGCGCTTTGCATCTTCATGATCTTGCTCGGAGATCACATGATGAAGATCATCAACAAGACATTCGGAGGCATGGGCTTCCGTCTCACGAATGAACAGTGATTGGAGGGATTTTCATGGTACGAAAGATTGCATTCTTTCTGAGCGTCCTCATCATCGGATTCGCTGCGGGATATGGAGGATATAACGTTACGTTCGCGAAACATCATCACCCAATCCCAGGCATCGACATTCCTTTTAATTCCGCCGCCTATTACAGTGCAACGACACTTGACTATGCAGACAGTCCATCTACCTTTACTCTTCGAGATCTGGCGAGGAATGGTGGCACTGTCTTCGACTATGCTCGAAATATCAAGAATGTCCTCACGACAAAGAATGTAATCGAATGGTTGAAGCTTGCAGTACAGAAGACAGGGCTTGACATCTTGAATTCGACAAAACTTCCTTCGGAACGTATGGGAAAAACAGGAGATAACATCTTCATTATGCACGCGACAGCGGATAACAACAATCGTTCTTCGATGGTTTCAAATCTCCTTAATGGGACACTGTTCCGTTCTCCGACTCGATATGATGAAAATACCAATTCTTATAATACGCAGAGTCAACGACAGGCACTTGAAGACACATATACGGAAATCGCAAAGTCAGCACAGGAAGTAGTAAAATCTTCTGATGCACAAGAAGAAACGTATTGTCGAATCATGGATGATGCAAATAATGCTGTGGGAGAGATGCAGGTGAAGCAGGCGCAGGTAGAGGCAGATGCGTTTCATCAGGCGCAGACAGCACAGCGGAATATGTTGCTCTCGAATCTTACCACCTTGAAATCCATGGAAAAGAAAGCAGAACTGGATGAGAACTTGGCATATACTCGGCTGGTTGATGATGCGCAGCTCCAAGTACAGGATCCTTATCACCGTAGCGCATTAGAACAAAAACAGTACGAGGCAACCAATCCTACTCCCGCAAAGGGCTTTGCAGAGTTCAAGTGAAGACTGGATAGCGCATGGACGAACTTGCTCGTGCGCTTTCGTTTTTCAAAAATTTTTTCCCGACACTTGTAATATGTGTCAATATGTGCTAATATACAGACATAGAGAACAAATATAATATGTACTACAAAGGAGCGATTACCATGACCATGAAACTTGAAACTTGAAACTGTAAACAATCCCACAACAGAGCACGGCGGCATCACGTTCGAAGAGCTGGAGGAGCGTTTCATCATGCACAACGCGGAGGGCGGAGGAACGGAGACGGCGGTCATCGTCTTCACGGAAGACAGCTTCGACAAGCCGCTTCCGCTGGAGGCTAGGAGCTTCCGTGTTTCGTCGGAGTGCAAGGCGTTCCACCCGCTGATGGGTGGCTATTCCATCTTCGGCAGCAGCCTTGACGGGAAAAATAAATGCGTCCGCCTGGATCTCTACATGCGCGACCCTGTGGAGCCGCTGAAGGTAGACTACTGCTACCTCGAAAAGTAAGGAGGGTAGGAAAAAAGAGAGAAGTTTTCTTGCGGCGGTTGCTCGTATGCTTGACCTAGAAAATGATTTTCAGGGAGGCTTGGCATATGATCAACCGCAATACTTTGCTCGTCGAAGCGCATCGCTTCCTCGTGGATATGCAGTCCAACCAGCAGAGATACATGGAATTTCTGTCCACGATGTCGAAGTACCACAAGTACGATCTCATGCAGCAGATCAATCTGTTCTTTCACGCACCCGCAGGGAGCACGGCGATTGCTCCTGCGGAGACGTGGGAGAAGTTGCACCGCACGCTCAAATCGGATGCCAGTGCCATCCCCATCCTCGAAGGTTCGCGGAACCGTGAGGAACTGCGGATGGTGTATGATGTCTCGGACACGAACGAGCATACAGATGCGGACGCGAATCTGATCTGGCATTTCGATGAAGCGCGGGACGCAGCGTACATGGACGAGCATTTTCCCGGCACGGGAACGATGCAGGAGCGCGTCACGCGCATCTGCAAGCAGATGGCCCAAAACAGCGGAGCAAGAGAAGAAGATAAGGAACTTCTCGGCCTCAGCACGGCCTATATCGTTCTCTCGCGTCTCGGCTATGATGCCGATGACGCGCTTGCCATGGATCTTGCCATGTTAGACTTCCCAGAATTCAACGCAGAAGAAGTCCTCGGGCAGGTCAATCATATGAGCCAGAGCCTCCTCAATCCTCTAGGGGAGCATATCCGAAAGGAGTACAGAAATGAGCGCACAGAAGATGAACACGAAAACGACGCAGGAAGAGGAGAAGGCCGTCCGCTGGAAGGGCCCGTGGGCCTGCGTGAGGGAAGCCTATTTGAAGAAGATGAAGCCCGAGATGTGGAAGGAACTCGTGGAGACGGGAAAGGCGGACGAGTACCTGATGGACATCGAGGACGAGTACTCGGAGAAGGCGACGCGCCTGATGAACCAGCTGATGGAGCAGCAGGGAGCGACGGAGGAGCTGAAGAGGAGAGATCAGATGGCGTGGATCGGGATCGCGACGCACGCCCAGATGCAGATGAACGAGATTCTGGAAGCGGAACTCCGGCAGTAAGCGAGGAATCGGAAGAAGAGCCGTCGCAGACAGAAGAACCTGCCGATCAGGAAGAACCCGCTCCAGCCGCAGAAGATGTTTCAGAAGAAGAACCACTGCCCAAGGTGGACTATGATGCCGATCTCTCCACGACAGCCGGCAAACGCAAAGTGTTCGTCCGCAACCTCGAGGCCATCCGTCTCATGAAGCGGCTGGAATGGGCAGATCGCGAAGCGACGCCCGAAGAACGGAAGCTCCTCCAGAGCTACGCGGGTTTCGGCGGACTGCCGGAGGCGTTCGACAAGTTCAACACGTCCTGGACGAAAGAATACCAGGAGCTCAGGGAAGTGCTGTCGGAATCGGAGTACCGCGCCGCACGCGCTTCAACGCTCAATGCGCACTACACGCCAGACGCGCTCGTGCAGAGCATCTACAAGGGCCTCGAACACATGGGATTCCATGAGGGCAACATCCTCGAACCTGCAAGCGGCAGCGGAAAGTTCTTCCAGAACATGCCGGAAGAGATGCGGCAGAAGAGCAATCTCTTCGGCGTGGAGCTCGACCCGCTGTCGGCACGCATCGCGGCGAAGGCGCATCCTGATGTGCAGGAACTCAATGCACCATATGAGGGCGTCGATGTTCCCGACAATTCCTTTGACCTCGCCATCAGCAACGTGCCATTCGGGGATTACCGTGTCACAACGGATCCGCGCTACAAAAATGGCTACTTCATCCATGACTACTTTCTGAACAAGATGGCGGATCAGGTGCGTCCTGGCGGACTTGTCGTGGCGATTACGGCAACGGGAACACTGGACAAGATCGATGGCTCGGCGCGTGAAGACTTGGCGCGGAAAGCGGAACTCGTCACGGCGTACCGTCTGCCGAATACGGCGTTTGCCGAAGACGGCACGAAGACGCCGGCAGACATCCTCATCTTCAAGAAGCGTGAGAAGGAACTTTCCAAGAATTATTTCGAGGAACATAAGGATGAAAAGCCGGAATGGGTGACTTCGCTCGCAAATGCCGTCCGCGCTGAATACGATGAATATCTGCCCATCAATTCCATGTTTGCTTTCAACTCCAATAGCGAGAATGTTTTTGGAGAGATTCGGGCAGAAAGCAGCAATCACGGTTATCGTCTTACCTGCGTCCCCAAACAGGACGAAGAGAAGACGTACCTCCAGATGCTTGACGAGCGGATGGCGGAGCTGCCAACAGATGTGTATCAGCCAAGTGCGGAACCCATGGTGACGCCCGTCCTCAAGGAGAAAGAAGACGAGAAGCCATACGGTTTCTCCGTGCAGGCAGGCAAGCTCGTCTTTACGCCGCCAGAGGGACTGGATGCGGATGATCCGTCTATCCCGAACCTTGAAGAATTTGCCGAAAAAGATGTCCAGAAATTCATCTCGGCGGTCAACATCCGTGATACCGTGCAGGAGATGTTCCTCGCGGAGCGGAACGGTTGCTCGGATGCTGAACTCCAGCGCCATCAGGCAAAGCTCAACCAGCTCTATGACGAGCACGTCAAGGCATTCGGTCGCTTGGCATCGGACAAGATGCTCGGCAAATATTTCCGCAAGGATCTCGGCTATCCGCTTCTCGTTTCGATGGAGACGTTTGAAAATGGCGTCTTCCAGTCCAAGGCGGACTGCTTCACGAAACGCACGATTCTCGCGAATGTCGCGCCGACACATGCGGATTCAGCAGAGGACGCTCTCACCATCTCCATGCAGGAGGAAGGCAAAGTCGATCTTGCCTACATGGCACAGCTCGCACAGCAGCCGATGGATGAAATCGTCCACCAGCTCGACGGCAAAAGTATCTATCTCGACTTCGACGATCAGGAGTACAAAGTCGCATCAGAATATCTTTCGGGCGATGTCCGTAGCAAAATCCGCTCGCTCCAGAAGAGAGAGCAGCAGTTGGAAGAGAGCATCGCCGATGCGGTTGGCGGAACTCTCGGCAATTCGTGGAACGAATTCAACTTCACACCGAGAACGCCGATAGAAGATAAATTCTGGTACAAGGTGCAGGAATTTCGCTCTATGCCCAAAGGCGCAGATTTGTATGGGCATTTTCTTCCTGTTTGGAGATACAACGACAGCGATACCAAGGCATATCTCAAAGAACACGAGAATGATTGGATGCTCCAGCTTGTCTATACAGCATCTATCGGAAATCTGGATTCCGCACCTGAGCAGTTTCGGAAAGATCCAGTTTTCGCGCTCGACCTCATCAAATGCGGTTTGAAGCCGGAAATCATCAATCCGTGGACGGCTGGTGAATTTGTTAGCATCTGTCTTCATTACATGCATATTGATGCCCCGTTCGACAATCGCTATCCGGCATCGGCATCGTTTGCACCTGCCTATGACTTCCTCCATCAGCAGCTCACGGAGCATTCTGTCTCCCTCGATAACACGAGCTGGGAGGACCGCAAGAAGCTCGCGGGCGAGATTGCCGACCACTGGAAGGAATACAAGGAGAACTACGACCGCGAGGCAGAAAAACTCCTTGCAGAAAACAGTAATCCAACTTTGAAAGCCTTGAAGGAAGAGCGGGAAGAAATCCAGCAGAATCTCGCGGCTCTCGAAGAAGTGAAGCCAAAAGACATCCCTGCCAGCGACATTTCCGTCAACCTCGGCACGACATGGATTCCGCCTGAGTGGATTCACGATTTTCTCAAGGACACGCTTGATCTTTCCTGGTATGAATACGAACCACTGGAAGTGCAGTATTCCACCATCACGAATACCTGGCACATTGACGGAAAAAATCTCAACGGCAGTTCGAATGTAAAGGCATGGAGCACGTTCGGTACGGAGCACATCAATGCCGTCAGACTCTGTGAACAGGCTCTCAATCTCAAGCAGCCACATATCTACAAGACCGTAATACTTGGCGGTGAAGAAAAGCGTGTCATCGACCCTGAAGCCACGATGGAAGCGCAGATGAAGCAGGAAGAGCTCAAGGAGGCATTCACGAAATGGATTTGGAAGAGCGAACGTCGTGCCGCGTGGATTTCGAAGTATTACAACGAGCACTTCAACAACATTGTGCCGCGCCAGTTCACGGGCAAGTATCTCACGTTCCCCGGCATGGCTCCTGAGTATGAAGCATCGCTTCGCGACTATCAGAAAGCCGCCATCGAGCACAGCCTTACGGGCAACACGCTCTTTGCGCACTGCGTCGGCGCCGGCAAGACATGGGAGATGGTTTGCTCGGCAATGGAATCGAAGCGGCTCGGCATTGCGCATAAGCCAATGATCATTGTCCCGAAGCAGCTCACGGAGCAGACAGGGACGGAGTTCCGGCGGCTCTATCCCGATGCGCGTATCCTCGTCGCAACCGACAAGGACTTCAAGCCAGAGAACCGCAGAGAATTCTTTGCCCGCGTTGCCGCGCAGAACTGGGATGCTGTCATCATGGGGCATACGCAGTTTGAAAAAATCCCCATTAGTGAAGAACGTCAGGCGATGCTGCTCCGTGATACGATTTCAAGGCTTATCGATGCCAAGCGGGAACTCAAGAATCAGGAAGGGGAATCCTTTTCCATCAAGGAAATCGAGCGTTTTCGCAAGAAGATGGAGGCTCGCCTCCATGCCTTGGAAGAGAAAATCAAGAACAAGCAGGACAGCGAAACCAATCTCTACTTTGAAGATCTTGGCGTTGACCGCCTCTATGTCGATGAAGCGCACAACTATAAGAACCTCTACATCCAGACGAAGATGTCGAACGTCGCAGGCGTCCAGACTTCCCATGCGGCAAAGTCTGGCGACATCTACGAGAAAATCCAGTACATCAACGAAATCACGCACAACAACGGCGTCGTGTTCGCGACGGGTACGCCTATCTCGAATTCCATGACGGAGCTCTACACGATGCAGCGTTATCTCCAGCCGGACGTGCTCGCGCAGCAGGGCGTCGGCAGCTTCGATGCGTGGGCCGCGAATTATGGCAAGATCACGCAGGGCATGGAGCTCAAGCCGGAGGGCAAGGGATTCCAGGAAAAGACCCGTTTCTCGAAGTTCTGCAATCTGCCGGAGCTCATGGCGACGTACAAAAACATGGCGGACATCAAGACGCAGGACATGATTCATCTCAAACTCCCAAAATGCGAATTTATTGTTTCGCAAACGGAGGCGACCGAAGAGCAGAAGCGGATGGTGAACGAGTTCGCTGACCGTGCGGAAGCTATCCGTCAGGGCGGCGTGGACAACACCGAGGACAACATGCTCAAGGTCACGAACGACGGTCGTGCGCTCGCGCTCGACCAGCGCGTGTTCGACCCGACGCTCCCAGATGATCCGAACAGCAAGGTCAACCAGTGCGTCAAGAATGTTCTCGACGTGTACCGCGAGACGGAAGCACAGAAGTCGGCACAGCTCATCTTCTGCGATCATTCCGCGCCAGGCGCAAAGAATGGTTTTTCCGTCTACGAAGACATCAAGAAGAAGCTCATTGCGCAGGGTGTGAAGCCGGAAGAAATCGAGTTCATCCAGAATGCCAAGACGGACGTGCAGAAAGACAACCTGTTCAAGAAAGTCCGCGAAGGCAAGGTGCGCGTCCTCATCGGTGGCACGGAAGCCCTCGGCACGGGCGTCAACGTGCAAGATCGTCTGATTGCGACGCACGACCTCGAAGTGCCGTGGAAGCCGTCGGATCTGGAACAGCGCCTCGGACGCCTCGTGCGCTCTGGCAACATGAACGAGAACGTCAAGTGCTTCCGCTACATCACGAAAGGCACCTTTGATGCCTACATGTGGCAGATTCTCGAAAACAAGCAGCGGTTCATCTCGCAGATCATGACATCGAAAGATGTCACCCGCGAGGCCGAGGACTGCGACGAGACAACACTCACGTATGCGGAAATCAAAGCCCTTTCGACAGGCGAACCGCTCATCAAGGAAAAGATGGAAGTAGACAACCGCCTCAACCGTCTCAAGCTTGCTCGTGCGACATTCATCAAGACGCAGGAAGAGCAGAGAAAGGCCATCAAGGACAAGTATCCAGAAGAGATTGCTTCGGCAGAGAAGAAGCTTCATCTTCTTCAGGAGGCGAAGATGGAATTCGACGCGCAGACCAAGAAGGATGAAAAAGGCGAAGAAATCTTCTCTATGACCATCAACGGCAAGTCGTATGACAAGCGTGAAGAGGCGGCAAAAGCACTTTCGGCAGCGGTGAAGGAAGACGTGCAGTCGCTTCATGCCGAGTACAAGGGATTCAAGATTACGGGTGCTATCAACTTCCTGACGAAACAGCCCATCCTCAACCTCGTGAACAAGGTGGCGTACAATGTCGATGTGTATGGCAATGAGAAAACGCTCCTGTCCAACGTCATCGCTACGACGGCGCATCTGGCCTCTGATCTGGAGTTCACACAGAAGCACCTCGAAACCACGAAGCATGATTTCGAGGTGGCGAAGAACGAAGTGGACAAGCCGTTCGTTCATGAAGAAGAATTCCATCAGCTTGCGGAACGCTCGGAAGAAATTGACCTCATTCTCCAGATCAAGGAGAAGGGCATCGAAGACGAAGAAGAAATCCAGCAGGAAGTCCGTATCGAACGTCTCAAACACGTTCTCAAAGACTTCTACGGGACGAACGGCTGCGATCTCAACTTTGAACGTCTGCCCAGTGACGAGGCAGGCAAGTTCTATCTCTCGCAGGTTGCTGCGACAATGAAACGATACAGCGACCGCATCGAGGATGGCAAACCCTTCTTTGAAGAGCTGGACCGTCTCGCCATCGGACAGATGCTGGACAAGAATATGTTGCAAGACGAAGTTATCCACACCATTCACAAGTATTCCCCAGCTCTGCCGAATGAAGAAGAAACACGAAGACTTGTTTCGGAAATCGCAGCAGAGAAATTCGCACCCGAGAAAGCAACTGCAATGAGCATCTGACACCAAGCCCTGGCATCCAGCCGGGGCTTTCGTGCGCTCGGCGAAAAAGCGAATAGTTTTGAAGGACGGGGAGCTCGTAAGATGAGGATAGAAATCCAATAAAACTTTTGAAGGAGTGATATTTCATGGCAGTTGCAGCAAACGCCACCCCCGAACAAGCTCCCTATGCAGATGCATACAGCGACGCGGCCATCCAGTCGCTTATGGACTCGCTTGACGAGAAGGAAGACCACCTGCAAAGCATTCCAATGCCAAAGGAGGACTATAACGCCATCCACGAGCCTGTCACCAAGCTCAAGGACAATATCCAGGAGTTTTCCGAACAGGAGAACATCTACGGTCCCGAGCCAGAAACGTGGGAACACTATGCGGCACGGCAGGCGGCTGTCGAAGCATCGATGGATGCGGTGTACAAGGCATACCATGATGATGTGCCAGAAGGCATCAAGAAGTCGTATCTGGACGAGGCCGTCCACACCACGCGGGAGGCAAATGAGTTCTGGCGGAAAGAATTTGCCAAGCTCCTCGAAAAGGATCAGCGCATGGAGCAGGAAATGAACGCGATGCGCTCGCAAATGGCGGAACTCCAGCGGACGGCGAAGCAGCAGGGCTTCACAGAAGAACAGCTGGCGCAGAGCATGGTGCTTGCGATGACGCTCCTCGAAAATTCCAAGGCAGCGAGAGAGGCAGCGCACAAGGAAAAGCATCCAGCAACGGCGCGGCTTTTCCAGGATGCGCGGCAGGCCGTCCATGAATGCTATCAGGGCATTGTCGGCATCCCACACAAAGCGAAGACCGCCATCTTGAACAAGGCGTTCCATCTTGCCGACACTGCCATCCAGAGCATTGCAGGCGTTTTCGACAAAGGCATCAGCTTCCTTGCCAAGCGGAAACAGGCGATTGCGCAGATGTCCCCGCTTTACGAGCAGAAGATGGAGGCTGTGCCACAGCAGGAACCGCCGAAGCGTGAAGAGGTGGCTGCACAGAAAACGGAGGCTGAAGAAGAACAGCAGAACGAGCCTGAAAAGCAACAGCCGGAGCCTGAGAAAGATGGACCGCAGGAGGCCGCAGAGATGGAAAAAACTGATGCGGCAGAAAAGGAACCCTCGGAAGAATCCGAGAAGAAAGAGCAGAAAGCCGGCTCATCCCCAGAAGTGCAGAAGATCCTTCAGGAAGCCGACGAGGCGATGAAAAATCTCGACTATGACAAGTTCTATGAGAACCATCAGAAATTCCAGGCGCTTGCGTATAACTACAATCACAATACGAAAGGTATGCGCGACAAGCTCCCAGATGCAGAGCGCAAGTTCTTGTCTAGTCTCGTGAACTGGGAAGGGAAAATCTTCGTCCTCACTGCGCCGTCAGCTCCAAATTATTCCAAGCATGATGTGCTCCAGAAAGCGGAGATGGAATTGAAGCACGTCGCGAAAGAATGCCTGATGAACAACATGCTTCAGGCGGATGTCGTGGACTACATCAACAAGTACGCGCCATCGGCAGGGATTGCAAAAGAGGGGAGCCCCTACAGCAAGGTGAATCTCGGAGAAAAAATCGTGCAGGAAGCCATGAAAGATCCACAGGTGCAGAAAGCCACGCAGCAGACAAACAATGCCGAACGGCAGAGATAACCCATTCGAGGGGCAAGCTGTTCAGTTGCCCATTCTGGGCAACTAGTCTAAAAATCAGATGAGAGCAGATGCGTCGAGCGTCCTGCTCTTTTCTTTTTGGAAAAAAGCGTTTAGTTTTCGAGGGGTGTGCGCACGTAAAATGAAAGCATGAAAAACAATCGACTCTTTGAAGAAGGAGGTTTTCCCTATGTTTGATTTCAACCTTCCAATCCATGACAAGAATATCGACTTCGATGCTATCAGCGAAGAGGAATTCCTGAGCAACCCCGAGAGCTACGTCTCCGAGGATGAAGTCGATTTGGCACGTTGCGTATGGGATGGCTACAAGATGGTGACAGAAGAGGAGTTCGCTGCCGAGATGGCATCGGGCGCACTCGCATATGCTTGATGAGGTGAGAGAGTATGGCTGACAAGAAATCGGTGAACAAGCCGAAGAAAGACTACTACCAGGAAGTCACAAATGAAATCCTCGCCTTGATGGAGAAGGGCAAGCTCTTTTGGCAGAAAGACTGGGATGCGAAAGCGGGCAGCGTGCTTGCCGGCGCTATGAATGGCGAATCGAAGCGTCCATATCACAAGGAGAACGCTCTTCGCCTCGCCCTGATTGCAGGGAAACGAGCGAAAGACGGAAAGACGGATCCTCGTTTCTATACATTCGCACAGGCAAAGAAGCTCGGCTATACCGTGCTCCCTGGGCATCACGGCACTTGGATCAAGCAGGGGTACCTTCAGACCAAAGATCCAGTGACAAAAGAAGAACTCCCGCTGGAAGAACAGAGATGGAAGCGAATCTACTCGACCGTTTTTCACGCATCCGACCTTGCGCAGAAGTATGAGTATGTCAAGGATGCTGACGGCAAAAATGTGATGGAAGAGGCAAAGGATGCTTACGGAGAAACCATCACGAAAGACGGGAAGCCCGTCATGCGCCCAGCCATCAAGATCACGGAGCCGATTCCTGAGTATGTCCCTGACAAGTCAAAGATTCACACGCACGAGGAGACCATGGAACTCGCGGAATCCATGCTCCAGAACTCTGGCGCGAAAATCTTCACCGACCAGGCAGATCAGGCGTACTACGCTCCAAAGAAAGATGAAATTCACGTCCCGCCAAAAGAGGCATTTGAAAAGCTGGAGTCCTTTTACGCGACAGCTCTGCATGAGCTCGGTCATTGGACGGGACACGAAAGCCGTCTCAACCGTCCCGGCATCGCGAAATTTGACAGCTTTGGTTCCGAGCAGTATGCAGCGGAGGAACTTCGCGCTGAGCTGGCATCCGTCTTCCTTTCCATCGACACGGGTCTCCCGCTCAACATGCAGAACAATGCTGCATATATCCAGGGCTGGAGCAAGAAGCTCAAGAGCGACAAGATGGAATTTTTCAAGGCGGTGAACGATGCCTACAAGATTAAGGATTACGTCGAAGGGCTTGTGCGTAACAAGCTCAAGCAGAAGACCGCGGAGAATGCGGACGAGAAGGAAAAGGCAGCCGAGCAGCCGACGGCAGAAAAGCCTGAGGTGAAGGAGGTGCAGGAGCCTGTCAAAGAGGCAGAGACGCCGAAGCCGATGAAGCTCTACAAGTACCTGCTCGACCGCCGTCCGCTTGATGTCGGGACTGTTCCCAAAGAAGGACTCGATCATTTCGACGAAGAGGACAAGGCGGCGCAGTACGGAGCTGTCTATTACAGCCGTCCGCTTTCCGATGATGAGGTGAAGCAGTACGAGCTGCGGCAGGATCCGTACTATGAATCCGAGCAGTTCCATCGCATCACGATCTATCAGACGGACGAGTCGTGGAAGTTCCAGGACTTCGGCGAAGCCATGCTGGAAGCAAAGGTAGAAGGCAAACCTATCGATTTTGCAAAATATGACAAGAAATACGTGTACGAAGTCCCGGCGTTCCGCGACGGGAAGCCGCTCGACACCAACACGATTCTCGAAGAGACGTTTGCAAAATTCAATGCGCCTGACCGTCCGGCAGGAAAGACGATGCGGAGTGTCAGTAAGGGGGACATCCTGCGCCTGAATGAAAAACATTACTGGGTTAATTCGGTAGAATTTCAGGAACTGCTGATTCTTCCCATCAGGGATATGCAGATTGTCAAGGCCGCATCGAGTGCCGCCCTTGAAAAAGTAGAACAAGGACAGAAAGAGGCTGTCGGCGAAAAGAAGTTCGACGAGTACCAGAAACGCTTCTTCAAGGCATTCTATGAAGGTGCCAAGCTCGGCGGCGAGGGCTTTGAGCCAACGGTTGCCGACCAGTATGAGATGCATCTCTACGATCACGCTGTCGATTACGGTCTTTCGAGCATCCGCCCCTGCGATCAGAAAGCCTGGGAGAAGGCGGATATGAAGTTCCTCGCGAACGTCGCGGAGGAATCCCGTCAGGATGCAAATCAGATGCAGAACGCGGTCGAAACCGTCCAGCAGTACAGCCCGTATGTCGCTGTCTCGGACAGCAATAGCTACGCGATGGACCTCATGAAAGAAGTCATGAAGAGTCAGTCGTACCTCGATATGAAAGAGCAGATTCGCGCCGAACAGACGGAAGAAGTGGCTGTCGCTGGAAAATGCGCGGCACGGTGAGGAAAGCCTATGAGCGATGAAAAAGTATTCGTACAAGACAAGAATGGCAAACTTCGCGACTATGATGAAGTAAAACCTTTTTTCAACGAGGTATTGGAAAAGCGGCTCAGGAAAGACATCCAGCCGTGTACGGAGCAGCATTTTTTCGATACATACTCCGATGTGTATTTCCAGGCGTATGGCCGAGAATTCACCGAGAAGCTGGATGACATCGAACTCACTAAAATGGAAGCCTTGGATATGGATCGCAGGTACTTCGCCTATCGGAGAATGGATGACCGCATCCATACGATGAAAGACATCCTCGAAAAGATGCCGAAACATCCAGACCGCGATTTTTTCAAGGACTATTTCGATGTGCGCAAACACTCCCGGTTTCAGAATGTGCTGGATGCAAAGGATGAATTCTATGTCGCGACGGAAACCGTCATCCAGCAGCTGTCCAGCCCTATACCGCCAGAAGTGGAAACCGTGGCCCGGCGCGTTGAAAAATATCTCCCCTTCATGGAGATGCAGCAGTATCCAGACATCTCGCCATCTGGTTCGTACTTAGAGGATGTCTTCGTAATTGCGATGGATGAAGCATCATATCGCAATCTCGACGGGGTGGAGGACAAACTGTATGATTACATCTCGAAGAGCCGAGAAGACATGAAAGAATTGTATCCGTCGCCGGACTACTTCATCGAGACGATGCACATGAATACGACGTATCCGACAGGGAAGCCGCCTGCCCGTCCCTATCTTGTCGTGCCGCAGGACGGCCATTGGCAGTCGTTTCTTTCTTGTCAGAATGCGGACTGGGTATTCAAAGACGAGAACCTGCGCAAGAATCGTTTCCGCTTCGCCGTTTTCGACAAACGGAACCATGCTTCCATCATTCATGAAGAGCCGCTTCCTTCCGAAAATGACAAATCTGACGAACTCTCGTTGTTTTATCCGATACGCTATCACCTGCGCTTCACGATGCCACAGATTTCCAAGGAACCTCTGGCATCATTCGATGCGGATGGCAAAGACGGGCTAAAAGAGTGCATGAGACATGCAGACGAGTTGAACAAAAAATGGCTGCAGGTCAGCAAGCGTTGCACCGATCTGCATGACTTGACATACTCCCACGGCTAAAGCCGTAGGATTCTAAAGTGACTAGCGTTTCCCGCCCTCTCGCGAGGGTCTTACGGAAGCTCCTGTTACTGGACGATGCCCCGCCCAGATTCTATGTTCAGGAGGCTGTGCCTCCGTAGAGGCGCAGCCCTTCTTCTTGGATATTCTTTGCAGCGTTGCGGTCGCGGTCGTGGTGCTTGCCGCAGTTC
>Ga0256406_1004180_pt1 | contig 16914 bp, 13 predicted proteins | sample RumenRJG_03DNA_FD_185986 | JGI IMG/M metagenome (GOLD analysis project Ga0256406, IMG submission 185986) | Bovine rumen microbial communities from Lethbridge, Alberta, Canada - RJG_03 | ecosystem: Host-associated > Mammals > Digestive system > Stomach > Rumen | place: Canada: Alberta | collected... | reverse complement strand
TTCGAGAATCCCCTTTTAGAGGTACAGAGTGCTTTTCAAGCTTTTTGGGACACCCATATTAAAGTACACTAATATTGATTATCAATGCGTTACAAACCTATCTCCAAAAAGTGACGAAGACAGGAAATGATAATGCGTCAGTAGCATAGGATGCCAATAAATTACAGGAGTTCTATGTGCATATTTTTGTACCATTTACCACATAACCATCTGATAATCAATTAACATTATATTCCCACATGAAAACACTGCATAAGAACGACTGGACGAGTATCCTGAAAATCCTCGCGGCCATCATAGCCGCTATCCTCGGTGCCGTCGGCGCCGACTCGTGCGCTGAGGAGCTGAACATAATATAATTATTTTAATGAGGTGTTCAATTTTTTGTACCCATTTTTGCTCAGGAATGGGATAAGTGCCTCGTAGTGGCACTGGGACTATTCACCCCCTTTTCTTATTTTACGGGAGTAACACCCGCTTGCAGGGTGCGGCCCTTGTGGCCGTCCGCCACATTATGTCGAATATATTTTTATTCGGACGGCCCCTAACCCTACCTAGCCGCACCCTGCAGCCGCCCGACACCTAGGCAAGGAGAGGCGGAACGCCGCTTACTTTTCCACAGGCTGCGCTCGCTTCGCTCGCTTAGCCTGTGTTACTGAGAGTGTACCTCTTTGAGGAACAGAGTAGTTTAATGAGTGTATCATGTTGGGCGGAGTGATTACACTGCTTACCTCCTCACCACGTACTTATGCAGCGTCTTGCGCACGGCGCCTTTTCCGGCGAAGAGCTCGCGGACGAAACCCTCGATGCGGTCGCCGAGGCCAGCCTCATAAAGGTCTAGACCGAAGACGTCCTTGCGCGAGTAGAGCGCCCATTCAGCCGTTCTTCCATCGAACTTTTTTATCCTTACATCAATGGGGCATCTTGATGGATTGAATATGAACGGTGACACTTCCGGACTGCCTTCTCCAATAATAGCAGTGGTCCGCTGAGCCATGGCGACTGCACGAGCATAATCCTTCGTCAGATAGAAGCCACGACCAAAGTCCTTGAAGTCCTTGCTCTTTGACAGGTCTATCTTGGTTATCAGTTGGTTACTGCCGTGATAAAGTATCATAAACGACCACCGTTATTTGCACATACACGTGAGACATCATTGACAATCTCTTGATTGCTGAGGGTCTTCTCAATGTCCTGGTATTGGCGTAGAAAATCCATCCCCTTGAAAGTCACAATGTAGCTGTAAGCTTGTGTGAGAGGAACCTTCTTCTCGTCAGCGAAGTTGTTGATAACTGACACTACAAAATCGCTCTCCTCTGGGTTAAAGCCCGATTTGTCAACAACGTTAATCTGCAATGCCGACCCCATCTTGCCAAGAATGAAAGACGCCACTTCCGGCGTTATCGGTGCGCCATGCTCAATCTTCGAAACGCGAGACTCCTTCAGACCAATCAGTCTGCCGAGCTGAGCTTGTGTAAGGCCTTTCTTCTTCCGCTCCTCGCGTATAATCATCCCTAAACTCTTGTTCTTTGGAATTAGCTGTAGACATCTTCAAAGATGGGCTTGCTGAACCCAGTAGGGGAGGGCTTTATGCCCTTCCTAAAAAAAATGAACCAACCGCTGACAAATGCTCCAACCGCTTTAAGAAATAGGTCGAACATTGTTTTTGGAAGGGCATGAAGCCCTTCCCTGCACTGGCTCAACTTCGCCACTTTTTTGTTGGGACGAAATAGCACCATTTACCCAGTAGGGGTGGGGTTTATCCCCATCATCTGAGGGCAAAGGGTTCCGCAGCACCATTCACATTGGGTTTCACAACACCGTACACATCGGTTTCACAACACCGTTCAAATTGAGGTTCAACAACACCGTTCACATCGGGTTCACAACACCGTTCACATCGGGTTCACAACACCGTTTACATTGGGTTCCACAGAGCAATCTTTGAGGATAGCTTTCTATAGGTATTGATTTTTATTGTCGGAATCGAATCACATAAGCGGTCCCGACTGAAACAGTAAATATAATTAGGACACTACGCTAGGTGTTAACCTTCCACCCAATTTTCTATGTACGCATCCTCCATCGCATCGCCAAAGCCATAGCCAGAGGACTGACAGTTGTCCAGTATCTTGTCAACGCGCTTCTGGAAATGAGCCTTCAGGTCGCACTTGGAAATCTCCTTTAGTGCAATAACAAAATTGTTATAGGCTGAGTCATAGAACGATTCCCACAAGTCACCCCATCCATTGGCCACCTTGCTTGCACATTCGGGAATGTAAAGCATAAGGTCGCACAGTAAGACCGGATCGGGGTCTAGTGCCTTAAAATCCTTTACGGCTTTCTTGCAAACTGAAAACCTCATCTTGCCTTCTCCGCGCTTAGGGAAGAACTCCTTTGTTATTATCTCCTTGTACTGTTCGTATTTAGCGTTGTCATTAGGATTAACAGCATATTCCAGGAACTCCTTCGCCTCCTTACGCGCCGAGTATAGATCGAGGACGAGTTGTTCAAGCCCTTGGCGGTCAAGGGATTTTATATACTTCTTTACTTCTGTTTTAGACATTTCATTCCATTTTATTGTTAGTACATCAGATAAAAGTCAGTGTTGGACTTTGGCATCCGGAAACACTTATCACAAATTCTCAATTCTTTCACTAAGCCATTATATTGGCCTGGTGATAAGACCTCCCTTTTCATCATTTCCTTCTATAATCTTTATATAGTAATATTCAAAGAACCTTCTATTATAACTTTTGATTTTTGAGACTCTGCTACTGTCCCAGATCATGCACAATGCATTCAGACCTCCCTTTTGTATTTTGTAATCCAGTTCATATAGTCCTATATATCTAAGGAGGAAGTCCATCTGGTATCTAGAATACATCTGGTAAAGGTTCCTGTGTCTTTTGTCTTTAGAGTCTTTATAGTTTCTAATACGCTGGCTCGCTTCTATAATTATATTCAGTTCTTCTTGCTCTATCTTAAACTCAAAATCCACTTCTACGCCGACTGCAGTAACACCATAAATGATTGTATTTGCATCTAACATCTCAAAAAATGGATATTCAAAGCCGTCGCTAAAACAGTCTTCGGCAATGTCTATACTCATAGATGGAACCACTAAATCCTTTGTCTTTTCATTGAAGGTATCAATTAATTTCTCAGTGTTGGAAATCATACTCCTGTCAGACTTATTAGCTCTAAGGAAATCTTTCCATCTTGTTATATCCTCTTCTATTATCCTACAATCCTCCAACAGATGCCAAAATAACAACGGGTTGGACTTTGATGGTATAGTGCTGATATATTCCACTGCTGCTCTGAATCTCTTTGACAATACTCCACTGTTATAATCATGACTGCATTTTATAGTAAAGCAGTATCTATCGTCATAAAGCAAGCGCGAAAGACTCGCTTCATATAAAGCCTCATCAGCGAGTTCCTCTCTGCTTTGTGGATTATTAATTAATGTCCGGACAACTTCGAAAGCTATTATCTCAAAGCTCTCTCCGCATAAATAACCACTGACAGATTTATAGGCATTATCAAACATCTGCTGCGTTTTTGGTTTACCATTATCATTATTCCGGACATAAAATTGACGAAGAAATCGCTCGTATCTTGTTTCCGGATTTATGTATGTCTTTGCTAACTTCCCAGATTGGTATTTCTGTTCTAATTCTTCCAAAAACAGAGAGGTGTCTGTGCTTTGAGAAGCAAAGTTTAATATACTCTTAAATGCCCGTTTTTCAAGTTCATGCGCTTCAGCATCATCTCGCGCGAATCCACCCTGTTTGAAAATGTCTCTATAGTAAATTGGTTTGACTCCACTTGAAATGCAGTCATTTAATACGTTGAGTTGTTGTCTTAAGGAGTTTTTCTTATTTTTTAGAAAGAGACCGAACTCTTTGTTCACATTCAGGGGAAAGTCAATTTTTCGCAAAAGACCATTAAGTCTTTTGATAACAGCCATCGTATTGCTATCCATCTTAGAAAGCACCCCTGCACCACTCTCACAACAATCGTACACCTCTCCTATTGTCATATAGGTAAGGCTATCTATGTTGTCCAAGGTCCAACGCTTGACAAGCCCGTTGCATTTTACCTTTTTTGTTATTTTATGAGTTTTTACCATAAAAAATGTAAATTAATCGTACTTGCAAAAATGGTGCACACATAAGATTCGCTGTTGCAAAGATATATAAATTAATTTTAAACAATACATTTTTATGTCTAATTTTACAGTGTAAATCAGACATTTTTCTTTATGAACACAAAAAAAATTACCTTATTAGTGATTATGATGGCTCTCGCCATTATTCCTTCCAATGCCCAACAGATCACTGTTGAAGAACCAGAGTTCGTCGGTACTTATTGCATTCTGACGAGTGATTCCACTTGCGCCGTTCTGCCAAAAGAAAGTGGAACGATAAAGAAACATCAAAGCAAGTTTTCCCGATTGGCCAAGGTGGCCAGCGCAGTAGCCACGGTAGGAGGGGCTGTTGGCGGCATTGTCGGTGTCAATGCGGGTTCGTTTGGTGCCTTTGAGGCAGGTATGAAGACCATGGGTACAGCTGCCAATGTCGGGGAGATGGCTGATGCTGCTGATGTACTGGCCGGTGCAGAGGGTATGGACATCGTTTTCGATGGTGGCGCGTCATCCTACTCCGTCCCTGAAGGCATGCGCGATGTCCGCCTTCTAATAAAAGGATACAGCAACGAGCAGGATCCTATGAGCATTTATCGAATAGTCCGTTTCAGCACCAGTAAAAAAGAACGCCGCATACAATGGATGGAGATAAAACCGGCTCTGCTGGGAAGCAGTAAAGCTGAAAAGGGTGGTTACGTCAACTTCACTGGGCATAAATATGGCAATCAGTCTTATCTAATCACCATTCCTGAGTCAGAGCTTAAGAAAGGGGAATACGGTATATTCTATATGTCCATTATCACATCAACTTCTCTGCCTGTCGGTACCTTTAGCGTAAAATAATAAATTAGAGAACTTCAAATTATCCAGAATTACGCCTTCAAAAACTAATAGATTTATAACCTAATAGAATTACAATTATGAAAAAGAGTTTATTGTTTCTAATGATATTAGTACTTACTGTCATAGGTACTACGAGTTGTGGTGGTGATGATGACGAGGATGCAGTAACTACATCACAGATTGTCGGCACATGGCGTGATGTTGATACTTCAGACGGCAATGAGGACTGGACGTTCAATGCTAACGGCAAAGGCAGCATCCACTTCGACGATATCACAGTCAATGGCCATGAGAGGATCGATTTTACATATTCTCTTTCAGGTAATAAGATGACGATGAATTTGTCCTTTGAAGGTAGTATTGTACCCATATATACGACAGTTTCTTTCTCTGATGACGGAACGAAACTGTACATCTACCAAGAAGACGATGAAGAACCAATTGTCTTGAAGAAGATCAATTAGGTCCCGTTTGAACTTCTATTGCTAACGAAAGGTCTTTCGCTGCTCAGGTTATATCTATCCCCCTGCTTAGCGAAAGACCTTACCCCACTGTCAATAATTCAAAGAAGGAATAGATTTCTCGATTTTGTATACCAATAAAAAATAAAGAGAGATATGAGGAAGTTACTTATTATTATCGTAATGGCAATCTGCGGATTTTGCCATGCTCAAACGGCAAGTGAATTGACAATTCCACAAGCTAAAAACATATTGGAGTCCTTCTGCCTGAATTATTACAATTCGTGCTTCGAAGGAAAAGACTATATTCCGCAGTCAATAATTATTAAAAGCGTGGGAATTGATGCAAATAATGGAGGTACATACGTTAGTGGTATCCACTCTTACCAAGGACAATACATTCCATTCGTGGGTCGAAAAACTCATAATGACGTACAATTTAGGGCTACTATATTAATACAACGAAATGGTTATTATGTCATTTTCAATAAATATTACGAACGGGATTTGTTGCATCGAAATGGAGGATGGGAAACAGGTCAGGGAGTTATTAAATAATTCAAGTTTCTGAAGTAGCGTGAATTACCAAGAATATAAGCGACTTCACTACTGCCCTCTTAAATCCTTTAACATTTAGACATGCTCTTACATATTCGAAGACTTGAGGATAACTTGTTTAATATATGGTAAGTATCTCCGTAATTGAGCAAACTCATCAAAAAATATTCTGCCCTTTAAAAGATATCGTAGAGCAGTGCTGTCACCTTGCCCCTCCTGACACCACCGCCACCACGGTGTTCCTCTGCGGCAACTCCACCGTCGTAGACCAGCAGAAGGAACCGTATGCCAGCTGGGGACAGATGGGAAAAAACACCAAAAATGTTTACATCAAGACAAGTGTTATTGTTTTACGATGTAAGTGTACGGAAAATAGGCGGTAAATGTGCCCCTTTTACAAAAAAGTATACGGAAAATAGAACGTAAAAGGACTGCATTTACAATGCGTTGTGTACCAAAAGGTTACGAGGATATTTTCAGATAGGGTGGGTTCTGAAAATAATTTACACTACTTGCTATTGAGAAGGTTGAACTGATAGGTTATAGCCTCGGAGAGGCTGTAAGTCACTGCTGCGCTTGGAGGATGGGGATAAACCCCACCCCTACACTGGCGGGACGCCGCTTGCTTTACCCAGACTGTGCTCGCTTAGTCTAGGACTATTGATAGTGTGCCTTTCCGAGGCACTGACTATATTCATTAATATCTTATTATTTTACGGGAGTTACGTCCGCTTGCAGGGTGCGGCCCTTGTGGCCGTCCGCCAACAAGGTCATAATGAATTTATAGTGGACGGCCCCTCACCCTACCTAGCCGCGCCCTGCAAGTGGACGTTACTCCCGTAGAAGATGTTAAAGAACCTGCTCAGTGCCTCGAGAGGTACACTAGCACCTAGTGCGCATATATTTTATTCATGTAGTTTTCCTAGTGTAGTGTCCTGATCATATTTACGTCTTTAATAGGTCTGATTTAAGTTTCTGAAGTTACTTAATGACGTGAATTATAAGGAATATAAGCGGCTTATGCCAATGTAGGGGTGGGGTTTATCCCCATCCTCCAAGGGCAGAATTCCTCTATATATTCGGCCCCCTCTATCTGGACGCAAAGCTACACATCCATGTCGCCTATTGCCTTCAGGTCCGCTGCCAACTGTCGTGTGCTGCTGGCTCCGACGAGGACACTGGTGACGCCCTCCTGCTCGAGGATCCAAGCCAGGGCCCGCTCGGCGAGGGACTGCCCGTGTTGCTTTGCCTCTTCGTTGTATTCCCGGAGCTTCTCCAGGAGGTCGTCGGTCAGCACGTCCTTCCGGAGAGAATCGTTCTGGGCCATACGGCTGTCGGCAGGGATACCGTTGAGATAGCGGTCCGTGAGCAGACCCTGGGCCAGCGGGGAGAAGCTGATGAAGCCGACGCCTTTCTCACGGCAGAACTGCAGCTTACCCTCCTCCACAGGCTTGCGGTCGAGGAGGTTCAGACGGTCCTGGTAGATGAGGAGCGGCGTGTCGTGCTCACGGAGGTATCTCTCAGCAAACGTCAGAGCCTCCAAAGGCCAGCGGCTGATGCCGACATAGAGAGCCTTCCCCTGTTTGACGATGTCGACGAGAGCCTGGAGCGTCTCCTCCAACGGCGTGTTGGGGTCAAAGCGGTGGCTATAGAAGAGGTCCACGTAGTCGAGGTGCATGCGCCTCAGGCTCTGGCCGAGACTCGCCATGAGGTATTTGCGGCTGCCCCAGTTGCCATAGGGACCGGGCCACATATCGTATCCGGCCTTCGTAGAGATGAACAACTCATCACGGTACGGACGAAAATCATCGTCCATGAGACGGCCGAAGGTCTCCTCGGCGGCACCATAGTAAGGCCCATAGTTGTTTGCCAGGTCGAAATGCGTGATGCCATGGTCGAAGGCGTAATGCGTTATCTCCCTGCTGCGGCCGTATGGGTCGCCACTGCCGAAGTTATGCCAGAAGCCAAGGCTTATCTTCGGGAGGAGGACACCGGAACGTCCGCAGCGGTTGTACATCGTGTCGGAAGCCGAATAGCGGTTGGCATCGGCCGTATATCTTTCTTTTACATCCATGACTGTAAGCGTTTAATCATTATTATCACTCTCGTCCTGCCCGGCATCCTCAATCTTCATGCCGATGTCGCTCAGGAGCTTTATGGCATCGACATACTGCGCTATGCCGACGGCAACATCCTTAGCGGCTTTCATGGCCAGGACGACGGTCTGCGGGCGGTGTACGACATCACCGGCAGCGAAGACACCGGGACGCGTCGTCATGCCGTAAGGACGGTCCTTGACGATGACGTATCCGTTGTCGTCGACATCGATGCCGTTGGTCGTCGACACGATACGGCTGGCGGGCTTGGAGCCGATGGCAAGGAACACACGGTCGAAGGGAACGGTCTTCTCGCCGTCGGGACCGACAAGGCGTGCGGCCTTCAGACTGCCGTTGTCGTCGCCGAGGAACTCCACGGCGTTGGTCTCCCAGATAAACTTCACACCCTCCTTCACCGCATCCTCATACTCGCTCTTTATGGCCGGCATCTCCTCCTGCGTCTTACGGTATATAACCGTGGTGTCGGCGCCGAGGCGGATGGCTGTTCGTGCGGCGTCCATGGCAACGTTTCCGCCACCGATGACGGCCACCTTCTCACCAGCCTCCACAGGGACCATGTCGCGGCTCAGCGCTCCCTCGTTGTAGGCGTTGACATTATGGAGAAGATAAACCGACTGGCTCACACCGCGGAGCTTGGCTCCCGGAACATTCATCTGCCGTGGCAGTGCCGTGCCGGTGGCCATGAAGATGGCATCGAAGCCCTCGGCGAAGATACTGTCGACGGTCAGCCCGTTCTTTCCGACAACCTCATTGAGCCGGAAGTCGACACCCAAGGCAGCTATCTTGTCGATTTCCTTACGCACCACGTCCTTTGGCAGACGGTACTCGGGGATACCGTACATCAGCACGCCGCCCGGTTCCTCCTGGCCTTCGAAGATAGTAACGGCGAAGCCCTGGCGCGAGAGGTCGCCGGCGACGGTCAGTCCGGCGGGACCGGAGCCAATGACGGCCACCTTGCCACGCGTCTTCTGCGGCACCGGCTCACGGGTGAGCTTCATGTTGGTGTCGAAGTCGGCGATGAACGCCTCCAGACGGCCTATCTGTATCGGCCTGTCCTTGCGGTTCAGGATACAATGGCCCTGGCACTGCTTCTCATGCGGGCACACACGGCCACAGATAGCCGGAAGGTTACTCGTCTCGTTGATAACCTTCATGGCCGAACCGATGTTGCCCTTGGAGAGCTCATGGATGAAATCGGGGATATGGTTGCCGATAGGACAGCCCTTGACACACTGGGGAACCTTGCAGTGGAGACAGCGCTTGGCCTCCGTGATGGCTTCCAAAGGTGAGAAGGAATGATGGACAACCTTGAATTTATTTTCCATATTGGTCTTGATTTATAGTTTGCAGTGATACTGATTATTCTTACCTCTTATACATTATATATATAATATACTCTCAACGATGTTTTATACATTATTCATTCATCAACAATAAAACGGCAATTATCATGCCAATCAACGCTGATAAATTGCACAATCCCCACCACTTAATGGGAACAGAAGGGACGCGGTCCTCTCTATCTTATGAGGAAACTCACAGGATAAAGTAATCCATTTACTTCCGAGACTTGAAAGACAGCCCCCCTGGACACCAACCTCCGGATACAAAAAACGGATTGTCATCACGACAACCCGCAATCTATAAATTTTTTATTTAATAATAGTGAGAATGTGTGGGTGGTGATGGATTCGAACCACCGAAGCTAGAAGCAGCAGATTTACAGTCTGCCCCATTTGGCCACTCTGGAAACCACCCGGCTTTTTTTTCAAAAGCGTTGCAAAAGTACTACTTTTATTTGAAATACGCAAACATTCTGTATGTTTTTTATCAAATATAACAAATTGACATATTTTGTCATACAAAAAGCCACAAATGTTACTAATTAAAAGCCTATATAACTTACAGATTGTTATTTATTGCTAATTTTTTAGAGAAAGAAGGTGTTAATCTCTTCCAAACTGAAAGATATTTTGTATTTTTGCATTCAAATTGATAGGAAATTATTGTATTTACTGATTTAATGCGAACAAATATGGGAAATGGATTGTATAATCCCGAGAACGAACACGATGCGTGTGGCGTTGGCATGGTCGTCAATATCCATGGCAACAAAAGCCACGAACTGGTTGACAACGCACTGAAGGTCCTCGAGAATCTTCGCCACCGTGGTGCCGAAGGTGCCGACGGCAAAACTGGCGATGGTGCCGGTATCTTGCTGCAGATACCGCACGAGTTCATACTTCTTCAGGGTATTCCGGTGCCGGAAAAGGGCAAGTATGGCACAGGACTGGTCTTCTTGCCTAAGGATGAAAAGCGGCAGCAGGAGATACTGTCGATAATGATTGAGGAGATAGAGCGCGAGGGTCTCTCACTGACACACCTGCGTACTGTCCCGACAAACCAGGACTGCCTCGCTGAAGCCGGCCTGGAGTCGGAGCCTGCCATCAAGCAGGTCTTCATCACAGGAGTAACCGACGACCGCGTGCCTTTCTTCGAACGTACCTTATATATAATAAGGAAGAAGATAGAGCGTCGTGTCAAGGACAAGGACTTCTATATCTGTTCTCTGTCAAGCAAGCTGATCGTCTATAAGGGTATGCTCTCGTCGCTGCAGCTGCGCCAGTATTATCCCGACCTGACGAACAACTACTTCACCAGCGGACTGGCAATAGTACACAGCCGTTTCTCTACAAACACATTCCCTACATGGAGCCTGGCACAGCCGTTCCGCATGCTGGCCCACAACGGTGAGATAAACACTATCCGTGGTAACCGCGGATGGATGAAAGCACGCGAGTCAGTGCTCTCGTCGGAGGCCCTGGGCGACATCCGTGAGATATCGCCTATCGTACAGCCGGGTATGTCCGACTCGGCAAGCCTCGACAATGTCTTCGAGTTCTTCGTCATGAGCGGACTGTCGCTGCCGCAGGCTATGGCCATCATGATACCGGAAAGCTTCAACGACAAGAACCCTATCTCCGAGGACCTGAAGGCCTTCTACGAGTACCACTCCATACTGATGGAGCCGTGGGACGGACCGGCAGCACTGCTGTTCTCCGACGGACGCTATGCCGGCGGCATGCTCGACCGTAACGGTCTGCGCCCGGCAAGGTACACCATCACCAAGAACGACACCATGGTCGTGGCGTCGGAGGTCGGCGTGATGGACTTCGACCCTACGGAGATCGCTGAGAAAGGACGCCTGCAGCCAGGAAAGATACTCCTCGTAGACACTCAGGAAGGAAAGATATACTACGACGGCGAGATTAAGGACAAGCTCGCACATGAGCACCCGTACCGCCAGTGGCTGTCGACAAACCGTATACAGCTCGAGAAACTGAAGTCGGGACGTAAGGTCGACAACAGCGTTGACCACCTGCTCCGCAAGGAGGTGGAGTTCGGGTTCGGTGAGGAGGACATCGCCGACACCATCATCCCGATGGCACTGAAAGGTCAGGAGCCTACCGCTTCAATGGGTAACGACACTCCGCTGGCTGTCCTCTCCGACCGTCCGCAGATATTCTTCAACTACTTCCGTCAGCAGTTCGCACAGGTGACGAACCCTGCCATCGACTCCATACGTGAGAACCTCGTCATGAGTCTCGCGGAATATATTGGACGCGTAGGCACAGGCATCCTCAACCCTAACGAGAGCAACTGTAAGATGGTGCGCCTGCCGCATCCTATCCTGACGAACACCCAGCTGGATATCCTCTGCAACATCCGTTACAAAGGCTTCAACACCATAAAACTGCCTATCGTCTTCGAGGTCAGCAAAGGCAAGGCGGGACTCCAGGAAGCTCTCGACAATCTCTGCCATGATGCCGAGCACAGCGTCGACGAGGGCTACAACTACATCATCCTCTCCGACCGCAGCGTCGACGAGAAGCACGCCGCCATACCGTCACTGCTGGCAGTGAGCGCCGTACACCACTATCTCATCTCCGTCGGAAAGCGCGTACAGACCGCTCTTATCGTGGAGTCGGGAGAGATACGTGAGGTGATGCACGCCGCACTGCTCCTGGGCTATGGTGCGTCGGCTCTCTGCCCATACATGACATACGCTATCCTCGACGACCTGGTGAAGCGCGGAAAGATACAGGAGAACTACGCTACGGCCGAGGCCAACTACATAAAGGCTCTGAAGAAAGGTCTGTTCAAGATTATGGCAAAGATGGGTATCTCGACCATCCGCTCCTACAGAGGTGCGAAGATCTTCGAGGCCATCGGTCTCTCGGAGAGCCTGCTGAAGACTTACTTCGGTACCGACACATCGACAATTGGCGGCATCGGTCTGACAACAATAGCACGCGACGCCATCAAGCTTCACGACGAGGCCTTCGCCATGGAGGAAGAGGAGAAGGAAAGCGGACATAAGTTCATGTTCCTCCCGGCTCTCGGACAGTTCCACTGGAGAAAGGACGGCATACGTCATGCATGGAACCCGGAGACAATAGCCACTCTGCAGCTCGCTACCCGCAAGGGCGACTACGAGCTGTTCAAGAAATATGCCGCTCTGGCCGACGAGAAGGATGAGCCGATATTCATCCGCGACTTCCTCGACTTCAAGCGTAATCCTATCGACATCAGCGAGGTGGAGCCGGAAGAGAGCATCGTTAAGCACTTCGTAACAGGCGCCATGTCGTTCGGAGCACTCTCTAAGGAGGCACACGAGGCTATGGCACTGGCCATGAACTACCTCGGAGCACGCTCCAACACCGGTGAGGGTGGTGAGGACTCGGAGCGCTACTACACCAAGCGCGACGGCATCTCACTGTCGAGTAAGACAAAGCAGGTGGCTTCCGGACGTTTCGGCGTAACAACGGAATACCTCGTCAACGCTGAGGAGATACAGATTAAGGTGGCACAGGGCGCCAAGCCGGGTGAAGGCGGACAGCTGCCAGGCTTCAAGGTCAACGAGATTATCGCCAAGACACGTCACTCCATCCCTGGCATCTCACTTATCTCACCTCCGCCTCATCACGACATCTACTCCATCGAGGACCTGAAGCAGCTCATCTTCGACCTGAAGAACGTGAACCCGAACGCTGCCATCTCCGTGAAACTCGTTGCCGAGAGCGGCGTGGGCACCATCGCGGCAGGCGTTGTGAAGGCAAAGGCTGACCTCATCGTCATCTCCGGTGCTGAGGGAGGAACAGGTGCCAGTCCTGCATCGTCGATGCGCTTCGCCGGTATCTCACCGGAGATAGGTATCGCCGAGACACAGCAGACACTGGTCAAGAACGGTCTGCGCTCGCTCGTCCGCCTGCAGGTCGACGGACAGATGAAGACAGGACGCGACGTGATAATGATGGCTCTGCTCGGTGCTGAGGAATATGGTTTCGGTACGGCAGCGCTCATCACCTTGGGATGTGTCATGATGCGTAAGTGCTCTGCAAACACATGTCCTATGGGTGTGGCCACCCAGGACCCGAAGCTCCGCGCCCACTTCCGCGGCGACTACCATTACGTCATCAACTTCTTCATGTTCCTGGCACGTGAGGTGCGCGAATACCTCGCACAGATGGGATACAAGAAACTCGACGACATCATCGGCCACACGGAGCTCCTTACTCGTAAGGCTCTCCCGGCCGACGCAGCACAGCGCTGGGGTCAGGCTACTATCGACAAATGGAACTCCCTCGACTTCTCTAACCTCCTGCATAAGGAAAGCGGAGATACCTCATATTTCTGCACTAAGGTACAGGACCACGAGCTCGACGGTGTGCTCGACGAGCAGATGATAAAGGCTGCTGCCAACGCTATAGAGAGCGGCGGAGAGATAGACCTCGACTACAGCATACGCAACACGAACCGTGCCGTGGGTACAATGCTCTCCGGATACATCGAGACCAAGCGCTCCGAGCAGCGTCAGAAGATGCATGATGAGGCCGCAGCGGGCAAACCGGTGGAGGAGCCGTGCCAGGCTTCCATCAACGTGAAGTTCAAGGGCTCTGCAGGACAGAGCTTCGGAGCGTTCCTCGTCAAGGGTGTCGACTTCAAGCTGGAGGGCGATACCAATGACTACTTCGCAAAGGGACTGTCAGGCGGTCGTGTCTCCATCCTCCCGCCGATACGCTCCAACTTCGCTGCCGAGGACAACATCATCGCGGGAAACACCGGACTATACGGTGCAACAAGCGGTGAGCTCTATGTCAACGGTAAGGTCGGAGAGCGTTTCGCAGTGAGAAACTCCGGTGCCATCGCCGTCGTGGAAGGCGCGGGAGACCACTGCTGTGAGTATATGACCGGCGGTCGTGTCGTCGTCCTCGGTGAGACAGGACGCAACTTCGCGGCAGGTATGTCAGGCGGTGTGGCTTATGTCTGGGACAAGAACCACAACTTCGACTACTTCTGTAACATGGACATGGTCGAGATAAACCTTGTCGAGGCTGCCAGCTACCGTAAGGAACTGCACGAGCTCATCCGCCAGCACTATCTCTACACTGGTTCAAAGCTCGCCCGTACGATGCTCGACGACTGGAACAGATATGTTGAGGACTTCATACAGGTCGTTCCTATCGAGTACAAGCGTGTGCTTCAGGAAGAGCAGGTACGCAAGCTCCAGCAGAAGATTGCCGACATGCAGCGCGACTACTAAGGTGCCTAATCCCGGTCCCCACGACAAAAAGGGACTGGGAGATACTTCTGAGCGCAGCATGTAATTACATAACATTCAATATTAACAAATAAAGTAACCCTGAAGTCCCATACGAAAGGGATGGAGGGAGGTCTTCAAGAATATGGGTAATCCAAAAGCTTTTCTAACAATAGAACGCAAAGAGGCCGGATACCGGCCTATACACGACCGCATCCACGACTTCGGCGAGGTGGAGCAGACGCTGAACCAGAACGATCGCCGCGTACAGGCAAGCCGCTGCATGGACTGCGGTGTGCCTTTCTGCCACTGGGCTTGTCCGCTGGGCAACAAACCGCCAGAGTGGAACGACGCTCTTTACAAGGGCGACTGGCAGCTGGCTTATGAGCTGCTGCACGCCACCAACGACTTCCCGGAGTTCACGGGACGTATCTGCCCGGCTCTCTGTGAGAAGGCATGCGTGCTCAACCTCATGGAGCATGAGCCGACGACAAACCGCGAGGATGAGGCGGCCATCTGCGAGCAGGCATGGCAGGAGAACTACATAAAGGTGGAAGTACCGGAGCGCAACGGACATAAGGTGGCCGTGGTGGGTGCCGGTCCGGCCGGACTGGTGGCTGCGAACCGCCTGAACCACAAGGGATATCTCGTTACGGTATACGATGCCAGAGAGAATGCCGGCGGTCTTCTCCGCTATGGTATTCCTAACTTCAAGTTGAACAAGGAGGTCATAGACCGCAGGATGGGACAGCTCGTAGCAGAGGGCATCACCTTCCAGTACGGCACACATGTCGTCAGCGACAAGGACTCCGTCAACCCGATACAGAACGACCCGACACTGGGTAAGGACAAGATCGTTACCTTCGAGCAGCTGTCAAAGGAGTACGACGCCGTCGTCGTCTGCACAGGAACACCGGAGGCCCGCGACCTGAAGATACCGGGACGGGACCTTAAGGGAGTGTACTTCGCACTCGAGATGCTGTCGCAGCAGAACCGTGTCCTCGCCGGTGAGGACATCCCTAAGGACCAGCTCGTCAACGCTAAAGGCAAGGACGTCCTCGTCATCGGTGGTGGCGACACTGGCTCCGACTGCATCGGAACAGCACACCGCCAGGGTTCAAAGAGCGTTACGCAGATTGAGATTATGCCGAAGCCGCCTGTAGGTCCTGACGACCCTAAGAACCCGTGGCCGAACTGGCCGCGCACCCTTAAGACGACATCAAGTCATGAGGAAGGATGCACCCGCCGCTGGAACATCAACTCTCTGGAGTTCCTCGGTAAGGACGGCAAGCTCACCGGCGTAAAGGTACAGCCTATCGACTGGAAGCCAAACCCAAAAGGCGGACGGCCTATTATGGTGGAGGCAGGAGAGCCGGAAGTCATCAAGGCACAGATGGTGCTCCTCGCCATGGGCTTCCTACGTCCACAGCAGCCGGAGTTCCCGAAGAACGTCTTCGTGGCCGGCGATGCCGCCAACGGTGCAAGCCTCGTGGTACGCGCCATGGCCAGCGGACGCGACGCTGCGGAGAAGGTCGACGAGTTCATCCAAAACAAGTAATCATTCCACTTAGTAAGTGGTCTTGTTCAGCTCAGCGACGCGTTCATCAAGAACAAGTAATTATATTCCTACCCCTGGCCGTAAGGCCGGGGAAACCGGACCGCAGGGTCCGTCATACAGTAAGATAAAGACATTACATTCGTAATTTCCTATCATTACGTTTCGGGGCATTCCTGATTGTTGTCAGTCGTGACACAGGGGAATGTCCCTTTTTTATTTTCCTAGGGCATCAATATTAAACAAGTTTCACAGGAAAAAGGCTACACATCCAGAAAGGAGTATTTAAAAGAGGTGCTGCGAAACACAATGTAAGCGATGATGTGGAACCCAATGTAGGGGCGCTGCGAAATACAATGAAAACGGTGCTGTGGAACCCAATGTAGGGGTGCTGCGAAATACAATGAAAACGGTGCTGCGGAACCCGATGTATGGGTGGGGTTTATCCCCATCCTCCTAGCGTGGTTCCATCAATTATTCATATGAACAGCTTGGTGTTAGGATGGGGATAAACCCCACCCCTACATTGGCGAAAGTCGCTTGCTTTACCCCAGACTGCACTAGCTCCGCTCGCTTTGTCTGGGGGTAACTATCAGCGCATGAAGTTGAAACCATGCCACTCGCTA
>Ga0256406_1004179_pt1 | contig 16914 bp, 11 predicted proteins | sample RumenRJG_03DNA_FD_185986 | JGI IMG/M metagenome (GOLD analysis project Ga0256406, IMG submission 185986) | Bovine rumen microbial communities from Lethbridge, Alberta, Canada - RJG_03 | ecosystem: Host-associated > Mammals > Digestive system > Stomach > Rumen | place: Canada: Alberta | collected... | reverse complement strand
TTGACCCAGATGGCGAGGCACTCTACCACATCGTCTGCTGGGCGAGCGATGCTCAGCCAGAGACGTCCCCATGGCTCGAAGACTACTTCGACATGATCAGCGGGCAGGTCGCCAGCATATCGGAATGTGATGACTCCCCTCAAGGCAAGGCATCCGACCTTGAGCGTGCCTACTCCAGCCTCATGCAGCTCAAGATGATCAACGTCGTGTGCGGAACGCTGGGGACGCTCAGCATCGATGATGTCGAGGCTCTCATCGATAACGTGTCTGCCCAAATCGGTATCGCTGTGTCGAACGTCGGCAATGCGACACATGGGAACCGAGCGGACAGAAGGAAGGGACGGCGCAGGAACCGTAGGAAGGCGGCATAAGTCCCGTAGGCGTACGAACGAACACAAAGACATCGCGTCACCCAGCAGTCGTCATCATGTTGCTGGGCGACGCGATCTCGTACTGCTTGCACTACTTAGCATGTCGCATACTCCGTGCTGACAAAGCGGTGGCATCACGAATGACAGGGACGCCGGCAATGGTTCCTGGGGCGGTATGCGATAGGTAATAATGACTTTCTGAATTTCTCGGCGGCTTATTGCCACTTCTTCGGACATAGCACTCTGACAGTACTGCATATGGCGAATGTGACTCTGTGATGTATCATTGTAGCTAAATGATTAAAGGAGGTCGAGCTATGGCACATACCAGTCTTAGTGCAGCAAAAGATGCCAAGAACGACGAGTTCTATACTCAATATAACGATATTGAAGCTGAGATGAACGCGTACGTGGAATTCAATCCCGACGTATTCAGAGGCAAGACGATTCTTCTTCCGTGCGATGACCCAGAGTGGTCAAACTTCACGAAGTATTTCGCAGCGAACTTCGAGCGTTTCGGTTTGAAGAAGCTCATCAGCACGTCGTATGCAAAAAGCGCGGGGAACGGGCGATTGACGCCGTTCGAGCGAGAGTCACCTTTGTTCGATGAGAGCAAGCACGGCACGCACGGAAAATTGTTCACGCTCACGCGCGACAAGGATGGCTCTGGACGTGTAGACACGGACGATATTGAGTTTTCGGGATACCTCGAAGGAGACGGCGATTTTCGTTCCACCGAGGTAAAGAAGCTTCGCGATGAAGCAGACATTATCATTACGAATCCGCCATTCTCATTGTTCCGCGAGTTTCTGGCTTGGATTATGGAAGCTAAGAAGCAATTCGTGATTATCGGTAATAAGAATGCAATCACTTACAAGGAAGTATTCCCACTCCTCAAGGACAATAGCATCTGGTTAGGTACAACCACGCCGAAGGAGTTCACCATCCCCACCACGATGACGGAGCGCAAAAATACATACATCCGTGAAGACGGTACCGTCATTGCGAAATTCGGGAATATTTGCTGGTTTGCAAATATTGACCACGGATTGCGTCACCAGCCGCTTCTGCTCGACACGATGGCTCATAATCTGAAATTCAATAAGAAGCTCAAGAAAAAGCTTGAGAATGATTACGGTAAGCTGGAATACCCACATTACGACAACTACGATGCTATCGAGGTACCGTTTGTGGAGGCAATCCCATCTGATTATGACGGCGTCATGGGCGTGCCTATTACCTTTTTAGATAAGTATAATCCAGCACAATTTGAAATCATCTCTATGAGCAGAGACGCACCCGGATATACAGGAATGCGTAAGGAGTTTTTGGATGATTATTTTGCACAGGGAGGCACTGGTTCGATGAAACCCGGTCATCCTGATTTGGGATATTATACAGCAGATGGTAAGGCAATAGTGCCGTATCGCCGTATCCTCATCCGTCCAAAGAAAGGAGACAACCAATGAAAACAACGCTTCATACTGATTGGACCGTCGGTGACATCTGCAAAGGCTTCGTGTTCGACAAAAACGAAGGCAAGGGGCTGTTCGGTCTCGACGGACAGCTCATCATCCAACCCGAATACCAGCGCAACTATATCTACGGCGACGGCAAGCGCGACGTTGCTGTAGTTGAGTCCCTGCTGAAGGGCTATCCGCTCGGGTTGATCTACTTCGTGAAGAATGCCGATGGGAAGTATGAGGTGCTCGACGGACAGCAGCGCATCACGTCATTTGCCCGCTACGTAAACAAGTCATGGGCGTTCGCCGTTGATATGGACGGCAAGCCACGTTATTTCGACAGCCTAGATCACGACCAGCAGAAACGCATCACCGATACGCATCTGACCGTCTACGTCTGTGAGGGCGACCCGTCTGAAATCGAGGCATGGTTCGAGACGATCAACATCGCAGGCGTCCCATTGGTGAAGCAGGAGCTGCGTAATGCGGCGTATCATGGTCCGTTCGTGACGAAGGCTCGTGAGGTGTTCTCCAACATGGGCAACGCCAATATGAACCGCTGGCAAACATACGTTTCTGGCGACCCGAAGCGTCAGACAATTCTCGAAACCGCGCTCGATTGGGTCAGCAATGGCAAGATTGACGATTACATGGCGAAACACCGCGATGACGAAGATATTGACGAACTGAAGAACTATTTTGATACGGTCATCAACTGGGTGGATTCCGTATTCGAATACACGGGAAGCGAGATGTGCGGACGCAACTGGGGACGCCTCTATCGCGAGTACCACAAGAACGCCTATTCCAAGGACAAAGTAGCGAAACGTGTGAACGCCCTACTCGATGACTCTCAGGTCACCGACAAGAAGGGCATCTTCGAGTACGTGTTGGGTGGCGAGATGAACTCGCGCGTGCTGAATATCAGAGTGTTCGACAAGAAGACTATCAAGGCGGTCTACCGCAAGCAGACGGCGGAGGCGGAAGCCCTGGGAGTGTCAAACTGCCCGCTGTGTGCTATGGGGCATGATGCGAATGCGAAACGTATCTACAAGGAATCAGAGATGGACGCCGACCATGTGACTGCATGGAGCAATGGCGGTGCTACTGACGAGACGAACTGCCAGATGCTCTGCAAGACGCACAATCGTGCGAAGGGCAACAGATAGTAAGCATGCCGGGTACGGTCTGGGAGAGCTGACCGTTTTCAAGAAGAAGCATTGTGTGATTTCTTGCGTTTCGGTCGAGACGTAGCAGTTCAAATGTCCCTCCTGAGCCGTGGTTTAGGAGGGACATTTGATAAGAATGTTGCCTATCGCGGCAAAGTATGCCTGTCCCGTTTCGACATGTATGCATGTTGTCATCGGCAGGCAAGCAATATGTTGATTTCGTGATGCCCTTGACGTGACGCGAGTGTTGATAACTTGGGAGAAATGGCGTTCTAGCAGCGGAAACGCGGCGATGTTTTCTACACGGTTCCGACATTGCCTTCACGACTTTTCAACATGTCGGTTTTCGTAATGTGGAAAACTATGGTAGAGTGCTCTACGAACGGTAATTGAACAGGGACGATGCATGGTTGCGCATCACGCCTGCCGATCGACAAACGGCGTGACTGGCATGCATCGCGGTGATTGGCATATATGCGCCGTGCAGGGCGATGCCAAAGGAGCAGGAAGGATGGGAACACTTCAGTACGTCATCTTCGCAAGCTGGGCAATCAGCCTCGTTCTTATGATTACGTTCATCCTCATGCACTCGGGCAAGGGCGGGGCGTTCTCCGATAGCATGGCGACCAGCCTATCGAGCGCGAGGGTGGCAAACTCCATCATGGAGAAGAACCTCAACATCCTCACGAACGTCAGCATCGTCTGGTTCATTGCCAGCATCATCGCATGCATCCTGTTCTTCCCACAGGGCATTATCGGATACTAGTAACGCACATCGACGCACGTGAAGCTAGTCAACATTCCCAAGCGTCCCTCCAATCATCCCGTAATGCCATCCGTCTCCTGACGAAAGATATTATTGCACGGGCATGAGGGCAATGCCATGGGAAATGCCCACCTCAACGGAAACGCCACAAACTGCCGTCCCGTAGCCAGAACGCTCGGGGCGGCAGCTCTCCATCCTGCATCTAGACTCGGAAAAACGCAGCAACGCCCAAGAACCGCATGCATGAGCATGCCCCGTGCCTCGCATGCTTCGGTTTTCAGCACCGACGTGTACGGGCATATCATATATGGGCACTGGTAGTTTGGCGTCGGTAACGTCAGCAGGACGGAGGACGATAATGACACGCATCACCACAGGCAATCACGAAGCGGACGAGACGATTGGCAGTGCTGGCAGACAGCACTGGATAGCCGTGAAAGGCTCTGAGAACGCCACACAAGCAAGCAATGGCAGTAATAGGGGAAACACCCATAAGGGCAACAAGAAGCCCGCAAAAGCCACACAGAAGCCTCACAAGCAGCACAAGAAGCCACGTCGCGTGGTAGTGGTCTCGGTCATCGCTATCGCCGCTGTCGCAGCATGCGGGGGCGGTATCTGGTACGCCACGCATTCTGGGGATGGCACGAACACCGTTGGTGTCGGCACGACCGTAGTCAATGCGGACAGCACGAACCTCCAATCGAAGGACATCGGTTCATTGCACGACTTCGCTACGGAGAAGGAATACACGGATCATATCGGAGGCGGCACGGTCGCCAACGCGCTCGCTGTCGGCAACGATGATGGCACGGCAGTAACAGTGGACACGAAGATGGATAACATCGACGATGGATGGTGCGGTACGATCGTCCTGTTCGACAAGGATGGCAAGGAGCTCGGACGCGGCGACGTCAGCATGCCGTCAGACATGGGTGGCTCGAGCGAGACGATGCAATACATCGAAGTGGACGCATCACAGGTCGCCTACTGGAAGCTCTACGCAACCGACGCGGTAGACGCATCAGCCGATTTCTCGGGTATCGACGTTGTTGGCAATGAGAATGCAGGGGATACCAGCAGTGACGACACCGACGCAGAGAATGCCAACGATAGCAACGAGTCGGACGGCGGAAACGCTGAGAACACGGACGATAGTGCAAACAACAACGCAAGCGAATAGCCGAGCATACAGCTGCTGACTACCGCGCAGGCAGAGAGTACGCATGAAAATGGCGGGTTCGACAGGACACAATCACTGTCGAACCCGCCATTCCTGTACATACCAAGCATGAGTACCACAGAACCGATGCAGCCGTATGTGTGCGGCATGTCGCCCTATATGATAGCAAACAGCAACACCAATGCTACCGACCCGAGGATATACACGACGCCAGTCCAAGCATACGTGGCGAGAGCCTCCTTCAGGATTGTCGCGCACCTTGCTGCCTTCCGCCCGCACGCCCCGTACTGGCGCTCGATGAACGCAATCGCCGTGAAGCTCGTGCGATACTCATCGACCAGCGTGATTACCGCCAGAAGGATGTTCGTAATCAGCAGCGCAATCGCCCCAACCATCGGCATGTAAGGGAACGGGATTTCAACCGCACCAAGCCCGTATGCCACGACACCAGTGACGAGGAACGCCATGATTTCCGCATACAGGAAGCGTCGTAGAAGCGTCAGGCGCGTGGCAAGTGATGCCGTCCATGGCGAATCGCTGTCCACCTTCGCATGAGCAGCCTCGTGTGCCGCAAAGCTCACAGACACGTTCGTGCTGCCATCATACACGTGGTTCGATAGAATGATGCGCTCGTCATTGAAATCACACCTGTTTGTAGTTATAGAGTTGCACGGGACAATGCTATACCCGGACAATCCGTACTCGTCCAGCAGGTCGTTTGCCACTACCACGCCTGGCATACCGAAGCGCTCGAACGAACGGTTCTTCCCATGAGGGTTGCGGGCATTATTTCGCAGCCTCAGTGTAAGTGCTCGCATCGCCTGTCTCATCATCACGAATGAGTAGACGAACGCGGCAATCGCAACGATAAGCAATATCGCCAATGGTCTCATAATACAACACCAATTCCTTCCGTCCGATGGACGCTAAGATGGGAGCCGCTAGTCCGTCCCATCGGAATCAACATAGTGACGAACGTGACGCGAGGGACATCCAGAGAGCTGTCATCAGCGACGATACCAAACCCGCCACGGATGTCCATTACGTCAAGCATCTCGCCGTTACGACTGTAAAAGCGGATGCGCCCAACGCCACGCGGGATATCAGGGGCGTGAAGTACACACGACTGAAGTCGTGTGCTTCTGGTTGTTGAGACCGTCTGCACACTGTCTCATGCGTCGTGCTGCTGGAACGTACAGTCCACAAGGGAAATTCCATACGATCCCTTGTTGCCAGAAGATACAATCCAAGGCAAGGCAAAGGGAAAAGAAAGCAAGACAAACCAGTCAAGCCAACCCCGCCCACGAGCAAACCCTTACGAGCAAGCCACTCGCCAAAGATCAATTAAGTCCGACAACACACACCTACTTCGAGCGGAACACCGCGGAACTTTAGCCAACAATGCCCCAAAATCCTCAGAAGACAGATGAGCCTTCAGGAAATCCAACAACAAACGAATATAATATCGCGCACCAATATTATACGCAGCATTCAAATCAGCATTATAAAACTTACCCGACGAAAAACGAACAATAGAATAAGGCAAACCCAACGACTCGCCATCATCACCAACAATATACTTACCACGCGACACGCGCCCAGACCCATCAAACGCAAGCTGCGACGTTCCCCAAGCACAAACCTGATGAACACGCAAACCCCACTTATGAGCCGTGGCATAAAGCCGATGATAAACATCACGATAACGCCACAAGCTTAGCTTCCAATTACGCTTGCCCTTCTTACCCTTCGACTTCCGACGCTTACCATTAGAAAAATCCAGATACTCGCAAGCAATCGCACAGCAAGAATACTCGACAGCGAAATCGACAATCTCATTGACGATTTTGATGACTAAATCGTCATTAAGACGATTAACCTTCCTCCACATCTTCTTTAATTTGCGGGCACCGTTCGATTGTGCCTCACGGATACGCTTATGAGCATTAAGGATACGGTCTTTTTCAGCACCAAGGTTGATAAATCTCCTTGCTACGACAGTGCCGTCAGGTTCCATAATGCAACATGTGGCATCCGTGTTCACGCCCAAATCGATAGCGCAAATACGATGCGAACCAGTTTCTAATTGCTCGTCCTCGTCAACCAAATCGAGCTTGACTTTAAATGCGAACCTAAGTTCCCATGCGTGTCCTCTCCTTGTGAGCGTCGGGGCATTAGAAATTTTGTATTGTTTTCCAAGCCCGTTTATATATTTAATATCCTGACGACGAACGGGGATATCGATCCATGCCCAGTTCTTGCCGTCCCAGAGCTTCAATTGGACGTAGTTCTCGCCTTTCTTGCTGTCCTCTCGGTAGGCGTTCTTGTTGTAGAAGGTGAGCGCTGCGTCGTGCTTGTACTGGAGTCGGGGTTCGGTTCCTTTCCTGCCGGCGAGTTCCCAGTTGTGGTGGTTGGTATACCATGATTTGTATATGCCGATTGCTTTTTTCTCGGCAGCTCGGCGGATGTATGACGGGAATTTCGGGAATTCCTTATCGAAATCCTCGTACTTGGGGTGTTTGTTATTTTTCGTCGCATGGATGAGTGCCTCGAGACGCATTTGTCGTTCGTTCTCGTGCTCTTCGACGTCTTTGATGATGATTTTGGTTTGTTCTTTGTTTATGATGTGTAGTAGGTATGTGATGAGTTTGTTGTAGTATTCTACCGTTTCTTTGAGAATTCCGTTGTAGGTGCCGGTGACGATTCGGGTGGGGTATGAGATGTCCATCTTGTGTCGTTCACCGTCCTCTTAACTGGTTCGCTGGTGGATAATTCTATTTTGTTATTATACCAAAAATGCGAGTAGAGAGCAAGCTCCTCTTCCCGTTTTTTCTTTCAGGCTGCCGTATCGTTGAAGAAAAAAAACGATACGATAAGCTGAATGACGCCGCTTACTCGGCATTAAAATACCAAGTTTGCGCGGCTAACTTCTGTATCAAGAGTTACCGCTACGCCGCCCGTCTCATCGCCACTGTTCACGATAACCGCGCCGCTCTCGTTCGTGCCGAATCCATGCCGTGCCAACGCGTTCAGAGCGACTCGCTAAGCGATGTGTCCTGCATGACGCTGCCGTGTCCACCCTATATCTGTCACCGGTCGCCACGTTCACGATCGTGTCCTCATCTACCAATATCGCCTGCTTTCTATGCATCGATTACCTCCCCACAGAGGGAAATACTTAAACATTCTCCTCAATATTACACGACTCGCTTGTAGTTGGCAAGGGCGATTCCGATTCTCCTCGGGATGTCCGTAACCAAGGCATTCCCCATGCAGAATACGCGATGCGACTCGCTCATGCCATCCGTCCAGCCATCCGGGAAGCGCTGCAGGCGTTCCAGCTCGACGGGAGCGAGCAGCCTGTACCGCCTGTCAGGCTCATCGAGTCCCGTCGCTATGATGTGCTTCATCCTGGATGCCCCATGCCCGCCAGCGGTGAGGATTGTCCTCGCGGGGACGTCCGTCCTGTCTGGGAAGCACATCGCACCCTCCGAGTACACGTAAGCATGCCCGTTCGCGTCAACCCTTGGGATGCGCTTCGCCTCGCGCGTGTGTTTCCACTTGGGGACGTCGGCGTCGCTCACGAAGCACGATTCGGGCACGTCCTCTATTGGGAGGAGCACATCGCCGAGCGTCATTGCCTTGCCGTCATATACGGGAACATAGTCGCACGTGCAGCAGCTTCCATCGCTTGTCATCGCCCCAGCAGAGCGGAACGGGCTGCCCTTGCCGAATGTCCAGTCATCGGCAAATGCGACGGACGGATCCTTCGGTATGTGGAGCATGAGGAAGCCATCACCGTCATCGCTGCCATCGCCAATCTCCATCGGCAGCGCCTTTGCCATGACGCCGTGCTTCATGATGGACATTGCTCCGAAGTCATACATGCCAAGGTCGTTACGGGAGCAGAAGATGAACACCCGTCGACGCTTCTGCGGGTTGCCATAATCCGCTGCGTTCACTACACGCCATTCGACGTCATAGCCACAGTCAGCAAGGCACGCGAGGATGGTCGCAAAGTCGCGCCCTCGGTTTGACGCTGGCGACTTCAGCAGTCTGTCCACGTTCTCGAACAGGCACCATTTCGGGTGTGACAGGCGGATCATCCTGTCAAGTTGCCACCAGAGCACGCCCTTGCCACCAGGCACGTCATCGAGACCGGGCGACTTGCTTAGGGAACGCGCGACGGAGAACGCCTGGCAGTTCTTTACGACAATGCCATCGACCGTATATGAGTGGTCCTCGTCGACAGTGATGTTATACACTACGACATCATGACGTCCCTCCGACACGCTCTCGACACGCGACCATACGCCATCATCGGTGACATCTGCATCGCCAGAACCCTCGACGCACGAGAAGCTGCACACAGTGTGCGATACCGCACCAATCGACGACGAGAGTCCCAGACCAGCGGCGAGCACGCGCAGCCCGACGGCAAGAACGTACGGCACGCCATCCGCATGGTAGCACGAGCCGTCACGCGACGCGCAAGCATCAAGCCAACCATGCAGGAGTCCCGCACGAACGTCACGCGGCATGCCAAACACCCAAGCGGGAAGATGCCTGCCCTGCTGCCTGCTCCCGAACGAGCGCGACAGCCACATGCACAGCGCCATGCCATGCACGCAGGGACGCATCACGAGATGCGTCACGCCATCATCGGACATGCTTACCGAGTTCGCCGGGAACACCTTGGTGAATGCGACACGTGCCGCAAGCGAACGGTCTGCACGCTCGTCCTGAGTCACGGCAAGCCCGAAATCGCTTGACACAACACTGCCAGTTCCAAGCCACCTGCCAACCTCGTACCAGAACGTGGCATCCGCATCATTATCCGGCAGCGGTGGGACGGATTCGCGCCCGACCGACGTGTTTGCTGCCGACGTGGTGAGCCACATGCTGCCAGCAAGGTCAGACGCCTGCACCCACTCGGGCGAGTCAGCATGCCCGTCAGCATCGTCAACGGATGCACGTGCCCAGAACCGATGGTTAGGCGTGCACTCGATGTCGCCGCCATCGCCATGCACCACTACCGTGGAATCCGCCACATGACGCATGACGTCGGTAACCCTGCGCCATCTTGCCATATGCGTGTATGCCATGTCGCCGACCTTCACGTCCTCTATTGGGATGAGTCCCCTGTCGGTGAGAACGAGATGCCCCGCTGGGAAGCACGGGAAGCCGCCGCACAGAAGGTCGTACTCTGGAAGCTCCCGCTTGCCTGACACCACGTCATCAAGCACGGCAGACACGTCCTCGTTGATGCACGAACCGCTGCCGTAATGTTTCTCGTAGCACTCCCAAGCGAACTGCTTCGACTTCCTGCCATCCGGTTCCCACTGGTTCGCCCAGACGGTGTCATACACGTTGCGTCCGAGCTCCTCGTTGGCATCGCCAAAGCCGACGCTGAACCCGCCAACCCCAGCGAACGCCTCGGCAACCCTGATGCTGTCTACCTTCGTGCCGTCAAAGCCAGCGTCGCCTTCCGCCATTGCATCGTCAGACACGGTTACCTCCTATTGTGTAGATAATATGAACATCCAGAAACACACGACAAATCGGTCTACAGTAGGATATATTAGAAGCATAGAAAAGGCACATCGCAAGGGGAATGTGCGAACGGGCTGGCTTCGGGCGACTTGACTCCACGAAGCCAGCCCAGTCCATTAAATACCACATGCGTCGCTTCCTATTTGTCTCATCATCTTACCAATTCGAGACGTGCCATCCTCTGTCTTGCCTGTATCTTCGTAGCGAAGTCACTATCAGCGTCGGAGGACATGCTTCTCTCTATCATCGTTCTCACTATTCGCTTGCACAGCCCGAGCGCAGCATCATAGTCGCTCGGGTCGTCAAGATGCCGTGCCTGCACGCCATCAAGAAGCACCCTGTCATCAGCAGAGAGGACGTCAATGAGAGCCTCGTGTCCCATGCAGCCGAGCTCCTTTGCAAGCAGCACGCTCTTTGCATCATGCCCCGACACGAGCGATGCCACCTCGTCAGAGAAGCCGGCATCCATGAGCGCCGAGAGAGCGTCGCCTACGTCAGGAGGATTCTCATACGCCATCCATATCAGCGAATCGAGCATCTCACCCATGCCATCATCATCCGGCACATCGAGCATGCCAACAGCCACGTCAGCACCACGTGCAGACATCCCAGTCGTCGGTACCGCCACGACGCCAGCATGCCTGCCAGAGCCTGCCGCGCCCTCGCGTATCCACGCTGCCGCAAGAGCCTCCGGCTGTTCCTGGGCTCCGACGGTCCTCACGAACCACCTTGCTGTCGCCGTCATCTCATCAAGCGATACCTTGCCGCCACAACGCCGAGCCAGCCGCATCGCTTCCAGTCCGGCATCGCGCCTTGCCACGACTCGTGCGTCATCATCGGCATGCGAATCGGCAAGCGTGGCGACCTGTCCGCTGATAGCGTTCGACAGGCAGAACCTATACAACGGCACGGCAGCATCGGCAAGCTCCCTTATGCCATCGGAAGGCAGTCCACGCTGGTTAAGCCACTCATCCGCGTCCTTTGCCTTGTCAAGTGGCATAAGCATCACTGACACGCTCGGCGAGAATCCAACAGGAATCCGGTCGAGTACCTTCGCCGCAGCGGCACGTCCAGGCTCATCCGCATCTAGCGATATGACGATCCTGTCGGCATCATGCGACAGCATCATGAGGTCCCTCTCCGTGACAGCCGTTCCCATCGCTCCCACGGCATTCTCGAATCCATGTGTCTGCAATGCGATGGTATCCATATACCCCTCGCATACCATTGCGGCACGTTCCTTGGAAATCGCCCGACGTGCAGTGTCATACCCATAGAGTATGTTGCCCTTGTGGAATATCGGCGTCTCCGGCGAGTTGACGTACTTTCCCTTAGCCCTGCCGGTCACGTCTCTCCCGCCGAACGCGACGATGGTACCGCTTGCGTTCCTGATTGGGAACATCACGCGATCGCGCCACCGCAGTATGAGCCGCCCGTCATCAGTCCTGAAGCACACGCCAGACGCTACGATGTCATCATCGGAGAACCTCGCGCGCAGCCTGCTCACCACAGCGGAAGCCCATCGGGCATCGCTCATCCCGATGCCGAACCGGTCAATCGCATCCTGCGACAGGTTGCGGGAGCTGACGAACCCGGCGAACTTCGGAGACACGCGCTGCTTCACGAAGATTTCCTCCAGCATGCGATGAAGCTCCACGAGCCGCCTCAGCCGAGCGCGTTCCTCCTCGCTGGTCCCATCGTCATCATAGGCAATCTCTATGCCGAACTTGGCGGCAATCGCCTCAATCGCTTGGGAGAAGGACATGCCATAGTACTCCCTTACGAGATCGATGGCATCACCGCCATCGCCATGGACGAAGCAATGCCACGTTCCTCTGGCATCGTCATACACCATGCCTGGATGCCGTGAGTCCTTGTCATGGCACAGTGGGCAGAACGCCTTGTTCACGCCGGACATCCTCACCCCAAGCCACTCAAGCACGGAGCTTATGGGGATATCCTCGCGGATTCTCCTTATCGTATCTGCCGAAATCCTAGCCATACCAGTGAGATGCTTCACCTTCCCGAAGAAGAGTCGTAATAGTACTCATCGCCAAGTAATACCGACTCATCATAGCATATGGAAGGCGACAGAAACCGTGCACATCATAGGAAGCACACAAAAGATTGTAAACATGCAGAGCATGTCGTCGATACATGCTGTTAACAATCAGCCATACAGGTTGTTCCGCATGCCGGCATGCATCGAGCAGTGCAGAATGAAGAGCGACGTGTACCAGTACTGCCAGCCAGCCATTCATGCGCTTTTCTAATGCTATTATTGAGAAAAGCGTGAGCCACGCAACCTCGGTATTTTAATGCCGAGTAAGCGGCGTCATTTAGATTTTCTTATCATCAAAACGCAATAAGATTTAACGAAACGAAAAAAACGCAACGATTAGCACTTGCCAACAACCATAATAACTGATACAATAATACACGTAATTATCCACCAACAAACCAGTTAAGAAGACGGTGAACGACACAAGATGGACACCTCATACCCCACCCGAATCGTCACCGGCACCTACAACGGAATCCTCACAGAAACGGTAGAATATTACAACGAACTTATTACATACCTACTACACATCATAAACAAAGAACAAACCGAAATCATCATCAAGGATGTCATCGAGCACGAAAACGAGCGATCGCACCGCCTCGAAGCGCTCATCCACGCAACGAAAAATAATGAACACCCCAAGTACGAGGACTTCGATAAGAAATTCCCGAAATTCCCGTCATACATCCGCCGAGCCGCCGAGAAAAAGGCAATCGGCATATACAAATCATGGTACACCAACCACCACAACTGGGAACTCACCGGCAAGAAAGGAACCGAACCCCGACTCCAGTACAAGCACGACACCGCACTCACCTTCTACAACAAGAACGCCTACCGAGAGGACAGCAAGAAAGGCGAGAATTACGTCCAATTGAAGCTCTGGGACGGCAAGAACTGGGTATGGACCGACATCCCCATTCGCCGTCAAGATGTTAAATATATAAACGGGCTTGGAAAACAATATAAAATCTCTAATGCCCCGACGCTCACGAGGAGAGGGCACGCATGGGAACTTAGATTTGCGTTTAAAGTCAAGCTTGACTTGGCTGACGAGGACGAGCAGTTAGAGACCGGTTCGCATCGTATTTGCGCTATCGATTTGGGTGTGAACACGGATGCCACATGCTGCATTATGGAACCTGACGGTACTGTCGTGGCAAGGCGTTTTATCAACCTTGGCGCTGAAAAAGACCGTATCCTCAATACGCATAAGCGTATCCAGAAGGCACAATCGAACGGTGCGACCAAGCTGCGGAAGATGTGGCGTAAGGTTAATCGTCTCAATAACGACCTTGTTATCAAAATCGTCAATGAGATTATCAATTTCGCTGTGGAGTATTCTTGCTGCGCGATTGCTTGCGAGTACCTGAATTTTTCTGATGGTAAGCGTAAGAGTTCGAATGGTAAGCGTCATGGTAAGCGTAGCTGGCGGTTGTCCTTGTGGCGTTATCGTGATGTTTATCATCGGTTGTGTGTTGCGGCTCATAAGTGGGGTTTGCGTGTTCATCAGGTTTGTGCTTGGGGGACTTCGCAGCTTGCTTTTGATGGGTCGGGGCGCGTGTCGCGTGGTAAGTATATTGTGGGTAATGATGGCGTGTCGTTGGGTTTGCCTTATTCTGTTGTGCGTTTTTCGTCGGGCAAGTTTTATAATGCGGATTTGAATGCTGCGTACAATATTGGTGCGCGGTATTATATTCGCTTGTTGTTGGATTTCCTGAAGGCTCGTTTGTCTTCTGAGGATTTTGGGGCATTGTCGGCTAAAGTTCCGCAGTGTTCCGCTCGAAGTAAGTGCGTGTTGTCGGACTTAATTGATCTTTGGCGAGTGGCTTGCTCGTAAGGGCTTGCTCGTGGGTGGTTGGCTCGACTCATTTGCCTTGACATCCTTCCCTTTACCTTTCCTTAGATTGTATCCTCTGGCAACAAGGGATCGTATGGAATTTCCCTCGTGGACTATACGTTCCAGCAGCACGACACATGAACGAGTGTGCAGACGGTTTTAACAACCAGAAGCACACGAGACTTCAGTCGTGTGTACTTCACACTTTGTGTTGTACGGTTTGGTCTTATCGTCTATCGTGCCAATCGCCGCATGGTTGCGTGCTGCTTGCGTGCCGTGTTGGTATGAGGGGGAGTATGGTCATCATGTTCATCAATGGTTATCATGGGTTCATTTCGCCTGTTAGGGTTGGCATGCTTACGCATGGCGTTTTTACCATCATTGCGTCTGTGTATCTGCTCAGTATTGCACTATGCGTACTGGAAATTGTTGGACGCTGGTTCACGTACAGGAAGATGGGGATGCCAGGCTGGAAATCAATCATCCCATTCTATAACGATTACGTCCTCGCTGATAAGGTGAGCGACGACGGCATAGCGGCATGGCTTGTCCTGTGCGATGCCGTGTGCTGCCTCACTACGGTGATGCTGAGCGACATAGCCAGCGGCAGCATGGCAGAGGACATCCTCGCATTCCTCGCCATGGTGAGCGGAATTGCGGCGGTCGTCCTCACGTGCGTCGTATATCACAGGGTCTCTCAGGGGTTCGGGCATGATGCTGGGTATACAGTCGGGCTCGTGCTGCTTCCCGTCGTATTCTTCCCGATTCTTGGGTTCAGCAATAACGAGGCGTTCGACGCAACGAGGATTCCGTCTGATAGCGACTCTCCGAAGCCGTCTGCGCCTGCCGGCGATAGTGAGGATGGTTCCGCAGAGTAAGCGCTTCTGCTGACACCTTGGTGCTCGAATGAGCATCAGTTGGCATGTAATACGTAGGTGGGGCACGCCCTTGTCCATGTGACTGAGCGTGCCCCACCTATATGCATTGCCAACGTTTAGCAGGTATACTCACAGGCTTACCTGTGGGTATTAGCGAACCCAGGTTTCGTTCGCTAGTGCGTTCTGATGACGATTACTGCATCAGCGAACTGGTCGCCCGTCGGTGGGTTCATGCTGATTGAAGAGTGCATACGTCGTATCACGTCCCTTGGCACGTGCCGTTCCCGTGCGTCGTTGCGCTCGTAGCACTGTTCGAGTGGCGTGTCGCACCATATCTCTATTGCTATGGCATCGTGTACGTGCGCTTCTGTTGCAAGCCGTCTGCGATCGCGAACGTGCGATGCTGTTGCATCGAATATGACCATCACCCCATGCATACTAAGGAGCGTGCCGAGCCGTTCGATAGCGTAACGCCAGACCGCTACGTTCGCTGACTGGTCTGTGGCGTCTCCCGTCATTCTCATGCGGATGTCGTCTGGGCATATCGTCTCGCAGATGAGTCCGAGCATGTGCAATCTGGTGATGGCGGCACGTACCGTGCTTTTCCCGCTGGCTGGGCAGCCGACAAGCGTCACGAGCACGGTCGGCAGCTCCTCCCCGCGTCCGTCGAGCGTTGTGCCGTGGGCGTGCATACGGATTGCCGTCTCGAGAGCCTTCGGCAGCTCGCTGATATGTCCTATCGTCGTGACAATCATTCTTACTATCTGCCTTCTTCTCTGCATTTTCGTGTTCTTCTTGCTTCCGCGACACAAGGCTATCGCATGATGGGGCACACCAGGTTGCAATCACCATATCTCCGCAAGATTTTCACAAAGAAGGTGCCTCTGACCTTCATGGATGATGCGATGTGGTAGCACAGGGAGAAAAAAAAGGAACGCCAGACGCATCCGACGTTCCCAGGTGACGCCCGCAAGCAATCACCTCGTCGCTACTGGGAGCTGGGACGCATCCCGCACCCACGATGCCACCCGAAGGCTGGGCATCGGCTTTTCTGAGGCAGAGTCTAGCACTGGCTCGATCAGCCGTCAAGAGGTGCCACGCAAGATTTCCTGCAGGCTTGCTGCATGCTGTCTTGCCGTTCCACATGCAGTAAGCAGTCCCGCCCATACGCAAGCCATTCTGACACGATGTTCCCTGACACCTGACGTGACCACTGGGCAAGCCCAAGGGGTTTGCGCAGCGTATCAGATATCATCACGAGCGGGGTGGCATCATGTCAGTGACGGCGGCGTTCCCTCTGGGACTTCTTGGCGGTTGCTCCGTCGATGGTCATGCGGTGGATGCCGCACTGCCTGGAGAGCAGTCCGCCCTTGATTTCCCGCCCGAGGTTCATCGGCTTCCAGCCGCACACGTTGGCGGCGAGGTTGACGTGATGCGCGTCACCGTGATGGCGTGGGCAGTGGTCGTGCCCATGGACGTTCATGCACCAGTCAAGTCCCTGTATCGGCTCGTGGCTGAGAACGAGCTTCTCAGCAACGAAGATGGGACCGGTGAACACCTCGTCGAAGTGCTTTCGGAGTTCCTCCACGCCGACGTCATGGTTACCGGTGATGAGTACCTCGTGCGGAC
>Ga0256406_1004176_pt1 | contig 16925 bp, 17 predicted proteins | sample RumenRJG_03DNA_FD_185986 | JGI IMG/M metagenome (GOLD analysis project Ga0256406, IMG submission 185986) | Bovine rumen microbial communities from Lethbridge, Alberta, Canada - RJG_03 | ecosystem: Host-associated > Mammals > Digestive system > Stomach > Rumen | place: Canada: Alberta | collected... | reverse complement strand
CGTACCTTTGCTGCGCAGTTAGATGCTTTGTCATATTTGCAACTTATGTGGAAGTTTGTCTGCAAAGGTAAGCATTTAATGCCGGGGACGAAAGATCTTGTGGAACTTTTGTCCCTTTTTTCATGCTCATTGCTCACTTACTTCTTTGACACATTTGTTGCATTATCAATTTGAATTCAAGTGATATGGAACAATTGTATTATAGCAAAAATATTCTCCATATCTATTATTGTCTCCATCTTTTAAAACAAAATAAGAACGATTTGATGGACAAATATAAAATTTCCCTTCAAGTACATCTACATAGTCCGTAACAAACCCCTTCTTGTAATTATTTATATTGAAACCGTCTTCAAGGATTGCATTGCGAAGAGCCTCCAATCTTTTACGAAATTTTCTTTTCTTACGATTCAAATGTTTATTCTTACTTAGAGACTGCAGCTTAGAATAAACTTTTCGCTCCTTAATTTTCACAATCTCGTCATCCATGTTCATTGATACTAAAAAATCTTTATACCTCTCTTCTGTATCAACCTCTAATAATACGACATAATCCCTTGTGCAAAATTCTTCAATATTATTTTGTGGATCATCCCATACTGTTAGATAATGTGTATACAGCATTTTCATGCCGTGATATTCAGAAAAACAAGACAGCACCTTGTCTGCCCTTCGGCGATTGACATAGGCAATGCTGTCGGTTTCGCTAATGTATTCATTACACTTGCTGCTGTCTGAAACGCTGATGTTCTCTAACGTCTGAGAACTACACACAGACACGCAAAACAATGATAAAAATAAAATTGCTGATTTTTTCATAATTACTATATTTAGCGTGATATGAATTATAATTATTATTTATAGCAAAACGGTACATTATTTTTGGTACTGAAACTTTCCTTTTCATACTATTACTTCTCTTATTATTTTATATGAAATGGCAAGTATTCTGGATTTTCATAGTTCGCATTTTCTTCATGTCCTCTTCCGTCTGTAGGAGACAAGCCTAAGAATCGTCTTCCTAAATTCTCTGCACGAATACTATTTACATTATTTTCATAATGACTCAATCCATACATTAATGCAACTCCATGACCAAATACTTCATGCATTGAGACTATGGATCTTGATTTTACATCCATTTGGTCAATAACAACTGAAAGTGAACTCTTATATTTTTGGGAAGTCATGCCTCCATCATAAAACATCTACTTATATGCAGAAGATCTATAAACACTAACATAATATTTTTAATATTCATGCAACTATCAATTTAAAGATATTTTGACAACAAAAAGTCTAACTAAGATGTAAAAAAGCAATTACAAAAAACACAACTTCAACTAGCAAAAATAATTCCGTACACAATAAGATAATGCCACATTTTATATGAAAAGATTTGTTGTTTTTTGATAACTGCTTGACAGAGTTATAACATTTATCATCATCCAAAACAGTATTACCAATAGACGAAATAAATAGTACGATTAATAAACCGAAAACAATTATGCCTTTTCCAGCATAAGAGAAATCATAATGATAAGTTTTATTTATAATAAGTTCTAACAGACATAGCGGAAAAATTGTGTTTACGGTTAAAAAGAGAAGTAGATACTGTAACAAACTATTACTAAAAAAGGATATTATAAAACCTCCCTTTGGATTAAAAGAATTATATAGATTTTTCTCTCCTTTTTTCAAAATAGTTTTTCGTTTGCGGTTTCGTTTAAAATATAAATCTATTAAAGTCTTATGTGTGAACTCCGGAGATACATCTAAACCAAAATGACAATAAATAAAGGAGAACAATTTGTTGAACTTTATAGTAAATACCAATAACCAGTACCACTCAGAATACTGTAAAATTCTTATAAAGTTTATAATCTTTTTGCTCAACATATTACTTATTATAGATATTGTCGATAAAATATTCTCCAAAAGCTTCATCTTGTGGATCATCCCATACTGTTAGATAATGTGTATACAGCATTTTCATGCCGTGATATTCAGAAAAACAAGACAGCACCTTGTCTGCCCTTCGACGGTTTACATAGGCAATACTGTCGGTTTCGCTAATGTATTCATTACACTTGCTGCTGTCTGAAACACTGCTCTCTAACGTCTGAGAACTACACACAGACACGCAAAACAATGATAAAATTATAATTGCTGATTTTTTCATTTAATATAGCATTTAGTTACCTTACATAGTATATCCAATTACATAGTATATCCAATCACATTGCAAAGATACATATTATCTATAAAACGTGAAAACAAATCAACAGTTTTTTCATACAAAGTCAGCGTTAACGATAGAAAGGGCTAATCAATTTTGGGGTCGTTTACTGTCGCGTGAGTGCCCGCGAAAGCCGTTTCGGAAATCAGAGGGGCAAAATATGCGAGTATTTTGAAGGTTGTTGTAATTATCTGAGAGTCAGATTGATAGTGCGAAGTGTGGCGGTTTTAAGGGCGAATGAGGAGTGTTAAAATTGTCAAAGAGCATGTTTGAGATTGTCAAACACACTGTTTTACGCGGTCAGACATAGTGTTTTTGGGGTGTCGGGCACTGTGTTTTGCAGGGCGATAACAACCGAATCCGCTTTCAATGATGTCTTTGATGCGGTGTCGGGCACTGCGTTTTGCAGGGCGATAACAACGGGAACGATAACGGGAACAGGAAATATTGACGGGAACGATAACCTTAACGGGAACTGACTTATGTGGGTGGGAATACCAAACATAAACAGGGTGTCGAAATGCGGTATTCGACACCCTGCCATATAGTGGTTATACATATTTATACTATATGTATCGCTATGTTTTCTGCGATGCTTATTCTGCGCTTGGCTTCATGTTTGTGTAGACCGTCTGCACATCGTCGAACTCTTCCAGACGTTCCACCATCTTGTCTATAGTAGCCCTTTCTTCGTCGTTGACATCCTTAAGGTCGTTTGGAATACGTGTGAATTCGGCTCCAGTGACTTCAAATCCTTCGCTCTCGAGGTGTTTCTGTATCTCGCTGAAACTTGTCGGTTCGCCGTAGATTGTTACTTCTCCTGTCTCCTCGTCTTCATCGAATTCGTCTTCCACTCCATAGTCTATAAGGTCTAATATCAGTTCGTCCATGTCGAGACCGTCTTTCTTCTTGAATGTGAACACAGCCTTATGGTCGAACAGGAATGACAGACTGCCCTGTGTACCGAGATTACCATTGAATTTGTTGAACACCGAGCGTACGTCTCCAACCGTACGAGTAGTGTTGTCTGTCAGCGTTTCCACGAAAACGGCGATGCCATGCGGTCCATATCCCTCGTAGGTTACTTCCTTGTAGTCGGCATGATCTTTTCCCATAGCGTTCTTTATTGCACGCTCGATGTTGTCCTTCGGCATGTTTTCGCGCTTGGCATTGGCAATGATAGCCCTCAGTGTCGGGTTCATGTCAGGGTCTGGTCCTCCTGCCTTCACTGCTATTGCTATTTGTTTTCCAATCTTCGTGAAGGTTTTAGCCATGTGTCCCCATCTTTTCAGTTTGGCTGCTTTACGGTATTCGAATGCTCTTCCCATAGTTAAATATTATATTTTACGTTTTACTTTTATTATCTTAATTCTGCATTTAGCTGTCGTTTCAGGTTTTGAATGAGTTTCTGCATGATACTGTCTATCTGCTTGTCGTTCAGTGTTTTTTGGTCATCCTGTAAGACAAAGTTTACTGCATAGCTCTTCTTTCCTGCCGGCAGGTTCTTTCCTTCGTAGACGTCGAACAGCTCAACGCTCTTCAGCAACTTTTTCTCGGTCTGCTTTGCGACCTGCTCTATTGCCTCAAACTCTACGTTTTTGTCAACCAGCAGCGCCAGGTCTCGGCTCACGCTCGGGAACTTAGGCACTGGCGTGAACAGCACTTTCGACTTCTTCACCAACTTCATGAGTGCCGTCCAATTGAGTTCTGCATAGTAGACCGTTGTCTCGATGCCACATTTCACCTGTATCTTCTTGCTTACCTGTCCCATCTCGAACAGTGTCTTTCCTCCCCTACTCTCATACTTGACAGCCTTTGAGAATACATTGTTGTCTGTCGGCTTGCCTACTATCATTCCCTGCTCAACGCCTATGCGCTTCAGAATGTTCTCTACATAAGCCTTCAGTTCATAGTAAGACGCCTCTTCGTCGGCATGTATCCATGATCCCTGAACACGCTTTCCAGTGAGCCACAGTGCAAGATGATATTCCTCAGAATATGCCTGCATCGGGTTGTCGTCGTTCTTTCTCTCGCCGTTATACTTATAAATGTTTCCAAACTCAAAGAATCTGATGTTTCCATTCTTTCTGTTGGCATTGTAGGCAATGCTTTCCAGTCCTCCGAAAAGCATTGTACGTCGCATTACGTTGAGGTCGGAACTCAACGGATTCATTATGTTTACGAAGCTGTCCTGCTGGTATTCGTTCAGTCCGTCGTAGTATGCCGACTTTGTCAGGGAATTGTTTAGAATTTCATTGAAGCCAGAACCGATAAGCTGCTCAGCCACAATGTTTTCCATTTTATGCTTCTGGTCTTCTTCATCCTTTATAACGAGCGAACTTTTGAGCTGTGTTGGAATCTCTACATTGTTGTATCCGTAGATGCGGAGAATATCCTCCACGACATCGCACGGTCGCTGCACGTCCACGCGGTAAGGCGGTATCTGCAGACAAACAGCCTCGTCGGTTTCGCTCAGGATTTTCATTTCAAGACTCTCGACAATGCTCTTGACTGTGTCGGCAGGTATTTCCTTACCTATAAGCGAGTTGACATAGTCGTATCTGAGTTCCACCTTCGGAGCCTCTATCGGGTTTGGATAAACGTCGCAGATGTCCATAGCAATTTGTCCGCCTGCCAGTTCCTTGCAGAGTATGGCAGCCTGCTTCAGCGCATATACCGTTCCTTCAGGGTCTACACCGCGTTCAAATCGGAACGATGCGTCTGTGCTCAGACCATGACGGCGAGCACTTTTTCTAATCCATGTGGGGTTGAAATATGCACTTTCGAGCACCACGTTTCGAGTCGTTTCGTAAGTACCGCTACCCTTTCCGCCAAACACTCCGGCTATACACATCGGTTCTTCGGCATTGCAAATGGCAAGGTCGTGCTCGCCAAGCGTGTGTTCTTCGCCGTCGAGGGTTATGAACTTGCGTCCCTCGTTCTTGTCCTTGACAATGATTTTTCTGCCCGTTACCATGTCGGCATCAAAGCAATGCAACGGCTGTCCATAAGCCATCATGACATAGTTTGTTATGTCTACGATATTGTTTATAGGTCTAAGACCTATCGTGTTCAGCTTGTTTTTCAGCCATTCCGGCGACTCCTTGACTTCGCATCCGGCAATGCTGACACATGCATATCTGCGACATGCCTCAGTGTTTTCTATCTCTACATTTATAGGCAGACTGTTGTTGTCCACCTTAAAGCCGTCGCACGACGGTCTGTGCAGCGATGTCTCGTATCCGTTTTGCTTCAGCCACGCATACAAATCTCGTGCTACGCCCCAGTGTGAGAGAGCATCTGCGCGGTTGGCTGTTATATCTATTTCGATAAGATAATCGCTTTCCAGGTTATAATATTCAGCGGCAGGCATTCCCACAGGTGCATCCTCCGGCAGGACGATAATGCCGTCGTGGCTGTTTCCCACGCCTATTTCGTCTTCCGCACATATCATTCCGTACGACTCAACGCCACGCAGCTTAGACTTCTTTATGGCAAATTCCTTGTCGCCGTCATAGAGTATACAGCCAATGTCGGCAACTATAACTTTCTGTCCGGCAGCGACATTAGGTGCTCCACATACTATCTGCGAAGGCACTTCGCGTCCCAAGTCGACCGTCGTAACATGCAGATGGTCGGAGTCGGGATGCATGTCGCATGTCAGCACCTTTCCTACGTACAATCCTTTCAGCCCACCCTTGATAGACTGAACTTCCTCCATTCCTCCAACTTCGAGACCTGTTGATGTCAGCGCTGCACACACTTCGTCTGGCGACAGACTGAAATCAACATATTCTTTAAGCCATTTATATGAAATATTCATATCCTTTTTAGATTTCTTGTTTGTTATACCATAAAATCGTGCAAAAATAAACAAAATCTGCGACATGGCAAAATAAATGCTCAAAAAACGCGAATCGACATAAAAAAGGCTAATCAATTTTTGCCCGTTTAGTGTCGCGAGAATGCCCGCGAAACCCGTTTCGGAAATCGAAGGGGCAAAATATGCCCAAAATTCGTACACACCCGTAATCGCCTGATGTTCAGTTTGTTAATTGCAAATACATCCTTTGTACGCAGAAAACACAAGTGTTAAAATTGTCAAAGAGCATGTTTGACATTGTCAAACAGTGTGTTTGAGGTGGTCAGACATAGTGTTTGGGGCATTCAGACACAATATTTAGAAAGGCAAAATAGACGATATATGCACCTCAAAGGTACTCTTTGACAATTTTAACACTTATGTTTGGCTCTGAATTTAACAGATTTTTGCAATTTCAGAGGCTGTAAAATTTCTATTTGAACGATTTTCCTCTGTCAAAATTTTTCAGCAAATTTCGGGTCGAAAGAAAATTCCGCACATTTTGGCACAGTTTTTGTAGTAATGCCGACCTTAACCATAATAATGCCGGCAATTATAGTTAATTTATGCAAATAATATACATATTTATACATGAAATAGTAATTATTAGATTATTTTTGTAAAGAGAAATTATTATGAAAGAACAAAATTTACTTTTACATTCACAATTTATGAAACCAAGAAGAATTATCAGTTTACTGCTCTTCGCTGTTGCATTGATTACAGCAAGTGCCTCTCCTGTGAGCAAAGACACGGCACGCGACGTTGCGAGCAAGTATTTCATCTCGAAGAAAAAAGGCGTAAATTTAGCCTATGCCATGCCTAATGCAGGTTCAAGGAAGATGCTCGGATGTGCCGACAAGACTGAACCATTCTACATCTTCAACGCCGAAGGCAACAATGGATTTGTCATTGTTTCCGGCGATGACAATGCTCCCGCCATATTAGGATATGCCGACAGCGGCGTTTTCAGTTGGGACGACCTTCCGGAAAGCATGACAGCATGGCTGAAAATGAATGCAGACTACATGTCAAGATGCAGCGACAATAGTGCGAAATCTATTCAGAAGTCGCCAGGCAAGCCAGTTGTTGAGCCACTGCTGGGCAACATTCTGTGGGGACAGGACGAGCCCTTCAACAACATGTGTCCTACATATACATCAGGAGGAGAAACAAAACACTACTATGTGGGATGTGTTGCCACAGCAGCAACCCAGATAATGTATTACCATAAGTATCCTGCGCAAGGCAACGGAAGCAAGTCGTACGACATGCACGGAAACGTACTCACGGCAGATTTTGGCGCTACCAACTATCAGTGGGACTTGATGTTGCCTTCTTACAGAGAAATAGAGTCAACCCAAGCACAGAAAGATGCCGTAGCTACACTTGCGTCTCATTTCGGAATATCTGTAGAAATGCAGTATGAAATAAACGGCAGTGGCGCGAGCTCCATTTACGTTCCCGTTGCCCTGCGAGACTATTTCAGATACGACAAGAACGTGGTTATGGTAAAGCGCGACTTCTACACAAGCAGTGAATGGATGGATATTATCAAGACAGAACTCAACAGCGGACGTCCTGTTTACTACGGTGCCACCAGCATGGACGGACTGTCAGGACACGCTTTCGTGTGCGATGGCTACGACGATGCCGGCTATGTTCACATCAACTGGGGATGGTACGGCAAGAGCAACGGCTATTTCCTTGTCAACCACTTAGACCCTGACGATTTGGGCGAAGGCGGCGGAACAGGCGGATATAACCTCAGTCAGGAGGTTGTCATAGGCATTCAGCCCGAAGGCAGCACTGTTCCAACACAGCATTTCGGAAATGTTTACGGCGCATCACGCCTGTCTTGTACGTCGTTCGGCACCGACTTCATGCTGATGAGCTTTATCGAGAACTACGACAAACAGGCTTTTAACGGCAAGATTGCTGCTGTTGTCTGCCGCGACGGAAACATAATAAAAGTCCTGAAAGAGGAAGACTTGAACATCAATGGCTTCGCTAACTCAAAAACAGGATATGTAAGCATGACAATGAAAAACATACCTGTTGCAGTAAGTGGAGTTGAAAACGGCAAATGCGAGATACGTTTTGCAATAAAAAACAATGATGCGGAAGAGTGGACTCTGCTGCGACACGGCAAAGGATATGCCGATCATGCTGATGCAGAAGTGTCGAACGGAAAGCTGAAAAACATCGAACAGTATAATGCTCACCCAAATGTGAAACTGCTGAAGCAACTGAATGCAGAAGACGAGGTGTTTGCGAGAGGCTGTGCCCTGTTTAAGGTTAAGCTGCAAAACATGTCTGACGACATAATGCTGAGCAATGTTGTATTGCGCTGGACAAGTGCAGCAGACGAGACAAAAACCTATGAATCATCACACAGTGTTAATGTTTACGACAATTCTACGGAAAGTTTCGACATTGTAGCAAACTTGGATGAAGAAATGGAAGAAGGCATATATTATATAACAATGTATGAAAAGGGACACGAAGACTATCCGTTCGACGACAGCGAAGTAGGCAGTGGCGTTGTCGAAGTATTGCCTGCGAAACAGATTCCATATATGCGCATGAACTACAAACCTATGTGGTCGTCGGGCGATGGAAGCACAGAGAGCATCAGACAGGGCAACATGATGCATATCATTGCCAATGCATGCAACTACGGAGCAGCTGGCGAGGCAACAGCAATAGCAAAGCTTACGGATATCGACAACCCTGAAAAAACCTATATTTTCCGACAGACAAGCATATTGACCGACAGAGGTAATAGTTCCAACTTTACATTCAGTCGCAGAATTCCAGTTGATCCTGGTACCTACTGCATCGACATCTGCTTCATCGATGAAGACGGTGTGGAACGCAAAGACACGAAGTTTGAGGACGACAAGACGATTGTTTCTGTTGTTAAATACACTGAGAACGAACTTCTGCGCATAGTAGAATTCAGCCTCCCTGAGACCATGTATATCGGCGAAGAGCATGAAGGCAAGCTCGTAGTGGCTTCCGACACTGGTTTCGACGGCAAGCTATATGTCCGCATACGACCATACACGCTTATGCAAGGCGAACTTGCGTGGATGGGAAGTGCAAAAATCAGCGAAGGCAACGACGGCAGTGTTGTCTTTAAATACAAGCCAAGCGTTGAGCCTGGAAAATATCTTGCACTCATCGAGGGCAAGGTTGGAAATGAAGAATGCACTGTCGGCGGCTATGCAAACGGTTATCGTCTCTTCGACATCATCAACCGTACAACTGAAATAAGAGACGTTAAGGCAATCGCAAACGTATATGCGCAGTCGGGCACTGTAATCGTTGAAGCAGAAAAGCCGGTAACGGTAAGCATTTACAATACAGGCGGCAGCTGTGTGAAAAAGCAGAAATGTCAACAGGGAACCAACCGCATAGAGTTGCAAAAAGGTATATATCTGATACGCACTGACGACGGTAAAACATCTAAAATTGCAATAAGATAATGCCAATATAACAAAAAAAGCACAAGCAGTTGTGCTTTTTTTGTTATTTTTTGCTACTTTTGCACGGAAATATTAAATATCAATCAGATTATAACATAATAAAATCATATTCATCATGAGACTTAACGGAAGAAGAGAAAGTAGCAATTTCGAAGACCGCAGAGGCATGAGCGGAGGTCAGAAAGTTGCAGGCATGGGTATCGGCGGACTCATCATTGCCGGTATAATATCGTTGCTCATGGGCGGCAATCCCCTCGATTTGCTACAGCAGATGGGAGGTTTGAACGTCGGAGAAACTACGGAAGTGCAAGGCGAATATCAGTCGACGCCTGAGGAAGAAGAACAGGTTAAGTTCTGCAAGCAGATACTTGCCAGTACGGAAGACGTATGGACAAAGGTATTCGAGAGCATGGGACGCACCTACACCCCTCCTACCCTTGTCGTTTTCAGCGGCAGCGTGCAGACAAACTGCGGTGGTGCCACGTCGGCAGTTGGACCATTCTATTGCTCCGCCGACCAGAAACTGTATATCGACCTGTCCTTTTTCAGACAGATGGAGACACAGTTGAAGTCTGGCGGCGACTTCGCACGGGCATACGTAATAGCACATGAGGTAGGCCATCATGTAGAGAATTTGCTCGGAATACTTGGCAAATGCCATTCACAGATGCAACGTGTAAACAAGGTTGAGGCTAACAAGCTAAGTGTCAAGCTCGAACTTTTGGCTGACTATTATGCAGGCGTGTGGGCTCATTATGAGGACAAGCAGTTTGGCTCGCTCGACAGTGGAGACCTTATGGAGGCTATCAACTGCGCCGAACATATTGGTGACGACTACCTGCAGAAGCAGGCACAGGGATATTCGCAGCCAGAATCGTTTACTCACGGACGTGCCGACCAGCGCATGCGTTGGCTCAAACGTGGCTACGATACGGGAGACATGAATACAACAACATTCTCGTTTGACTACGATAAACTGTAGAGCGTTGTAGGAAAAACAATATAATATAAATATGTAAAGAGGTTATAAGTGAGTCAAAAAACTTATAACCTCTTTACATTTATCATACCAGATACTCTGTCGGGTCTGCTGCTCCGATAGCCTTGAAAGCATCTTTCCGCTCCCTGCAAGTACCACATTCACCGCAATGCACGTCGCCGCCACGATAGCACGACCACGTCTGAGAATAGTCGATGCCAAGTTCCTGTCCTCTACGGGCAATATCTGTCTTTGTCATGTTTGTGTATGGTGCAAGCACTCTCACGTTATCGTAAGTACCGTTCATCACGGCATTGTCCATTGCATCTACAAACTCCGGTCTGCAGTCGGGATAGATAGAATGGTCGCCTCCATGATTTGCCATCATCACTTTCTTCAGTCCGTTACTTTCGGCTATGCCTGCTGCGATAGAAAGCATTATGCCGTTGCGGAACGGAACGACCGTTGAACGCATGTTAGCCTCAGCATAGTCGCCTGTAGGCACTGCATAGTCGCCTTCGAGAAGAGAGCTGTGGAAATATTGCTGCATGAACTTCAAGTCTATGACGATATGTGGTATGCCCAACTTTTCACAGTGATGCCTTGCGAAAGGTATCTCCTTCTTGTTATGATTGCTGCCGTAATCAAACGAAACTGCCAGAGCTATTTGCTGCTGACAGTCGTATAGAAGAGTGATGGAATCCATTCCACCACTCACAATTATTACAGCATCTTTCATCGTGCTGCTATGCATTCTATTTCTACAAGCGCTCCTTTAGGCAGGTCTTTCACTGCGAATGCCGAGCGTGCTGGGTACGGCTCTTTGAAGAACTCAGCATAAACCTCGTTCATAGGACCAAAGTTTGCTATGTCGCTGAGCAGCACTGTTGTCTTAACTACGTTCGACAGGTCTAATCCTTCAGAGCGAAGTATAGCCTGAGCGTTCAGCAATGACTGGCGTGTCTGTTCCTTTATTCCGCCTGCGGGGAACTCGCCGGTTGTCGGGTCGATAGGAAGCTGACCCGATGTGAATACCATTCCGTTAACTTCAATAGCCTGGCTGTATGGACCGATTGCAGCAGGCGCATTGTTTGTGTTTAATACTTTCATAACATTAAATATATTATTTGTTTGTAATTTTTCGGCACAAAGTTAATCATTTCAGATAAAATAAACGTAACTTTGCACAAAATTTTAAACATCAAACAACAACTATCACAATTATGAAACATTTATTACTTATCTTATTAACTGCTTTTCTCAGTATCCCGTCGTTTGCCGACAACTTCACCACAGCCGGCGACGGAACAATCTACTCGTTTGAAAAGCTGTCTGCTACGGCTAACAGCGGAGTGAGCAAAATCAGCGAAAACGAATATCTTGTAACGCTCAGTACCGTCATTGCGGCTGCCGACAAGTTTGTCATCGACGAGCAGGGAACGGTTTACTTTGCCAACAATGCTGAGCTGATCATCGAGGGAGAGGCATCGCTCGTTGCAGGAGAAAACGGTATTACACTGACAAAATACAACGAAGACGATACGCCTTACAGCATCGAGATACACTATGACGGAGCTGTTACTGACGTAAAGAACATCACGTTCGAGTTCGTGGGACTGAAAAACTATTCCACTGCCGGACTCAACGTGTCCGACTGTACGTTCAGGGAGCACAACGGCAGCAGTTCGGGAGCACTGTTTCTCGGTACCGACGGTGCTGAGTTTACTGTAGAAAACTGCACTTTCGAGCTTTGCCGCAAGGCTGCCATCGGCGGTGCGGCTAACTTCTTCTGCCCCATAAAGATAAACAACTGTACGTTCAGGAAGAACTCGCAGAACAACAGCAACATTCCGCAGCTCAACCTTACGGCTGCCACCGACGTTACCATTACAAACTGCGAGATTGAGGGCGACCCTGCACTCAACATGGTGGGAGGCATCGGAGTGTCTAACTTCATGGCTAAGGAGGGCATGAACCTTACCATCACAAACTGCAACATCTACAACAACCGATACGGCATATCGCCTATGGGCAGCATGAACGTTGTCATTGCCGACAACATCATCAAGGACAACTGCTACGAAACCAATGCCAACAACGGCGGTAGCGGCATCAGTCTCTACGACCCATACAAGACGCTGACGGCTAAAATCAGCGGAAACACCATATCGGGCAACCTCTGGGGCATCACGGTCATTGGCTGTGCCGACGTGAACATTGGCAGAACCGATGTCAGCGAAGATGCTGAAGAATACAATAGGGGCGAAAACATATTCGACAACAACGGCAACAACGGTGTGCTGTACGACCTCTACAACAATTCCGACAATACCGTTTACGCACAGAACAACACTTGGGGTGTCGACGTGCAGGATGCCGAGCACATTGAGACGGTTATCTTCCACAAGTTCGACGACGACAAGCTGGGCGAGGTAATCTATCTGCCTGCATTCGACAAGGAGCTGTCTGTTTCCGCCGTTGAGCTCTACGACAACCGCGACGGCAGCATCTACAACCTCAACGGACAGCGACTGACTAAGCCTGCAAAGGGTATTATGATTGTAGGTGGCAAGAAAATCATCTGCAAACAATAAGCCGTCATGCTGCGCCGACTGTCTGCATTTGCCCTTGCCACGCTGCTGCTTACGTCGTGCAGCATGGTGTCCGACAATGGCTTCGTGTCGATTGACGGGCTGAAGGACTGCGACCTGCTGTTCCACATAGCACCGTCTGACAATCCGATAACCAACGTTACGCAAGGCATCGACAACCAGAAGATAGACCATGTAGCGGTATTCTTCCGACAGGACGGCAAGCCCGTTGTTGTCGAGGCTGTCGGCAAGGGTGTCGTGATAACGCCGATAGACTCGTTCCTGAGCCGCGAGGGCGACGTAGTGGCTGGCATCTTCAGAAAAATTTTCGACCGGAAACGCTCGCTGCGCACTGCCCTGTCCTATCTCGGACGGCAATACGACTATCTCTACCTGCCAGACAACACCGACATATATTGCAGCGAACTGGTGCAGATATCGTATATATATAATAAAGGTAAGCGCGTGTTCGACCCGATACCGATGTCGTTCCACGACGAGACGGGCAACATCACCGACTACTGGCGGGACTTCTACGCGCGGCAGGGCATGGACGTTCCGGAAGGAAGAGACGGAACAAATCCGGGAGAAATGTCGAGAAGAAAGATTATAAAAATAAGACAACTAAAACGATAATATCATGAAAATCAACGAATTTAACTTCAATGGAAAGAAGGCACTCGTAAGAGTTGACTTCAACGTGCCATTAGACGAGAATGGCAACATCACCGACGACACGAGAATCAGGGGCGCACTGCCAACACTGAACAAGATTCTTGCCGACGGCGGAGCACTCATACTGATGTCTCACTTAGGCAAGCCGAAGGGAAAAGTCAACCCGAAACTGTCGCTCGCACAGATAACCGAAGCCGTAGGCAAGGCGCTCGGCAGAGAGGTGAAGTTTGCACCCGACTGCGCTAAGGCTGGCGACGCTGCAAAGGAACTGAAAGCCGGCGAGGTGCTGCTGCTCGAAAACCTGCGCTTCTACCCTGAGGAAGAAGGCAAGCCAGTGGGCATAGAGAAGACCGACGCGGGCTACGACGAGGCTAAAAAGGAAATGAAAGAGCGACAGAAAGACTTTGCCAAGACGCTCGCATCCTATGCCGACTGCTACGTCATGGATGCTTTCGGAACAGCTCACCGCAAGCACGCCTCTACAGCTGTCGTGGCTGACTACTTCGCAAGCGACAGCAAGATGCTCGGAATGCTTATGGAAAAAGAGGTTGAGGCTGTCGACAACGTGCTCAACAACATCAAGCGTCCGTTCACTGCAATCATGGGAGGCTCAAAGGTTTCTACGAAAATCGGCATCATCGAAAACCTGCTCGGAAAGGTAGACAACCTGATACTCTGCGGAGGAATGATATATACTTTCGAGAAAGCTAAGGGCGGAAACATCGGCAACTCTCTCTGCGAAGACGACAAGTTCGACGTGGCTCTCGATGTCATCAAGAAGGCAGAGGAAAACGGAGTAAAGCTCATCATGGGAACAGACAGCATAGCCGGAAACAAGTTTGCTGCCGACGCCGACACACAGGTATGCCCGTCGGGCAACATTCCAGACGGATGGCTCGGCATGGACATCGGTCCAGAGGCACAGAAAGACTTTGCAGCAGCCATCGAGGGCGCAAAGACAATACTTTGGAACGGACCAGCCGGAGTCTTCGAGTTCGACAAGTTCAGCGGCGGCTCACGCGCAATAGCAGAGTCGATAGCAAAGGCTACAGCCAACGGCGCATTCTCGCTCATCGGCGGAGGCGACTCAGTGGCTTGCATCAACAAGTTCGGACTGGCAGACAAGGTGTCGTACATCTCTACCGGAGGCGGTGCACTGCTCGAAGCAATAGAGGGCAAGGAACTGCCTGGCGTGGCTGCCATAAAAAAGTAAGAAAATAATCCTTCGATTAATTTTTACCCCTCAAAAAACTCGCGTATTTGCAGACTGAAAATAATTTGGCTGCAAATACGCGAGTTTTTCGTGTGCATTTCTATTCGTCTGACACTCAGTACGATAGCCGCAAATACAGCACAAATGTGCAAGAAATACGAGTGTTAAAATTGTCAAAGAGCATGTTTGACAATGTCAAACACACTGTTTGAGGATGCCAAACATAGTGTTTGGGACTTTCAGACACAATGTTTCGCAAGCCAAAATACGCAAATAAGCGCCTCAAAGATACTCTTTGACAATTTTAACAATTACATTTGACCTCAAAATTAACACAACTTCACACTTTCAATGCCTATTCAGCATCTATTTTGCAACTTTTCCTCTGTCAAAATAAAATCACAAAATTATTACAACATTTATTCGTTTATAACAAATATAATCATTACTTTTGCAAACAGTATTAAGACATTACGGGAGAAAGCCCAACCGCCCAAAAAGGATAAAGGCAAGAGAAACTAATTTTGTAAACTTATGAAAAAACTTAAGAAACTATTACCAGTGCTCATCATGAGCATCATGTCCGTATCTGCCTTCGCAGAAGATGCAGTAATCGACGGAATTAATTACAGTTTAAACAATGAGACATCTGAAGCAAAGGTAAAATCTCATTCCAATAAATATTCAGGAGACATAACCATCCCGGAGACAGTAGATTACGCTGGCAAGACATACAGCGTAACAAGCATAGGTGAATATGCTTTCTACAATTGCACAGACTTGACATCGGTAAACATTCCCAACAGTGTAACAACAATTGGCGATGGTGCGTTCGATAGATGTTCAGGCTTGACATCGATAACAATTCCAAACAGTGTAACAGATATTGGATTAAGTGCTTTCGGGAGCTGTTCAGGCTTGACATCGATAATAATTCCCAACAGTGTAACAAACATTGGAAGTTATGCTTTCGGGGGCTGCTCAGGTTTGACATCAATAAACATTCCCAACAGCGTAACAACAATCAACACTGGTGTTTTCTGGAAATGTATTTAGAGACCTCTAAACAACTATAAACAATGAAAAACATATAGAGATAAATCTCTGTATATCAACTACTTTTAGATTTTAACACTTCAGACTTGCTTTTTGGTGGTTCTCAAAAATCCGCTTACATTTGCAACGCATTTCTACCGCGGAGAATTTTGAGGGCATTTATTTTGCCATCTCGTGGACAGGGTTGACAAAGGTTGACAAGAGTGTACAACAGTTGACAGAAGGACGAGAGGGAAAAGAGCAACGAAGTGACCTCATTTGAAGAACGTGACATCGTGGAATGAGTTGACAAGGATTGTCAATGATTGACGAAAGTTCACTCCGTGGCGGTTTGCAAGAAATAGATTGTAAAACCACATAAAAAGGAGTCAAATGAGAAAGACAAGAAAATGTGCCTTCTGCGGTAAGGAGTTCACTTGTAACAGCGGCTCGCAGAGGTATTGCTCAGAACAATGTGCCGAGGCAGCAAAGGCTCAGCGCAAGAAGAAGCAACAGGACTTTTTGAAGGCAGTCCAGCCTGTTATAGACATCGCCAGCCAGGAGTATCTCACATTCTCCAAGGCTGCCATCCTTATGGGATGCTCTCGTCAGTACGTTTACAAGCTGGTAAACGAGGGTAAACTTCCTGCATCACGAATCAGCAGCCGGATGGCTTTCATCCGCAAGGCAGACATCGAGAAGATGCTTGCAGGTAATCCTTATCATCGTGTCTTGCCAACATCCAAACCTAAGAATCCTTCTTCCCTTTCGTTGAAGAAGGAACATGATTCAAGTAAGTCAACGAGGAAAGAGAACTCTTTTCAAGACATTGAACCACTT
>Ga0256406_1004174_pt1 | contig 16926 bp, 8 predicted proteins | sample RumenRJG_03DNA_FD_185986 | JGI IMG/M metagenome (GOLD analysis project Ga0256406, IMG submission 185986) | Bovine rumen microbial communities from Lethbridge, Alberta, Canada - RJG_03 | ecosystem: Host-associated > Mammals > Digestive system > Stomach > Rumen | place: Canada: Alberta | collected... | reverse complement strand
AGAGGTTGCTGAGGGCTACAAGGGACTCGGCCTGCTTATTGATGTGCCTTGCTGTAAGTGCTTACACGCCCTTTACTGTAGGCAATAAGGAGGGTGCTATGGGCCGGCGAAAGGACATACAAAAAGCCTCCGCCTGCAATGAAGCTGGCGAAGGCCTTTTCATGAAGAGCTAAGAATCGGGGCTACGCGTGATGAAAGCATCATGCGCAAGCCCTTCTTCTAATGACTTACTTTACAATAAACTTCTTTCCATCTACGATGTAAACGCCACGTGGCAGGGCCTTGAGGTCGAGGTCGCGCCCAATGAGCTTACCGTTCAGGCTGTAAACGTTACCTGTAGCCTTACGGCCAGTAGCATGGGCAGCATCTATGCCCGTAGCTTCCTGTGTCCAGAGCATTGCGTCTACAGTTAAATCGGCCATCTCCGCATTGACGGTAGTGTCCTTGTCGAGGTAGCCATCGGCAGCAAACTTGAAGGCGTAGGTGCCGTTCTCAAGCAGGCTGTCTACCGTGTAGGTGCCATCAGCAGCCGTTGTAGCGGTGTAAGTATGGCCGTTGGCATCGGTAATGGTTACGGTAGCACCGGCAAGCAGCGTGGTGTCGTTATAATAACCCTTAGCTGCCTGATAAGCTACATGCACGCCCTTCACGGTTCCGCTCACGGCAATATACTTTGTCAGTGTGTCGTTAAACTCTACATTAACAACATTTCCGAACTTAACCGCAGCCGGTTTCATGGAAGAAACATATCCGGCAGCCTCAACCGTAGCGTCATAGCTTCTGTCTACTTTCTTCACAACGATAGAGTAGTTGCCGTCGGCATCGGTAGTACCGGTGTATATCACATCGGCATTGTTAAGCGTTACAGTAGCTCCTGCAATGCCTTCGTGAGCCGTATTGACAACCTTACCGCTTACGCTTCCCTGGGTTTCTACCTCAAGGTATGCTACAGGCTGGCCTTCGGGGTTAGGACTGAACACCTTAGACTCTACGTTGTCGTCATCATCAAAACGATAGACTGTCTGGCTGGGATCTACTGTCTTATCGCTCTCATAGTAAACAGCAAGCCATCCACTCTCTGAGTTATTGGTAAAGGCCAGGCGGATGTTGCCACCCGTGTAGACGAATCCACCGGGTATCTCAAATGAGAGCACCTCCTCAGGTTCACTCGTCGAACCTACAGAAGAGCTGAACGTGGCCTCAGTAGTGTCACGCACGATGCATGTCATGCTTGTTGTGTCGACGAACAGAGTGCCAGCCGACTTCACGGTTTCGTCAGTAGTATTGCTGATGTAGGCCGTCAAAGCAGTAGAGAAGTCAGACTGATTAGATGTGCTATGGTATCCGTGGAACGAGATGCGCTTGATCTTCGTGCCCGGAGCGAGGCCCAGCTGACTGGCCTTATAAAGCACCTCTATCTGTCCGTGCTTATAGTAAGTGTAGAAAGGAGCATGCTGCGTGAAGGCATCTGGCGTGTTAACACGTACTACATGTGCAGATGTTTCCTCGCCAATGGTCACATCTGTGGTGTCGCTCACCGTTGTCTTATCACCATAAGCAAACTTCACATAAGCCTTATACTGGCCAGCCTCATGCGGTGTGAAGGCAAAGGTATAGTCGGCTTTGGCTCCTGCTGCTATGCTGTCTGGCTTAGCTTGTGCAACGGCCTTGTCGCCGAAGTAGAGCGTTGCGGTATAGGCTGAAGGCGAAAGAGCCTCGGCCTCAGTGTTCATGGCCTTTGCCGTTGCCTTGAATGCACTGTTCACCTCGCCGTTTGCCGGGATGTTCTTGCTCAAGAGATAGAATCCGCTGGCATCAGGCAGGCTGATGTTGACGGTGGTGTCCTTGGCAGCGCTCAGCGTGTCGATGTTTACGGGAGTAAATCCGGCCCTTGTTGCGGTGAGATTATACTTCAGATTGCTCTGGAATATCTTTACATTATACTTACCGGCAGCATCGGTTGTGTCGGCATATTCTACATTTCCGCTGACCAGCTTCACCTTTACGCCGGGAACAGGCTGCGAAGTTGTCGCTGACGTAACGGTGCCACTGACGGCAGACGGAGCGCGCTCGATGTCTAAGTAGATAACGGGCAGGTTCCAATCTTCGAAAGAACCCAGCGTACGGTCGTTGCTTCGTCCGGCAGTCTGGCCTTCGATGGTTGTGCTCTCCCATAGTATGCTGCTCCAAGAGTCAGACACATGGTTGGCTGCTATCTCCAGGTTACCGCCATCATATACATACGGTGTGGCGAAGGTTACATGGAAGATGTCGTCTGCCTTTGATATGGTGGGGTTGTAAGAAGATCCGCCGCCTTGTCCGGCAATAGGGAAGCTGTAAGTTCCGGCATATACCCTGGTGAAGGTGCTTGCCGTATCGGCTATCTCATCCTCAGCCGTAGTAGCATCCATAGAAGTCTTGTCTGTACTGCGGAAATAGAGCTGCACATCACCGTTGAAAGCCTTGGTGTTATAACCACGAAGTGCTATGCCGCGGATAATAGTACCGGCAGGAAGGTTGATATCAGATGCCTTATATACGGCAACTACCTGACTCTTCTTGTCATACATATTCAGAAGGCCATTGCGTGTAGCTGAAGATTCGTCGGGAGTTCCCACCTGATGAGAGCCTAATGTTGACTCAGGAGCCACCGTAACCATCACAGTGTCGGTGGTAGAAACATAGCCGTCGGCCGTCTTGTATACGAAGTAAGCCGGGAAGGTACCAGCCTTGTGCGGAGTAGCACTCACGGTGTAAGAAGCATCTCCGCCGGCACTTATCTTCGAAACCTCAGCGTCATAGTGCTCATCACCTATAACGAGCTGTACCGTATATGAGCCTGCATCAACGTTATTTACTGTAGCATTATGGGCAGAAGCAGAGAATTCGGCTGCTTTGTTGACGCTTATGGTTTCAGGAACCTTAAACTGTGACATCATGATGTCGTGGCTCACAGCTACCGGAGTGTATCCATAGAGATTGTCGAGATAGAAGTAGGTTCCGGCAAAAGCCACATAGACATCGCCCACAGGAATATTGCTGAGGGTGAAAGTCTTGAAGTTGTAGTTGGCATAATAGCCAGAGCCACGGTATGTCTCGTTTGAGAATCTGTCGGCTTCAGGTATCGTATCGCTCGTATTGATGGTCTTTACAAGCGTCCAGTTGTGGCGGTCGTAGCTGTAATAGACGTTGAGCACAGGTGTCGTAGCACTGCTGCCACGTGCAGCAGCAAACTGCAACACGTCGCCGGCAGCTACATGAAGCTTCGGAGAGATGAAGTGGTCAGAGGGTTGGCCATACTGATCTTGATACAGACAGTATTGGTTGCCAAGAAGCTCAAGCTGCTGCGGATAGGTAGCAACGGCCCAGTTGGTGCCCTCTGCAATGACGTTCTTAGGTATCTGGTTATCCTCAAAGTTGACAAACCACTTGGTAGAGTCTACACAACTACCGCTCACAAGGATGTGATAGTCGGGCAGATCTTTCATCTTGAGGGTGATGATGCCGCTCTTCTCACCTATGAAATCATCGTTCTGTTGCACAGTAAGCGTGTCTTGCTGGTGAGGTTCAACACTGAACGGAGCCGCCGGAAGAACGGTGTAACCGTCAGGCACGGTGATGGAAGTGATGTCGAGAGCCTTCGCACCATCATTGGCAATGACATAACTCTTGGTTGCCTTGCCCTTCACCATACCAAAGTTTAGGCTTATACTGTCGTTGAGCGAAACAGATGAGCCAGGCTCTGTAAACTTGAACTGAGGCTTATACTCCACAGGATATACGCTACCCGCTTTAGTCACCACGCTGTCTATGTTCTCGCGAATGCTGAACTCATAGCTGTAACCAGCCGGGAACTGCGAGATATTGAGCGTCTTGCTCACCTTGACCGTATCGGTAGCGCCTTGCTTGAGCGTTCTGGTTAAAGGCACTTCGGCTACGAGCGAGTCGTTGGGCCGGATAAGGCTGAGCGAATAACCGGGATAGCCCTCGGTGAGATCTACCAGTCCTGTGTTGGCAATGGCAACGTCATAGCTCACCGTGAAGTCGCCGTTGGCATCGGCATCTACAGACTGATCGTCAGCAGGACTCACACTGCGTATCTTCATCTGCGGCTTCTTCACCACAGTGGCACTGGCTGCCTTGAAGTTATCGATGAGCACTCCACTGGCCCGAACACCTATATGGCGGGGCGTGGTGCCGGCATCCAGCGTTACCGTAATAAAGGTGTCGCTTGACGTAGACAGTGCGCCACTCATCGTGGTGTCTGTAATCTGTGTCCCGGCAGCATAAGAGCCGCCACTCTCATCGACATTATAGAACTGAATACTGCCGTCATAGTCGTTCTTCTTTACCTGTAATGTGACTGTACCGCTTACCAATGGCGTGACAAGCAAGTCCTTGGCTTCGTATGAACTGTACCAACTGCCAAGGCTCTGTGTGCTTACCATGACAGCGCCTGAGTTGTCTACACCCAATGCGGAAGCATAAGTATAATCGACAGTATAGGTTTGCCAACTGCCGTTATACGTGTCAACGACGTGGCTCCATCCTGGTGGCGCCCATCCACTCTCAAGGGTTGTCTGCCCATCGCCAAGGCCGAGATTGAAGTCGTACGTGTAGTTGGAGATGGTCTCCTGCTCGTACGCACTCGCCGGGGCGATGTTCAACAGCACTGACATGAGAGCTACAATGTAATTTAACCTCTTCATAAGCTATATGTTTGAGTTAATAAAATGAAGTATGTTCATTACTTTTCTTTCTCTTTGTTCTTCTTTATTTCTGTATAAACTTCCTTCCGTTGCAGATAACAGGACCACGATAACTGCGTGATACCCGCTGCCCGGCTAAATTATATACATGTTCGTCGGCAGCTGCTTGGACATTGACGGCTTGCACAGCCGTTGCTCCGAAGACAGAAGTCTCGTTAGACACGCCTGACAGATAGCGATGTCCGTCTTTGTCCTCATATACAACCACTATGGTATAAACAGATTTCTCACTGCCATTCGGGTCTATATAGACGTGTGTATCACCACCGCAACAGCCTATATACTCACCATCTCGATAGATGCGGAAGCCCACTATAGAGTCGTTTTGCCCGAGTGTACCCTTTTCAAAGGTCACATCATCCACACCAAAGATGTAAGTATTGTTGGCCATCGTGTTATGATGAATGGCAAAATATGTGGCTCCTTCGGGCAAATTTACAGTAACCTTTTTCCAGTTAGGGGCCACATTGCGAAGGTTTATGCCGTCGGCCTCACCACTCTCCAGCTTATGAAAGGCTGCACTATCGGTGTTGGTGGTGGAGTAAAGCACATCAAACTTCTCTGTATAAGGTGTCGGCGTGCCCCCGTCAGATACAGCAATGTTGAATACATAGAACATCACTGTCTGGCTATTTCCCGACAGTATGGGTGAGATGAGCCAGTTATCAGCATCCACCACCTCACCGTCGCGATAGCTATATACGGCAGCAGCAAACTGATTGCCACTGTGAGGAGTGAGCCCGGGCGCTATCTGCAGCACATTGATATCGCTTGCAATGGCATTAGGATTAAATGCCGTGAATGCGAACTCCTTTCCATAGACTGGTATGGGGTTGGAGTTGAAGATGGGCGCGACACGTCCCTTGTCACCATCTATCATCGTCCAGTCGCCCAAAGAGAGCGAGAAGGGAGCATAACTCTCAAAATCCTCAGTGACCAGCTGGGGCTCCGGAATAACCGGATTGCTCCAAGTAAGGCTCACAGAAGCACCTTTGCCCTTAGCAGCAGCAAGATCACTGACGGCTGCGTAGCCCGACTTCATCACGATGACATCGGCTTCTTGCGTGGTATTGTCAGTAGCGTCAAGGTCCTTACTATTCTCTATCGTGGCATAAACCTTCAGAGAGTCTGCGACTTTTACAGGGACAATATACCTCATATTGATGCACGTATCGGCCAGTGAAGCCAGTGGTTCGTTCACTGTAACCGTGTCTACCGGTGCACCATTGGCAAAGAGCAGTACACGATAGTCGGACATGGCGTTCACTCCAGTGTTGCGTACGCCCACGCCGAACGTTGCTTCCGCTCCCGCCGTAACACTAACGGGAGCCGACAGGGATGTGGCTGCAAGGTTATAATGGGGCTGGTTGTAGATGCTGATATTGTCGATACCCACTGTTGTACTGTCGCCTTCGCTGATGCCACGGAACTTCACAATGACATAACGTTGGCCGGCATAATCCTTCAGACTGAGGCTCTGACGGCTCCATCCGGCCTGAGCTGTCTGCTTAAGGTCTATGATCTTGCCGTCGTGGTCTATGCCGTCAGGCGTCTGAACCATCACCTTCAGCTTTCCAGGATCATTCTTCGTGGCATAAAGCTGGAAGAGCAGCATCGGATTTTGCGCGCCCTTCAGGCTCACCTTCGGCATATTCAGCGAGGCCTCATCACCAGCCTTCACAGTATAATCAGTTGTTACATAGTTCTGTGTCTCGGAATACGGTTTCCAGAACAAAGCACCTCCCGTTCCATCGGCATCTCCATTCTCCTCCAGATACCATGCAGCTGAGTTAGCACGGTTGGTATATTGCTCATTGCCTTCTACCCAAATGAAATGATTGTCAACACTTCCATCATGGAAACTCTCGCTAAACGGAAGAGCAATAGTAGGTCCTACTACCACCGAAGGGGTGAAAACAAACGAGCTCTTGCCCATACTTCCATCGGCACGGGCTGCTAAATAATAGAGTCCTTGCACTCCTCGGTTGATGGATGTCTCAGGATTCTGAGGCAGGACGAGCGATGTCGCGCCTTTAGCGCTAGACGTTAGCGAGTCGCCAACAACCTGCTGACCGTAGTAATTCTCGTAGTGATTGAAGAAACTAACGGCAATATCAGTCGGTTCGAGGTAAGCGCCATTAGCTCCCTTGCCGGTAAACGCGTCCCATGTAGCCGTGATATGCGTAGAGTCGTCATGCAGTTTGAGACCTGTCGGAGCCTTGGGCGCATCCAAGCCTATATATACCCGCTTGGAAGCTTCACGACCTTCGCCCTCAGCATTTGAGCATACAACGGTGTAGGTATGCCATCCTGAAAGAATATTCTTATCTATTCCGGCATCAAACTTTGCTCCATAACTATATGTAGTAGTTGCTCCGGCTTTGGGATAACTCTTGAATATCTCTCCGTCACGCTTCACAACAATCTTCGTTATGCTCTTTGTCTTGCTCGGCTTGCTACCATTAATGTTCTTGACAGGCAGCTTAAAGGTCACCTTGGCCGTGCTTGCTCCATTCTCACCGGGCACAATACTCAGCATAGTTACCGAGTCCGGAGCCGTCAGGGCCGCGCTCTTTACGATGGCCACACTGTCCAGCTGTAAGGCATACTGGTCGCGTTGAGCCGTATTATCGTGGAAGCCGAAGTAATAGATGCCACTTACCGACGGCGTAACCTCATGCTCATAAACCTTCCATTGTGCCGTTGGCGTAATAGTAGCAAGCAGCGTAGACGTCATGGCAGCCGCTGTGGTGTCGGTTCCCCATCTCACTTCCAGACTGTTAGGATAGCCCTCATACACATTGCGCACCTTATATATAAACTTATAGGTGTAGTCAGGACTGAGGCGGAAGCCGGGTGTGAAGAGCCAGTCGTCATTACCGTTAGACGAGCTATAGTTTGACATGGCAGCCTTATCAGCCTCGTCATAGCGCCAAGTTCTCTTATCTTTGTTGGCATCCACCACGGTGAAGAGCCCGAAGTCGGCCTGTGTGCCGAACTCCGTATGCCAATCCGGTGTGATGGCCGAGCCGAATGTAAAGCCGTTAGACGTTGCAGTAGCACTCACCTGGTCGCCATTATGCGCAGTGACAGTATAGTAATAGTATCCCAAGTCTGCATCTTCCGGCAGTTGGTCGGTCACAGATGTAGCTGTTGTTGCGGCAGCTACGGTTGTCGACGATTGCTTTGTTCCGTTTACACGAACAACGTCATAGGTCAGCTCGCCCATATAGCCATTGTTCAATCCCTTTGTGGGAGCCTTCCAACTGATGGTAGCCTCATTGCCCGTATGCGTGGCACTGACGTTCGCCGGCACATCAGGAATATCGTAACCCACAAGTTGCAAGGCCGAAGCCTTAGGCGAGGAGCCGGCCGATGTGGATGTAGTAACGACGAAAGAATATTCTCCGCTCTTGGGCAAAGTGACCTCCTTGCTCACCTTTTCGCCCGCCTGAGCCGTTCCCGAGGCCACAGTCAGCCCGTTGGCCGTCACATCATAGCTCACCTCTCCGCTGAGTGCTGAGCCTGCAAACGTCCGTGAGGGGACGGTGAACGACACTGTTCCCGTAAGACTAGGTGCCGTGAAGCTCACCGCCAAGTCGCTCACTGCCTCCGGCGCATCATCTTCAGCATTGTCGTGTGGTATGATCATGCCGAGAATCTGTCCCGTATAATCACCTATTTTCGTAGCCGTTCCAGTTTGAAGGTTCACCGTATAGAGGCCGGTCTTAATTCCTTCGCCATCAGGAAGCACAGCCGCCCAATAGAAAGTATTGTCTTTGGGGTCTATCTCACCCGACTGATAATAATATCCTCCGTTGGCCGTTACGGTCAATCCAGTATTGCCTACGAGGGTTTCTGTACCGTCCGTGGTACTTATTTTATAGAGGTTGCCATCGGCAGCTACGCCATACAGCTCGTGCTGCTTGGTCACGCCGAGGGCCACATACGTGCGAGTGCACTGCCCAAAGGTGGTGCGTGTCAGCGTGCGATAATCGATAGTACCCCACTCCATACGCTTTCCGTCATGCGAATAAAACTGTCCGTATACCGTGCCATCAGGGCCCTGCGCAGTCTCAAGGGCCATCAGCTCATAGCGCAACTGCGATGAATCGCGCGCAATGGTGTCGTTGCTTCTTGTCCATGTAGATGTATCGAAGTCGTAGAGAACCTCTGAACAGATGTTGACAGACTTGAACTTATCGTCCATAGACAACTGATAGAGATGTCCGTCATAATAGCCCACGCCATTGTTAGCATACCCTCGCTCTTGCTGGTAGAGCAGGTTGAACTGTGGCGACGCTACAGGCTGAAAGGCATAATAACCGTATGGCCACGTCTGCATGACCGACCACTCGTCCATATACATCACATTGCCCCAGATGGTGTTGCCCGCAGCCGTCTTTAGCTGCGTGTCAACAGGCCGTCTGTTTTGCTTGAGGCCCATAACAGCGTTGCTCTGCCGCTGCGGCACAACCATCCTTCCGCGGTCCAGCGGATGGCTTACCCGGTATTCGTTGAGCAGTTTCTGCTGCCGGGCAGTGCTCAACGTTTGCTGGGAGGGCAGAGCACGAGGTGCAAAAGTCTGTGCGCCTGCTGTTGCAACTGTCAAAAAGGCGATGGCTCCGACAATATTTGAAAGTAAAAAAGTTTTCATCAGATGTTTTATTTATATGTACTACAAATCAAAAATGTGCCAGTGCTTTCAAATAACATCTGGCACATATTCACTTATTGAATAGGGCTAAGGACGGACGGCACGAACCGGATGGCCATAATAACGCATTGAACTGATATATCTCCATGGACCATACACATTCCAAGGATCATCTTGCGCATGTTTGGCAGCACTACGGAAATCCCAGTAAAGGGCATCACCCGACCCACTATAAAGGGTCTTGGTCCAGTAAATCACGCGGTCGCCGGGCCACCAGTTGTAGGGATCGTCACCGTGAGCATAGCCTGACGTGTTCTGCGTATAATGAAATCCTGCAGCAGGAAAGAATATCTTGTTGCCATTAACCTTACTCGTAGCCGTTGCGCCGGGCACGGCATGAATGGTATCCCACGTCCATGTGCAGCCCTCTATGAGCTCTTGCATCTCGCTCCAGGTAGGCATGCGGCATCCGTCTCCCCATGCCACGGCAGCAGCATCATCCTCCGGGTCGAGCTCACCCTTGCCATCTGTAAAGCCGTTCCAGCCATACTGTGCGTCTACAACATACTTGGTGTAACGCGCATAACTGTCATCAGCCCCCTCATGCCATTTATAATTATCCCACGAACACTCCTGCTTAGGCTCCGGATCGCCCCACTGAAAGAAGGAGCCAAACTCTGTCTCGGTGGTAGCGCCTATGTTCACCTTGGCCCATTTCACGCTTACCCCCATGTCAACAAACATGGTGTCGAGAGGGTTAATGCCTTTTACGAAGGTTATACTGTCTACAGATGCCCTTGCAAACATGGTTGCCTTGCCGTTCTGCCACACGGCTACGCTGTCTGAGGTCTGTGCGCCGGCAGCAAGAACACTGATGAAAACACATATAAGAGTAAATAATTTCTTCATCGCTTGAATTGTTTATAGAATATTGTAGTAGGTTGTTATTTGGTTGTAAATTTGAATGATTTGCCGCTGCTCGTACGCACGATGTACACGTTGCTGCCGTCTTTGGCCAGCTGTAGGCTCACGGAAGCATTGTCAGAAGAGGCTACCGCCGACGCCGTCAGGGCTCCGTTGATGCCGTAAACGCTCACACGCTCGCCGCGCTGCAGCCCCGACACCTCTATTTCTCCGTTGTTGATACGAAAGCTTACGCTTGCTCTGGGCTCACTGTTCACGCGTTCTATGGCATCCGGAGTCACCGGTACTTCGCCAAAGACCACACGCTTGATGTCGGAATAAGGGTAGGCAATCTCTTGGCTTGTCGTCTTCATCAGCAACGAATCGCCGGTTACCAGCACGGGCTTTTCGCTGAACGCGAAGCCTACGGTAGAGCCGTCAGCAAGCTGAAGCAGTACACCGTCATCAGCCTTTACTGTAGACGAAAGCAAGAGTAACGCCAAAGGTAACAAAAATCTCTTTTTTGGCATGGTTTAATTATTTTTAGTTTGATTTATGTGCAAAGGTATAACAAAACGTCATAATATCCAAATTTAAACATAAAAAAAACATCATTAAAAGTTATTACGTAGCATAATGACAAATTGTTAACAGAATATGGGGGTCTTCATAGATATTCATTAGCATGACTATCAGCCCTGCTTCACCCCTATTTACCCTTACACCTTATTATATTATAAGGCTCTTTGCATTTAGAAGCTCACCCAAGCCTGATACTATATTCATTCTGGCATATTGCCAAGCCTACACCTCAGTGAAGATGTTGTGAGCGAAACGTCTCCCCAAAAGAGCCCCCCTAAGCCCACCATTGAGCAAGACTCTTCTGCCAAACCAACTTAGGGGCACATTAACAAAGCCTAGACATAGCAGAAAGGTATAGAAGAGACCGTCGTTCCCATCCCTTAAAACAATCCAAGTTAGTAGTAACCGTTTACCATCTAAAGCAATAAGAGCCTGTCTTTCTATTCAAAAAGCGTGAGCTGCTTAAATGATGCACGATGCGGTAGTAACGAAGCGATGCCTGTAGCTGGGGTTTGCATGAGTTCTTTAGGCTCCATTTTGCGCAGTCCTCCACCATAAAACCGGCCGTTACTTGAAAGTGTTTCAGTGGGAATAGTGTTCAACACATGCCACACTTCAGTCAGTATAGCCTTGTCTTTCAAGCATTGAGCGTATTGCGCTTTGGGATAAAGCAGCAAATAAACGTTAGTAGTTATGGCATTTGAGTCATTCAGTATAAAACGGAAAAGCCGATTGCTTGCTTCCTCCCGTCCCATATATGGCACGACGAAAGGCGCAGGTTCACGCTCTTCGCAAGAATACCATGGGTTACGTCTACTACAGATATAGCCTCTTTGTACGCCGCGCTCATAGCCACACATAACATATTCCCATACTTTCGGATAAAGTTTCTTCATGCGTTCTTCTGGTAAATTACAACAGAAGAGAAACAACTGTTGGTCTACGACGGGCAAGCCGTTGCGGCTTTCTATGTGGTCGCCTTTGATATAACGCGGACTAGGCAGTATGGGACGCAGAAAATTCTTAGGTATCTCATAGCGATCAATGGTCTCATTATCAATGACAAAGAATCCATTATCCCCAGTTGCCACCCCTCGTTTCACCGTAAAGAAGTCGCCAAGCGTAGCTTCCGCTTCCGTTTGTATAGGTCCATGGTTAAACAAGTTGGTCCATTTGTCTTCAGCCCTAAGTTGGTTCGCCTTAATTGTTCTTATTGTCTCAGGGTTATTGATAGTTCCGCCTATGGTGAATTTCACCTCATGACAACTCGGAGGAACACTCTTTCGGAACACGACAATACAGGAGCTTACCAACGCATCAGCAAATTGCAGGTCATCAGCCTTAAACCGATGGATATGAAGAAGTTCTACATTTTGCAAAAGATAACGTTTAACAGCCACACCATAATTAACGTCCATGAATTCACTGGGTACGAGCCAACAAGAGAGTCCGCCATCTTTTAACCACTGAGCAGAGAGCATCATGAAATAGCAATATAGGCCGGCGAGACCGGAAATTTTAATGCCTGTCTGACTCATTACTTCATGTTGAAGTCGTTTCTTTGTTTGTGTCTCAATATAATGATGGCGGATATATGGAGGATTAGCCACTAACATATCGAATTGCTCGTCAGCTTTTTGTGCAAGAAAATCAGCGCATCGCATCTCCAACTTTGTTCCTTTCCAAAACTCACTGGCAGGTTTAAAGTAGTGAGGATCTATTTCAAAGCCAAGGGCACGCCCACCAGCAGAGAACGCATCGATGAAGGCTGAATAGAAAACTCCCATGCCTATTGCAGGCTCAATGAGCGAAACGTCATCTTTGCCTATCAGATTACGCATGTAACGCATAATGTCTTGAGCAAGAAGATAGGGCGTAGAGAACTGTCCCATGACGTTTCGCTCTTTCTGCGATTTCTGTTCATCCAATGCATCTTGTATGCTTTTGCGCTTTAATTCTCTTTCCTTCATTTATATCCCCCATCTTTTTAAAATCCTCTATTCGATGCTCCCATATCCAGTCGATACCCTCGCCAGCCTCATAACCCAGGTATCCACTATCAAAATAGCCACACAGAAAGAGCACAAGCTCTATCTTCTGGCCATATTTCAACTGCAACTGTTCTATCTTTATTGCTTCTTCTTTTCTCCGCTTGTTGGTATTTGTGAAATCTCCGGCCGACTTACATTCAATCAAAACAGGCAGTTCGCCGGCTATCGCATTCTTACGTTTGATGACAACATCAATGGGCATATTGACGCTTTTACCATCCCTTCTTTCCGCAAGCACATTAAGATGAAATGAATACATTCCACATTCCATGTTTTGGAAATCTTCAATAGCATTCGATTCTACAAAGCGATAACCCTTTCTGTTGAGATATTCGCCGATGCTATTCAGCTGGCGCCGCTCTTGCTCATTACGTATAATAGGATCAGAAAGTGAGCCACAAACGCGATCGCCTATAACTTGTATGGCCAGATTTCTGTCTGTTTCATGAGGATAAGATTTCTGTTTAAGCCACGGCATCATATCATAGTCTAACAGACTATGGATAATTTCTATGATACGTTCAAGCGATTCGTCTATCTCTTCTTGCGACATTCTGGGCGGAAATCTCCCTTCTTCCATTTTATCTATCAGATTGGCAGACACGCCAGACAACCCTATTAGTCTGTCACGAGACAATGGTGGAGTGGTAGACAATCGAAGTATCGTAATGGCATCAGGATTATTCTTCAATATATCAACAGACAACGAATTGAAACATTCAATATCATGGAACATATTCTCAACCTTATCAATGGCCTCCTTGCGAGCATTGACATAAGCTTTAGGTGCGAAGTTCAGAAACCACTCATTATAAAACATCACAGATTTCTGTACATCAGCCTTCCATTTCTCAGTTCGGTTCTTGTTTATAGAATAACTCTTTCTAACCATATAAATCTGCTTTTCAGTTTCCAAAGTTACACAATATTCGCTTAATTCATCTTCTTTTCCCGTTAAAAGTGTAAAAAACAAACCTAAATACTCCTTACAGTCACTTATCAGTCATTCGGTCTGACAGCATAAAAAAGCAGCTTATACTCCGTAAGCAAGCGTCCCCATGCAGCCAATTTAACATTCGTTATCCTACCCAATAATAACGATAACAAAGTGAAGTGGGTCGATTTGTCATCCAAATGCTTTCATGTGTCGCCTTTATTTCTTATTTTTGTCAGCAAAAAACGATATGAAGAATCTTCTGAAAGAACTGCATTCCAAAACACACCCACATGTGCTGGGTGCCTTAGACATCTTTAAATACATCGGACCGGGGCTGCTTGTCACCGTGGGATTTATCGATCCGGGCAACTGGGCCAGCAACTTCGCCGCCGGGTCAGAGTATGGTTATGCCCTGTTGTGGGTGGTAACGCTCTCCACCATCATGCTCATTGCCCTTCAGCACAACGTTGCTCACCTGGGCATAGTGACGGGATTGTGCCTCAGCGAGGCCGCCGTGAAGTATGCTCCTCGCTGGCTGGGGCGCCCCATCGTGGTGACAGCGCTGCTGGCCAGCATATCCACGTCGCTGGCAGAGATACTGGGAGGCGCCATCGCCCTGCAAATGCTGCTGGGCATAAGCATACCCACGGGCTCCATACTTGTCACGCTGGCCGTTCTCATCATGCTCTTCACCAATTCTTACAAGCGCATGGAGCGGGCCATCATAGGCTTTGTGTCGCTCATCGGCCTGTCGTTCATCTATGAGTTGTTTCTGGTTCACGTAGACTGGGGGCAGGCAGCGACATGCGCCGTGGTGCCTTCCGTGCCGCAAGGCTCGCTGCTCATCATCATGAGCGTGCTGGGAGCGGTGGTCATGCCGCACAATCTCTTCTTACATTCTGAGGTGATACAGAGCCGTGAAATCAATCTGAAAGGCGACGACCGCATACAGCACATGCTGAAATATGAGTTTGCCGACACGCTCTTTTCCATGCTTGTGGGCTGGGCTATCAACTCTGCCATGATTCTGCTGGCAGCAAGTACCTTCTTCGCAAGGGGCGAGCACGTAGACGAACTGGCGCAGGCACAGGCCATGCTCGAGCCGTTGCTGGGCAACAACGCTGCTAACATCTTTGCCATAGCCCTGCTGCTGGCCGGCATATCCAGCACCATCACGAGCGGAATGGCAGCGGGCAGTATCTTCTCAGGACTGTTTCAGGAGAGTTATAACGCCAAGGACCCCCACTCTGCCGTGGGCGTTGTGCTCTCATTGGGCATAGCCTTGCTCGTCATCTTCTTCATTGGCGATGCCTTCAAAGGGCTGCTCATCTCGCAGATGGTGCTTAGCATACAGTTGCCCTTCACCGTATTCTTGCAGGTAAGTCTCACCTCTTCCAGGCGCGTCATGGGCAAGTATGCCAACAAACCGTGGAACACGGTCTTTCTATATAGCCTGGCCGCCATCGTGAGCGCGCTCAATGTGTGGCTGCTCATCACCTCTCTCTAAGGCCATGAAGCCTCATCCGCTCCTTGTGAACGAGCACCTTTCGTGCACAAGGAGCGGAGTATGAAGGCTTCATGCTGTAAAAATTTATCTTCAAAGCTCATTCGCAGTCCTCCCTTCATCATTGTTTCGCAAGCCCTTTACGCAAAGAGTTGTATGTCAAAGAGTTGCGAAATGAATTTCAGTGCCCGTATTTTCACCTTTCAAAACAGGCATTTTCGCGTGGCGAAATAGGCACTTTCGCGAGCCAAAAAAGGTGGTTTTACGGCTCAAAATGGCCCATTTCATCGAACCATGTGCTTAACATTGTGCGTCATGTAAATATTTATCACAACGCGAGAAACGTGTCATCAGACCACAGAAGAATAAATATTGCTATTTCATTTGTCCACAGATGCGTACAAAATCACAGCTCACGCGTCTACTATATAGGGCATGTTGACTCTTAACGAGCCCCATGACAAAAAATAAAAACCTAACATCCAAACATGAATATGAAGAAGACAACTGCGCTTTTAGCGTCTCTCGTGATGGCCTCGGCGGCCAATGCGCAGAAAATAGACTTTAACTTTTCGGGCCGGAACGCCGCACAAGTAACAGCCGACGGCTATACGGCATGGGCCGGGGCGGTGAACACCGTTCCGGGATTTCCAAAGACTTGCCTGGCCGACTCGATGACACTCGACGGCATAAAGATTGTGGTGAAGAGCGGGAGCCACTCCGGTGGCAACACGCTGGGCTGCGGATGGAGCAAGAAGATAACGCAAGATAACGACAAGCTGGTGGGCGACGGCATAGAGACCATCAGCACCAGCAACGACGGTGAGACCCATAAGCTGCAAGGACCGGTGGGTGAGCTGGAGCTCATCGTGAGCGGACTGACGCCCGGCGAGCACACCCTGCTGGCCTATCACAACAATCCCACCAACTATGCGGGGCCCAAGCTCAACGTGTATGTAGACGGCGTACTGGCGCAAGAGGGCGTGAGCCAGACATGCAACATGACGAGCGCGGCAGAGAGCGCAACGTCTTACGTGCGCTTCAACGTTCAGGAGGGCAGGCCCGTGACCATAGACTATCGCAGCACACCCGACGCTGCTACCGACTATAGCAGCACAAGCCCCTACTACACATCCTCGGTATTTCTCAACGCTATCGCCTTCGACGAGGGCAATCCGGCCACGATGGCCTCAAGCCCCTACCCTGCCGACTATGATGTTCATGCCAACTGCGACGGCGGAACGGTGACACTCACATGGAAGAAGGCCGACAAGGCCGTGAAGCACCATCTCTTCATAGGCACTGACATCAGCAACATGGAGGACAAGGGGCTGCTTACCGACACTTCTTACACGTTGAGCGGGCTCTACAGCATGAACACCTATTACTGGAAGGTGAAGGAGGTGGATGCCCAGGGACAGGAATATGATGCCTCGGTGTGGCGCTTTCAGCCCCGCCAGCTGGCCTTTCCGGGTGCCGAGGGCTACGGCCGCTTTGCCAAAGGAGGGCGCGGCGGCACAGTA
>Ga0256406_1004171_pt1 | contig 16935 bp, 13 predicted proteins | sample RumenRJG_03DNA_FD_185986 | JGI IMG/M metagenome (GOLD analysis project Ga0256406, IMG submission 185986) | Bovine rumen microbial communities from Lethbridge, Alberta, Canada - RJG_03 | ecosystem: Host-associated > Mammals > Digestive system > Stomach > Rumen | place: Canada: Alberta | collected... | reverse complement strand
GAGCTAACCTTATTGTACCAGGGGACTGGTGCTTTTTTTATCGTCAATGGGATGAATCGAAGGCCAAAAATGCCTTATTTATCAGCATTTTGGCGGCTCATCCCAAGTGGGAAGTTTGAGTAAAGATGAAATAGATAAGGCAACAGCGTAAGATTGAAGGAGAGCCCCGCGCATAACAGGTTGGAGGACATATGGATCGGGATAACGTCATTGCACTGATATTGCAGCTGCTGAGCCTTCCCGGGATCGGCAGTGCATCGGTTCTGGAGCTTCTCCGGGAGCTGGATTTCAAGGATCGGGATACGTTTTCCTTCGGGAACCTGAAGGCTACACATGTTGCACGAGTGCGGAAAGGCCTGGAGGACGGGACGATAACGGAATCATCCTTTGCTTTGGGCGCCGAGACGGCCAAACGGGTGATGGACGCGTGCGATCATCAGTCGATCCGAATGGTCACAGTCTTTGATCCGGCGTATCCGGACAACCTGAAGATCCTGAAGAATCACCCGGTTCTCCTGTATGTCCGGGGAAATGCCAGGGTCCTGCAGGCCAAAAAGAGCGCAGCCATCATCGGGACGAGGGAACCTGCGCCCTTTGCAGAGAGGTGGGCGGAGTCGGCCGGCAGATGGCTTTGCGATCGCGGCTATGTGATTGTGGGCGGCCTTGCACGTGGGTGTGACACCGCAGGTCACCGGGCAGCAGTCCTTTGTGGCAGACCTACCATTGCCATCCTGGGGCAGGGGCTTGGCACGGAGCCCTACCCGGAGGAAAACGCTTCCCTTGCCGAAGAGATCGTTCAGACCGGCGGTGCGCTGGTTTCCGAGTATGTTCCCTGGGAAAAGGTGAGCGGTCGCCATCTTGTTGAACGCGATGCCTGGCAGGCCGGGATCAGTGACGGCGTCATCAGTATCGAGTCGATGAAAAACGGCGGGACGCTCCATGCGATGAACAGTGCGCTGAAGTACAACCGTCCGCTTGGCATACTGGATCATACAGCGGCGGCAGAAGCCCTTCATGATCCGGACCTTGCAGGGCTTCCGCAGGCGGAGGGGCTGGAGAGGATTGCCGAAAAGGCAGCGGACAGTGTGTACCGGCTCTATTCCGGGGAGTCCCTTCAGGCGTTTGCCGCCGCGATGGAGGCGGCGCACAGAAAGCGCCTGCAGTCAGAAGACGGGCAGATGAGTCTTTCGGATCTCTGACGGAAAAGAAATTTTATAAGTTTTGTATTTTCCGTGTGACCATGTCCGGTGCTTCCGGTGTATAGGGGTAGAAACGAAAAACAAACATCGGAAACATTCCGGGAGGATAAAACAAACATATGAAAAAGAAAACCATGATGAAACTGATGGGAATCGTGACAGCGGCTGCACTGCTTGCAGGCTGCGGGATTCCGGCAATGACAAACGCCGCGGAGCAGACGACGCAGACGACAGAGGCAGAGCCGTCAACGTGCCTGCCAAATCCCTTCGTCGACTACGCAAGCCTTGAGGAAGCAGAGAAGGCGGCAGGCTTTACCTTTACTGTTCCTTCCTCTGTCACGGTGGGCGGAAAGACCTCTGCATCCCGTCAGGTGCAGGTGATGAGCGGAACGATGATTCAGGTCCTGTACATGGATGCGGACGGAAACGAGCTTCTCTGCCTTCGCAAGGAGGCAGGATCGGATGATCTCTCCGGTGACTACAACACCTATGACTATGAGGGGAAGCTCACCGCGGGAGATGTTACGGTGTCAGTTCGCGGTGCATCGAAGGACCTGCTGTCCGATGCCATCTGGACGAAAGACGGATACAGCTACAGCGTCTATGCGGTAAGTGGCATCAGTGAGACGGAACTGAAGGAGGTCCTGAATACGATGACAGGTGACAGTGGCAGCAAGGCAACGGCATCGAAGGCGGATACGCTTCTGCCGCTCCAGGTCTCTGCCGCAAAGCCGGTCGAGACGCTGGGTGAGGGGGAAGATGCCTTCACGTTTGAAATGTCCGACAAGTACAGCAACTGGCTGGAGCAGCACAGCGCGGTGGTCACCGAGAGCGCAAAGCTTCAGCCGATCCTTTCTCCGTTCTATCAGAAGACCATGCAGGCGTTCCTGACCGATGACGGAAAGTCGAACGTTGTCTACTCTCCCCTCAACGTGTACATCGAGCTCTCGATGCTCGCCGAGTGCACGGACGGACAGACAAGAGAACAGATCCTGAACCTCCTCGGCGTGGAGGATACGGACACGCTGGAGCGCATGATCAACACGCTCTGGACCGCAAGCGACCGGGATGATCCGATCGCGAAAACGCTCCTTGCAAACTCCATCTGGATGAGCAAGAATTACACCTTCAACGAGGATACACTGAAGACCCTTGCGGACTGGTACCATGCATCGACCTTTGCCGGTGACCTCACGAGCCAGGAGGCCAACGACTCCCTGCACACCTGGATCAACGAGAACACGAATGATCTCTTAAAGGAGCAGGCAGACAGCCTTCAGATGGACGATTCCACGGTCATGGCACTGATCTCGACGCTGTATCTCAAGACCTCCTGGGCCGACAGCTTCGAGGAGAGCAATACCTATGACGATACGTTCCACGCAAAGACGGACCTCACGGTCCCGATGATGCACCAGAGCCTGCATTCCGACGTTTACCAGGGCGACGGCTTCAGGGCACTGCCGATGGCCGTCTCCTCCGGCACCATGTGGATCTTCCTGCCGGATGAAAAGGACGGGGCGTCCTCTCTTGTATCGAATCCGGAGGTCTATGAGGTCCTGACGGACGGAAACAATGCATCCGATGTCACCTCTTCCTACTGCAGGGTCGATCTGTCCCTGCCGAAGTTTGATGTCTCTTCGGATCTGTCTCTCATCGACAGCCTGAAGGGTCTCGGGATCACCGATGTCTTCGGAGAGAATGCTGACTTTGGCCCGCTCACGAAGGATACCGGCTGCCTTGTCTCGGAGCTGGAGCACGCTGCCCGCGTAAAGACCGATGAGGACGGCGTCGAGGCCGCGGCCTACACGGCGGCGATGGTCGACGCAACGGCCATCATGGACGAGGAGAGCGTGGACTTCAACGTCGATCACCCGTTCCTGTTCGTCCTGACCGGAGAAGACGGCTCCGTCCTGTTTACGGGTCTTGTCAACAACCCGAACGGAGACTGAGACGGAAGGGAATTCCCCTTACGCTATAACTGATACAGGATTCATGACTGCCCGGCAATAAACCGGGCAGTTTTTCGTGCCGTGATGGCATCCTGACAGAGATGGCTGTCCGTGATCCATCCGCCGAGGGTATAAAAAAGACCAGCCGGGAGAGTGTATCCCCCGGCTGGTCCGGATTTCCTGATTGTGATGGACTTACTGCGGGTTCTCCCCGTTTACCATGCGCTGGATCCGCATGCCGGCTGCCATCTGGCTCTCCGGGTGCGTGAAGATGTAGAATCTCTCCTCCTCCACGGCGGTGAACACGCATTTGCCGACGTAATCGATCGGCATGCCGCGGGTGACCTGCTCCGTGCTGCGCTCGATGCCGGTCAGGTATTCCTCGCTCTGATAGAACGGATCGTCATCGATGGCAAAGCGCTCTGGGCGATCCCGGTCGGTCTCATGCACACGGGTCTGAATAAATGCCGGCATGAGGCAGTGCACATGGATTCTCGAAAGTCCCCGCTGCCGCAGAGCCAAGTAGGTGCTCTCCGATGCGGCAACGCCGGCAAATTTGGTGCTGTGGTACATGACGGCACTGCCGGTGGTCATGATGCCTGCGGTGGACTCGGTGTTCACGATCTCCGCCTCGGTTCCCTGACGGATCATCTGCGGGATGAAGATCTTCATGCCGTACAGATGAGAGAGATAGTTGATGCTTGTCAGCCACTCGATGTCCTTGTCCGGCAGATCCCAGATCGGGGCGCTGGACGCGACGCCTGCGTTGTTGCAGAGCATGTCCACACGCCCGTAACTTTCCATGGTCACATCAAAGAGCTTCTGGATGTTCTCCTTTTCGGTAAGGTCCAGTACCAGACCTTTCGCATCGCAGCCAAGATCACTGAGAATCTTCAGTGTTTCATCAACGTGTGCTTTTGTGAATCCCGCGAACACAACCTTCATGCCGCGCAGTGCGCCTTCTTTGGCGATGGCCTGCCCGATTCCGCTCGAGCCGCCAGTCACTACAAGAACCTTGTCCCTGAATTCCTTCATGATGGGTCCCCCTTCCCTATTCGTAAACAAATGCCTTGCGGAATGCCGCCTGCAGCGCATCACGGATCTGCCCGGGCTTTTCGGCGTCGCCGACAAGGATCGTGCGGATGCCGGCAGCCTTCAGCTCGGTTTCCAGTGCAGAGTTTGTGCGAACACCCATGGCAAGGATCACGGTATCGCAGGGGATCTCCTCCCGGAATCTGGTCTTTGCGTTCTTGACGATGACACGGTCATCCTTTATTTCGGCCAGCATGGTGCCGGTGCGGATCACGGCTTTGTTCTTTTCCAGTTCCTTCTCGAGCATGGCAAGGGATGCCTTGTAGAGACTGCCGCCGACCTTATCGAGCATTTCAACCACGGTGACTTCGTTGTCGGTGGAGAGCCATTCTGCGGTCTCGAGACCTGTCACTCCGCCGCCGACAATGACGATCTTCTTCCCATTGAGCTTTTCCCCTGCAAGGACATGCTCCGCGGTAAGGGCCTTTTCAACTCCGGGGAGCTTCGGGCAGATCGGATCGCCGCCGATGGCGTCAAAGACGGCCTCTGCGCCGATCTCCTGCACGGCCTTCACACTGCCCGGCGTGTTCAGATGCACGATGACACCGGCCTTTTCGATTTCCGCCTTCTGTGTCTCGACGAACTCGGCAAGAAGTTCCTTGTGCGGCGGAATGGCGGCGAGGTTTGCAGTACCGCCGAGATGATCTGCCTTTTCAAACAGATGGACGGTAAAGCCGCGCTGTGCCAGTGTAAGGGACGCCTGCATGCCTGCAGGTCCGCCACCGATCACGGCGACGGTGCGCCCTGCGCCGTCTTTCTTCTGCCGTTCCTCTCCGTAACGGTATTCATGCCCGAGTACCGGGTTCACCGTACACTCGAGAGCGCGGCCGAGGTTCAGAATCCGAAAGCATTCCATACAGCCGATGCACTTGCGGATCATGACATCCTCGCCCGCCATGGCCTTGTTGGTCCACTCGGGATCCGCAAGCTGTGCCCTTGCCGTGCCGACAAAGTCGCAGACGCCGTTTTCGAGGAGTTGCTCTGCAAAGGCCGGGTGTTTGATCGTGTTGACCGCGATGACTGGGATCTTCACGTTCTTCTTAATATCCCGTGCCAGATCCTGCTTCCAGCCCTCGGGAAGAGCGGCAGGCTCCACGATCGTGTAGCCGCTCTCATAGGTGCCGCAGCTCACGTTCAGGGCAGCGATGCCGAGGCTCTCGAGATAGCGCGCAATATCGATGCAGTCTTCCTTGGTCAGCCCGTCCGGGATGTACTCATTGCCGTCGATGCGGACCAGGATCGGGAACTTCGGCCCCAGGGTGAACTGGATACCCTTGATGATCTCTGTCAGAAAACGCATGCGGTTGAAGAAATTGCCGCCGTACTTGTCGGTGCGGTGGTTCGTGTGCGGGCTCAGGAACTGGTTCAGGAGATAGCCATGTGCCGCATGCAGTTCCACACCGTCACATCCGGCCGCCTTTGCGAGGTACGCACCCTTGATGAACTTCTTCACCATGGCTTCGACTTCCTGTGTCGTAAGCGGACGCGGCTTCTCGCCGATCACGGAGCAGGTGACATCAGATGCGGAGACGATCTGCTTTCCGCCGATGAGGCGTGACGGCGTCTGATTTCCCGGATGGTGCAGCTGCACGACGAGCTTTGTGTCATAGGCGTGCAGGGTGTCAGCAAGCAGAGTCAGCTGCGGGATCACCTTCTCGTCGGTGACGGAAAGCTGACAGGGTGTGCCGACGCCTGTCTCGTCATCGATCCTTGTGATCTCGGTGATGATCAGGCCGACCCCGCCCTTTGCGCGCTCCTCGTAGTAGCGGATCATCTTCTCGCCGGGAACACCGCTGGGCTCTGCCAGGGAACAGCCCATGGCCGTCATCACGACGCGGTTTTTCAGGCGCATCGTGCCGATGCAGCCTTCCTCAAACAGTTTCGGATATTTCATCTGTAACCTCCTCGCCGCCACAGGGGCGGCCTTCTGCTGCAGCCCGGAGATTCCCCCGAGATTCTCCGGGACATTCTGTTTGTCTCCAGTATAGGCCAGGACTTTGCATCCGCTGAACTGTGCACGGGATACGGAATATGTGGTGCGAAACTGTGCGTCATGCACTAGGATGAGGAGGGAGGTAAACGATGAGATTTCAGGAATTGATTGACAGGTTGGCTGAAAAAGTGCCGGTAGAGGCATTGAATATACAGCAGAACAACGAGATCAGCCGGGTGATGATCGAAGACGGGGCGGACTCAGAGCTGTGCACTGTTCACAATACCATTGTGATCGTTCCCCGGGGGCAGAACATGACCGGCAATGCCGGAGGCGCGGTGTTCATCGGAAAAGGAGAAGGAATCCTGCCCCCTGATGCGGCACAGGTTTCCGCCGGGATCCCGGCGGAGCGCATCGCTCTGATCCTGCAGGATCTGCTGCTGTCAGAGAACGGGAAAAAGGTGTTTGAGAACGAGATTCTGACACTGCTTGTCCGGGAGGAAAGCCTCGATACCGTGCTGACAAGGCTGGCGGAGCGCTATCAGTGCGCTGCCGTCATCCTTGATCTCTCCGGCAGGGTCCTGCATCACAGCAGCCCTTTCCCGGAGGGCGTCGCATATCTGTCGGAATATATGGAGAGGGGAATCTGCCCGCCTGCGTACATGGAGCACCTGCACAGGGTTGAGGCAAGGAAGAAGCGCCTCTGCGACAGGGAGCCGTTTACCTCCTTCTGTGACGAAGCCGGCATCTGGTACCTGTGTGCCAATGTCCTGGTGCACGGGGAACTGAGCGGATACTGTTTCCTGACCCGGGCGGAAAATGATTTTCCGGAAGAAAGCGGGAAACTTCTCACCCTCGTTGCCGGCGTGGTGGGAAACAGGATGGAACAGATCTACGGTGCCATGCCGACGAACAGACAGCGCTGGTCTCACCTCATCGAGGATGCACTGACCGGATTGTCCGGGCAGCAGATCCGGGAGAGAGCCGCGTCCTTTCCGGAATCTTTGCCGGATCGCATGCAGGTGATTGTCCTTGTAAGGCGCATGCAGGACGGAAGATCAGAAAATCCGGAGATCGTCCGGGGCGCTGCCGCATCCGCTTTCCCGGACGATCCCATGGCGGTGTATGACCATCATCTGGTGCTTCTGCTCCCTGCCGATGTGGAACAGGACGACGCCAGAGCACAGTCTCTCCGGGATCTGTGCGGGAGGCAGGGACTTGTCTGCGGCGTAAGTTTCCCCTTTTCGGATGCCGCCAGGATTCGGCAGCACTATGATGAAGCCCTGCGCGCGGTCAGGCTCTCGAGAAAACTGTATGAGGCGGACTGCCTTAGCACCGCTCATGCCATGATGATCTATGAGGTACTGGACCGCCTCCCGGAAGGTACGGATTTTGATGCGCTCTGTCACCCGGCCCTCAGGATGCTGAAGGACTACGATGCATCACACGGAACAGACCTGTACAATACACTGATCACTCTTGCTCTCAACAATTACAGCATGGCAAAGACCTGCCAGGATCTGTTTATTCACCGCAACACGATGATGTACCGGAAGAGACGGATCGAGGTTCTGACCGGGATCCCGCTCGACGATCCGCAGCTTCGCTTTGAGATTCAGTTTTCCCTCGCCGTGAGAAATTACAGGGCGGGACAGGACTAAAGGAGCAAAATACATGATTACCATATCTGACGATAAATGGATTGACGTACATTCAAGGCTCAATCCGCCTGCAGCGTATGCAGAGGACGGGGATCTTGTGGAGTTTTTAACCCGCGATTGCTACAACCGGTCGGTGACGGAAGAGTCCATGCCGATCGAAATTCAGACGAAGGGCCAGCCGGACAATCCGTCCACCGGCCCCCTGTATGTACAGGGCACAGAACCCGGGGATGTGCTTGTGGTTGATGTGCTTGATATCAGGGTGGCAGACCACGGGGTGGTCGCTGTGGGCTGCGGGCCGTTTCAGGAGGAAGGACCGGAGGAGTTCCATATCCTGAAGATCCGGGACGGGGAAGTGAACTGGAAGGGCGTGCCGATCCCGGTGGATCCCATGATCGGTGTTATCGGAACGGCGATGGAAGACCGGGACGTGCCGACGATGCGCGCCTTCCCGGGCGGCGGCAACATGGACTGCCGGCTGATCCGGAAAGGAGCGAGAGTGTATCTGCCTGTCCGGGTCAGCGGGGCGCTTCTTTCCATCGGAGATGTCCATGCCGTCATGGGAGATGGCGAGGTCGACGGCACGGGGCTTGAGGTGGACGGCAGAGTCCTGGTGCGGGTCAGAATCCTCAAAGGATTTGAACTCCACTGGCCGGTCGTCGAGACAGTGGATGCCTGGTATGTGAACACCTGCGGGGATACCTGCGATGAGGCCATCCGCGCGGGGTATCTGGAACTGCGGCGCCTCCTTGCAATTGCCCATGGCTGGTCCCTCTCTGATGCCGGGATTTACATGACCCTGCAGTGCAGACTCTCCTGCAATCAGGCCTGCCTCGAGCCCCGGGATACCTTCCGAACGGGTGTGCCGAAGATCTCGGGACAGCCGGGGCTCCTTCCCTGTCTGTGACCGAAAGTGGTGAAAATATGCACATGTGCAATTTTCAACGCGCAGAAATATGCATGCGTGCAGCTTTTAACACGCAAAAATATGCATCTACAACGATTCCGGGCTGATTGTCATGATACCGGAGAGGAGTGAGCGATGCTCAGAAGAGAAGTGGATTCTTATTTACAGGCGTACTGCAGGGGACCCGTGAAGAAGTGTCTGGTAATCCGCGGGGCAAGACAGGTGGGGAAGACCTTTTCTGTACGTGAACTTGCAAAGAGCGGGATCTTTTCCTCCTACATTGAGGTCAATTTCCTGAAGAACCCGGAGCTGTGCGAGATTTTCAGCGGGAGCCTGGATACGCAGAGCCTCCTCATGGCATTTTCCGTCTATATGCCGGAGAGCAGGTTCGTGCCGGGCAGCACACTTCTCTTTCTGGACGAAATTCAGGAATGCCCGCAGGCGATCACATCCCTGAAATTCTGGGCTGAAGATGGCAGATTTCGTGTGATTGCCAGCGGTTCCATGCTGGAAATGGACTACAAGAGACCGACTTCCTACCCGGTCGGGTCCGTGCAGTATCTAGATATGAAGCCTCTTGGTTTCCGGGAATTTCTCTGGGCACTGGGTATGCAGGACAGTGTCATCGATATGCTGAAGGGGCATGTCAAGGACTGTTCACCTGTTCCGGAAGGCATTCATGAGAAGCTCATGACGTACCTGCGCACCTATATGGTGGTCGGCGGCATGCCGGAAGTCGTGCAGAATTTAGTGGACACCCGCAACCTGGAAACCGTGGACGCGACACAGAGGGCATTGCTGGAAGACTACAGGAATGACATTGCCCACTATGCGCCGCCGGAGATCAAGATCAAGGCGGAGAAGTGCTATTTCTCCATTCCGAATCAGCTGGGAAAGGAGAACCACAAGTTCCAGTATTCTGTTGTGGAACGGGGCGGGAGTGCCAGGAAGTTCGGAGACTCCATAGACTGGCTGCGCAACGCGGATCTGGTTCTGTACTGCTGCAATGTCTCAAATGTGGAAAGTCCGCTTCGTTCCTTTGCAGTCGAGGATAATTTCCGTCTCTATCCAACCGATATCGGGCTCCTGACTGCCATGTATGATTTCTCCGTGAAGAAGATGATTCTCTCCGAACAGACCCGGGCTTCAGCGATCGGTCAGGCGAAAGGAGCTCTGGTGGACGCGCTGGTTGCATGCATGCTGACACATACCCCGGACAGGCAGCTGTACTTCTGCAAGAACGACAGCACACATATGGAACTGGAATTCCTCCTGTCCTCTGCAGACGGCGTCATTCCGGTGGAGGTGAAGGCGGGGAACAGCCGGTCCAGATCGCTGGACCGTATCCTGGAGAAGGACGGTGTTCCGTACGGTTACAAGCTTGTTTCCGGCAATGCGGGGGTGACAGGCAAAAAGAGAACGCTTCCTCTGTACATGGCAATGTTCCTGTGAAAAGGCCAGTTATCAGTAGTGCCAGAATGGCGATGTCCAGAGATTTCGTGAGATCCGCCAGTGCATCCCGGGGCTGTTTTTTCTTCAGGCTGTCCTGTTCAGGCCTTCGTCAGAAGCTCCCATTTGTATACGACCGGCAGGGAGAGGTTGTGGGCCCCTGCCCTGTCGAACACGATGACAATCCGCGGCGGCTCGATGCGCTCGATGACGCCGTTTCCGTACTCCTTGTGAACCACGGCATCGCCGACGGAAAGGCTCTCCACAAACCTTATGTATCCCTCCCTGTCAAACGGCTTTTCCTCCGGCTGCGGGACGGTCTGTGCCTTCTTTTTCTTCGGTTTTGCAGTCACCTGTGGCAGAACACCGGCTGCTCTCTTCAGCTGCCGGATCAGGGACGCGTTCTTTCCAAACTCGAACAGGATCAGGTTGTTGCGTGCCCTTGTGATGCCGACGTAGAAGAGACGGCGCTCCTCCTCATAGGCGGAAAGCTCCGCCCCCTGAAGGGATCTTGGATCCTCCGGCATGTCCTGCGGAAAGATGCCGTCCGCGGCATCGATGAGATAGACCGTGTCGTACTCAAGGCCCTTGCTTGCGTGGATGGTGGAGAGGATAAAGTTCGTCCGCGGATTGTCCCGGTTTGTGATGAACTCTTCCAGCTCATCGAGACGCTGTGCAAGGTGCGCGGCAGAATCCGTGCGGTTTGCGAGGTTGTAGAGGATCGGGATCTTGCTGTCCCGGATCCCGGAGCGGGAAAGATAGCTTCCGTAGCCGAGCGACCCCAGGATCCGGTTCATGGCATCGACCGCTTTGTCTTTCTGCAGCTGATTCAGATCGGAGCGCACGTTTTTCAGGGACCTTAGAACGGACTCCGGAAGGCTCCGGCTTTTGCGTGCCACATCCAGAGGAGATGCATGCCGCCGCTCTGCTTCCCGGCAAAGGGCCTGCGCGTTGACCTTCGAGAGGTAGGTGTTCAGCTTGTAGTAGATCTGCAGAAACAGGGAGACATCGGTCGGATTCTGCGCATAGGCGATGATGTTCCGGATGTCCGTGACAACGCGGGATGTAAAGAACGAGGTGTCACTTCTCTTTAACGTGAACGGGATCTTCTGCCTCTCGAAAAGATCGATGAGGGGAATGAGCGATTCGTTGTCGCGGGAAAGGACCGCCGTCACATCCCTTGGCGGTTCGGCTGCCGCCTTGGCAAGATACGTGTACTGGGCACCCCGGCCGCGCAGTTCAACAAAGCGTATGTCCGTTCCGGGCTTTCTTGCGGCCTTCATGTTCTTCTTGTGGCGCAGGCGGTTGGACTGGATAAAGCCGTCCGCCGCCGCAACGATCTTTTCGTTGGAGCGGTAGTTGGTCTCCATGAGAAGAACCTGTGCCCCCGGATACCGGTCCTGAAAGTGCAGCAGTGCCTCCGGGCAGGCGGCGCGGAAGCCGTAGATCGACTGATCCTCATCGCCCACCATGAACAGGTTCCGGGTATCACCTGCGAGGAGAGCAATGATCTCGTGCTGAATCCTCGACGTATCCTGCGCCTCGTCGACGCAAAGGTACCGGTACGAACGCCGGCACTGTGCAAGGAGCTGCGGGACCTTCATCAGAAGGATCCTTGCGTAGATCATCTGATCGTCGTAGTCCATGCACTTCTGATCCTTCAGCTGTGCGACGTACCGCTCAAAGATCTCCGAGATCGGGTATCCGTAAGAGTCGTCCAGGGATTTGATCTCGTCCTCTGTGAGCATCATGTTTTTGATGTAGGCGATGGCGGTCCTTACGTCTTTTAAGTCTCCCTCGGTGGGGTATTCTCCGACAACGTCCTGGTAGATCTTCCGGAGAAGCGGGGCGGTCCTGGACTCGTCGGTCAGAAGCGTGTAGGTGCTTTTTCCGATCTGCCGCCCGAAGGACGCGATGATGAGGGCGCAGACGCCGTTGATTGTCCGAAAGTGCATCCGGTCCGCGAGGGTATCCCCGAAGATCTTCCGGAAGCGCTCCTTCATGTCGGCTGCCGCGGAGACCGTGTAGGTGAGGGTCAGGATGTGCTCCGGTGCAATCCCGTGCACCAGTACGAGGTACCCCAGCCGGATTACGAGGGTCGTCGTCTTTCCGCTTCCCGGCACGGCAAGCAGAAGCACCGGCCCCTCGACCGCCTCCACGGCGGCTCTCTGCTGGGCATTGAGCCCGATATCATAGGTTTTCCAGAACGCTTCCGGCGTCATTCCTGTTCCCACCTCTTCCTGCATAAGAAAACGATTTCCTGACCATTATAGACGAAGGGACTACAATGGAACCAGGCAGGTGCCTGGATTTATGAACAACATCGAAAGGGGCAGGAAGAAATGGACATTCGGACAATCGGCATCGCAGGAGCGGGGACCATGGGATATTCCATGGCGGATATTTTCGCGGCACACGGATATGAGGTGACGCTCTGGAACCACAGGAAGGAAAAGCTCGGGAAGGTAAAACCGCTGATCAGTGAGGGATCGAGGGAAAAGATCCGCTATACGGCTGAACTTACGGACATCGCGGACTGCGATCTCATTGTGGAGAGCATCACCGAGAATTTTGACCTGAAGGCCGGGTTCTATGATGATCTCTCGAAGGTCGTCTCCGACCATACGATCATCGCGACAAACACCTCGGGGCTCTCGATCAACAGACTCGCAGTGCACGTAAAGAACCCGGAGCGGTTCCTCGGGATGCACTGGTTCAACCCGCCGACGCTGATTCTTCTGATCGAGATTATCCGGAATGACAAAACCGGGGATGAGGCCGCAGAGACGGTGCGGCAGGTGGCACTTTCCATCGGCAAGAAACCGGTCCTTGTGAACAGGGACGTCCCCGGCTTTGCCGCCAACCGCCTGCAGCTTGCCCTTTACCGTGAGGCGCTCTCGATGGTGGAGAGCGGTGTCATCTCGAAAGAAGGCGTCGATGACGTTGTAAAGTACGGCCTCGGCTTTCGCTGGGCATGCCTGGGACCTCTGGAGACGATGGACTTCGGCGGACTGGATACCTTCTACCACATCCAGGAGTATCTCAATCAGGGTCTCGAGGATACCCATGAGCCGTCCCCTTCCCTGAAGGAGCACTTCGAGAAGGGAGAGCTCGGTGTCAAGACCGGAAAAGGCTTCTATGACTACAGCGGGGATAAGGCAGGAGAAGCCACAAAGGCGCGCGATGAAAAGCTGAAAGCAGTCTTTGATGCGCTCTACGGGGATTCGAGGGCGTGATGCGCTTTACTGCAGCGCTTCCTTTTGTGATAGTATCGTGACAGGGATAAAGAGGTCCGGAAGAGATGGCTCTTCCGGGCCTCTTTTTGCAGGCGAAGATGATGTTGAATGATGATTTCTCTGTCGAGTGGAATCATACGCCAGAGCAAGAAAAATGCGGTCATATGACCGCATTTTTCTTGACAGGAAAGATAATTTCCGGTAAGGTAAGGCGGAAGGGAGGTGGACGGGTGCTAACACAAGTCATTCAGAGATTGCGGAGTATCTTGAACAGGTCAAGAAACTTCTGGCAGAAGGAAAGTATACCTTTGTTCCCAGATCCAAAAACATGCAGTCACTGGCATTGCATGGGCTGACGCTTGCGGACGCCAAAGATACGATTTTTGGACTGGCTGTAGAGGATTACTATAAGGGTCCGAAGCGGGACTTTGATCGAACCCGTCCCGGAGAAATCTGGGAGTTCAAGACGGATATTGACGGTGTACGGTTCTATATCAAACTGAAGGTTGACGGTTCGGAGAGCGGAAGCGAAAGGCTGAAGTGCCTTGGCTTTCATGAGGACGACTTTGCATAGAGAGGGGTGATTTCCGTGAAAGCATATTGTGACGTGTGTGGCAAAGAAGTAGAAGCCAGAAGGATTACGAAAAAGGAGACCTATTCTGTCTGTGGGGAAGCTGTTGAAGTGGATGCGCAGGTTCTGGTATGCCCGGAATGCGGCGAGGAGCTTTTCTGTGAAGAGCTGGATCAGAATACACTCCTTGCGGCTTACAACATCTACCGGAAAAGACACAAACTGCTCCTTCCGGAGGAGATTCGTAAAATCAGGGAGCAGTACGGTCTCAGCCAGAGGGCGTTTGCGAGGCTGCTGAACTGGGGAGATAAGACCGTTTTCAGGTATGAAAATGGCTCGATTCAGGACAAGGCACATAACAGTCTGCTGTTATTCCTGCAGGATCCTGAGAACATGAGAACCTACCTGAATGAAAATGAAGTAGATCTCAGTGAGAAGGAGCGCAGCAGACTGCTCCGGACAGTGGATCTGCTGGAACAGAACAGGGCTGCTGACACGGGCAACCGGCTCTTCCATTTGTATTTCGCGAGTCAGCCAAGTGAGGAAAACGGTTTCCGGTCCTTTGATTATGACAAATTCTGCGCAATGGTACTGTTCTTTGCAACGAAGAGCGGCGAACTCTTAAAGACGAAACTGATGAAGCTGCTCAACTATTCCGATATGGTCTATTTCAAGGAAAATGGCATCTCCATCTCCGGAGCCAGATATGCGCATCTTCCGTTTGGTCCGGTCCCGGAGAAATTCGACTGGATTCTCGGAAAGATGGAGACAGATCATATCGCTCATGTTGAAATTTTCTATGACAATGGATACGAAAAGCACGAGATCGTTGCGGACGAAGAGATGCCGGCCGGTATTTTGTCCGAGAAGGAGATAGAGGTCCTCGACCGCATTTACAGTAAATTCGAAGCGTATGGATCCAGGGATATATCAAACTACTCTCATAAGGAAAAAGGGTATCTGGAAACAAAGCAGGGAGAGATCATCCCCTATTCTTACGCAAAGTATATTGAGATCGGATAGGTAAACGAGGCCTGTGATCCGCCTCTGGTGCCTGCCCTCAGCGAGGGTGCTCATTTTCTTCAGCGCATGCGGATACGCTTTTTCGCAGCTTCTCATTGGCAATGCTGAGATGATCGATCTCCAGATTCGGATCCCTGATCTTTGTATCGGCTATCTTTCGAAATTTCGCAAAGGCAGCCTTTTCTTCTGCCAGCTTTTCCTTCCAGTCTGCAGATTCAGATGTATTTCTGAAATTCGTTTCTTTTGGACACGGTGTCCGGAGCAGATCGCTGTCCGGCAGGTGAATGCAGACCAGCTTTTCCGCCACGATCTTTTGATGGGCGCCACCTCGATCTGCAGTCGGCACAACCTCGCTTTTCTCAGGAGCAGGCTTACAAATCGGGCAGCGTCCGCGGTAGAAAAAAAGCCGCAACCCGATGCAGCTCTGCGTGGACGCAGGGGGGAGTCATACAGTAAACTGAAGTATGAAAAGTTACAGAAGGCGGCACCGGCTGTCACAGGGATCTGTACACATACAGAAGAAGGAGGAGAGACATGTCAAAACACCTGTCACCGGAAATCAGGGTTCCGATTGATTCGGACAACCCGTCCATAGAACGGCACGAAGAGCTTTGCATCCGCTGCGGAAAGTGCCGCGACGTCTGCAGGGACGAGATCTCGGTTCTGACGTATTACGATCTTGCAAAGACCGGCGATACGCCGATCTGCGTTCACTGCGGGCAGTGTGCAAACGTCTGTCCCGTGGACTCGATCACGGAGAAGAGCGAGGTCGATGCGTTGAAAGCGGCGATCGCGGATCCCTCGAAGACCGTCATCGTCTCCACCTCTCCTTCCGTCCGGGTATCCCTGGGCGAGGGCTTCGGACAGGCGCCCGGCACCTTCTCAGAGGGCAAGATGGTCGCACTGCTTCGGGCTCTTGGCGTCGACATCGTGCTCGATACGGACTTTGCGGCGGACATGACGATCGTCGAGGAGGCATCCGAGCTGCTCTCCCGCGTGACGACAAAGAGCGCACCGCTTCCGCAGTTCACGTCCTGCTGCCCTGCCTGGGTGAAGTTTGCGGAGACCTACTACCCGGATCTTCTGCCGCACATCTCGTCGGCAAAGAGCCCCATCGGCATGCAGGGGCCGACCATCAAGACCTGGTACGCAAAGAAGCAGGGCATCGATCCGAAGTCGATCGTGAACGTCTGTCTGACGCCCTGCACGGCAAAGAAGTTTGAGATCCGAAGGGAGGAGATGAACGACTCCGCCTCTTACTGGGACGAGCCATCCCTTCGGGACATGGATCTTTGCATCACGACAAGAGAGCTCATCCGCTGGGCAAAGGATGCCGGCATCGATTATGCGGCACTTCCGGAGTCGGACTATGATTCCCTGATGTCCGAGAAGAGCGGCGCCGGGGTGATCTTCGGCGCAACCGGCGGCGTCATGGAGGCGGCTCTTCGTGCGGCATACGAGTACCTGAACAACAAGCCCGCTCCGAAGGAGCTGCTGCAGCTCTCTGCAGTACGGGGATATGACGGGATCCGCACGGCATCGGTACCGCTCACGGATTCTCTCAGTGTCCGTGTTGCCGTGATCTTCGGGACTGCAAATGTCCGGCGTTTCCTCGAGGAGCAGAAGCTTTCCGACTTTGACTTCATCGAGGTCATGACCTGCCCCGGCGGCTGCATCGGCGGAGGCGGACAGCCAAAGCACCTCGAGACCGCGGACGAGGCAAGGAAGGAGCGCATCGAAGGGCTCTACGTAAGAGATGCTGAGATGGACGAGAAGGTCAGCACGAAAAATCCAGGCCGTACGGCTTTAGCAAGCTAAAGCGGACATGGCCTATAGTTATCGATCATGCTGCTCGCCATGCCGCGTCCAGTTCGGGAGTCCATTCGACGCGGCATGTCTCGCCATTGGTCTT
>Ga0256406_1004170_pt1 | contig 16937 bp, 11 predicted proteins | sample RumenRJG_03DNA_FD_185986 | JGI IMG/M metagenome (GOLD analysis project Ga0256406, IMG submission 185986) | Bovine rumen microbial communities from Lethbridge, Alberta, Canada - RJG_03 | ecosystem: Host-associated > Mammals > Digestive system > Stomach > Rumen | place: Canada: Alberta | collected... | reverse complement strand
GGGTGAACGAAGAGAACCGCCAAGTCCAGGGCTTCGTTCATCCACCAACGACTCCCTGAAATGACGAGTCTTCGATAGATGGCACGAATATTATGACTCGAAAGGTTAAATAGCCCTTACGTGCAAATCAGTACTTACCTGAAATAAAAAGCCCCGGCTAGTTTAGCCGGGAGGTCGGCTGACATCCTCTCCCCACGGAAAGGACCGGGAACCAGTACCGCTCTCAAAGTCGGTGGTACTGAGATTCTATGCAACGGCGGACCTGAAATCAAGGAAAAGGGCTGCCGGAGAACCGGCAGCCCCGAAGAGCGAAACGGCGATTAGTCGAGAATCTTGGTGACGGTGCCCGCACCGACGGTGTGGCCGCCTTCACGGATAGCGAACTTGGTGTTGTTCTCGATCGCGATCGGGTGGATGAGCTCAACGTTCAGTTCGACGTGGTCGCCCGGCATGACCATCTGGACGCCTTCCGGAAGCGTGATCGTTCCGGTGACGTCGGTCGTCCGGAAGTAGAACTGCGGACGATAGTTGTTGGTGAACGCCGTGTGACGGCCGCCCTCGTCCTTGGTCAGAACGTAGACCTGGCCAGAGAACTTCTTATGCGGCGTGACGCTTCCCGGCTTGCAGATGACCTGACCACGAACGATCTGGTCACGATCGACGCCACGGAGAAGCGCGCCGATGTTGTCGCCGGCTTCCGCGAAGTCGAGGGTCTTACGGAACATTTCGAGCGAAGTGACGACGCACTTCCGGGTGTCCATGATGCCGACGATTTCGACTTCATCGTTCGGATGGATCATACCACGCTCGACACGGCCCGTCGCGACGGTGCCACGGCCGGTGATGGTCATGACATCCTCAACCGCCATCAGGAACGGCTTATCGTTATCACGAACCGGGAGCGGGATGTAGGTGTCGCAGGCATGGATCAGATCCTTGATGGACTGAACCGCAGCCGGATCGCCTTCCAGCGCCTTGAGGGCCGAGCCACGGATGACCGGAACCTCATCGCCCGGATAGCCGTTCTTCGAAAGAAGGTCACGGACATCCATCTCGACGAGGTCGATCAGCTCCGGATCATCGACCATATCGCACTTGTTGAGGTAGACGACGATGTACGGAACGCCGACCTGACGGGCGAGCAGGACGTGCTCACGGGTCTGCGGCATAACGCCATCGGCTGCCGAAACGACGAGGATCGCGCCATCCATCTGAGCGGCGCCGGTGATCATGTTCTTGATGTAGTCGGCATGGCCAGGGCAGTCGACGTGGGTGTAGTGACGGGTCTCGGAATCGTACTCGACGTGGGCCGCATTGATGGTGACACCACGGGCCTTCTCTTCCGGAGCCGCATCGACCTGATCGTAACGGAGCGCCTGGGCAAGGCCTTCCTTCGCGAGAACGGTCGTGATGGCCGAGGTCAGCGTCGTCTTGCCGTGGTCAACGTGACCGATCGTGCCGATGTTAACGTTCGGCTTGGAACGATCATACTTCTGTTTCGCCATAGTGATTTTCCTCCAATTGGATACTTAATGATGATACACGTTCCGACGTGTATTTTCAATCTCGCGACGAGGCGGAACTCCTTAGGAATTCCGCTTCTTCACGATGTCGTCCTGAATCGACCGAGGCACTTCCTGGTAGTGGTCGAACTCCATGGTGTAGATGCCCCGTCCCTGCGTCATCGAGCGAAGGTCGCTGATGTAGCCGAACATGTTGGCTAACGGAATCATCGCGGTGATGACCTGGGCGTTGGCCTTCTGGCTCATGCCTTCGACGTTTCCACGCCGCTTGCTGACATCGCCCATGACCGTTCCGACATAGTCCAGCGGGGTCGTGATCTCCGCCTTGACGATCGGCTCGAGGATGACCGGGTTGCACTTGGTTGCCGCAACGCGGACCGCCATGGCCGAAGCCAGCTTGTAGGCCATTTCGGAGGAGTCGACGTCGTGGTAGGAACCATCGACGAGGGTCGCCTTGATGTCGGTGGCCGGATAGCCGGCGATGAGTCCCTTCTCGAGGGCTTCACGGAGACCGTCGATGGACGGCTTGATGAATTCCTTCGGGATGGCGCCACCGGTGATCTGGTCGACGATCTCGATGCCCTTGCCCGGGTTCGGTTCCATGTCGAAGACGACATGGCCGTACTGACCGTGGCCGCCGTTCTGCTTGATGTACTTGCCTTCGCAGTGACCGGTGGCCCGGATGGTCTCACGGTAAGCGACCTGCGGAGCGCCGACCCGGCAGAGGATGCCGTAGTCGTCCTTCAGACGGGTGACGTTGACGTCGAGCTGAAGCTCGCCGACGCCCGCGATGATGGACTGGCCGGTCTCGCTGTTGGTGCTGAAGTGGAATGTCGGATCCTCATCCGTGAACTTCATGAGCAGCTGGGACATCTTGTCCTGGTCGCCCTTCTTCACCGGCTCGATTGCCTCGGAGATGACCGGGTCCGCGAACTTGATGGACTCGAGCATGACCTTCGGATCGTTCTCGCCGACGATGGTGTCGCCGGTCCGGGTGTTGCTGAAGCCGATCGCCGCCGCGATTTCGCCGGCCTTCGCCTGGTTGATGTTCTCATGCGAAGACGCGTTGACGAGTTCGAGACGGGAGACCCGCTCCTTGGCGCCGGAACGGACGTTGTAGACGTAGGAACCGGCCTTGATGGTGCCGGAGTAGACCCGGAAGAAGCACTGGGTGCCGAACTGGTCGGTGACCAGCTTGAAGGCCAGCGCGACGAACGGTCCGTTCGGATCGATCTTCAGCGGGACTTCGTTGCCGTCCTTGTCGTGGGCAACCGGAGCCGGGACATCAAGCGGGGACGGGAGGTAGTCCAGAACGCAGTTGAGGAGGTACTGGACGCCCTTGTTCTTGTAGGCCGATCCGCAGACGCACGGAACGAACTTGCCGGAGATGGTGCCGTTCCGGATGGCCTTCTTAATCTGCTCGACCGTCGGCTCTTCGCCATTGAGGAGAGCCATCGTGATGTCATCGTCGATGTTGGAGAGCTGCTCGAGAAGGATTTCCCGGTAGTGCTTCGCGCTCTCGACGTTCTCGGCGTATTCCGCCGGGACCTTGTCGAGGTCGACGATGTTCGGCTGCATGCTCTCACTCTTCTTGGCATCCAGATCCCAGAGCCAGGCCTTCATCTCGACCAGGTCGACGAGGCCGAGAAGGCGGGACTCTAAGCCGATCGGGTAAGCGATGGCGACGCCGTTCGCGCCAAGACGCTGCTTGACGGAGGCGACGGACATCTCGAAGTCGGCGCCGGTCGCATCGAGCTTGTTGACGAAGACGATACGAGGAACGTCGTACTTATCCGCCTGACGCCAGACGGTCTCGGTCTGAGGCTCGACGCCGTTCTTGCCGTCGAGGACGCAGACCGCGCCGTCGAGGACGCGGAGCGAACGCTCGACTTCCGCCGTGAAGTCGACGTGGCCAGGAGTATCGATCAGGTTGATCCGGTATCCCTTCCACATGCAGGTCGTCGCGGCCGAGTAAATGGTGATACCCCGCTTCTGTTCCTGCTCGTTGAAGTCCATGGCGGAAGCGCCGTCGTGGACCTCACCGATCTTGTGCGTCTTTCCCGTGTAGAAAAGAATACGCTCGGAAGTGGTGGTCTTACCGGCATCGATGTGGGCCATGATGCCGATGTTGCGAACTTTTTCCAGCGGGACGGCCTCGTAGGTCGAGACCATCGCCTGGTCGTTATCCATTCCCATTGGTGGTGATTCTCCTTTTTGGACGGACGACTACCAGCGGTAATGCGCGTAGGCCTTGTTGGCTTCCGCGGTCTTATGCATATCGTCCTTCCGCTTGACGGCGCCGCCGGTGCCGTTCGCGGCATCGATGATCTCTCCCGCCAGCTTGTCCTGCATGTTCTTCTCGTTCCGCAGCCGGGCATAGGTGACCAGCCAGCGAAGGCCTAAGGTGACCTTCCGCTCCTGGCTGACTTCGACCGGGACCTGGTAGTTGGAGGCGCCGACACGGCGGGCCTTCAGCTCGACTTCCGGCATGATGTTGCCGAGGGCGATGGTGAAGACTTCGATGGCCGGCTTGCCGGTCTTTTCGGCGACCTTGTCGAAGGCGCCGTAAAGAATCGTCTGAGCCGTTCCCTTCTTGCCGTCGATCATGATGCGGTTGATGAGACGGGTGACGAGCTTCGAATTGTAGATCGGATCGGGTAAGACATCCCGATGCTGGACTGAACCGTTCTTTCTAGGCATGGTGTTTCGTTCTCCTTATCTCCGTCGACTACTTCTTCTGGATGGAGCCATCCTTCTTGGTTCCGTACAGCGAACGTCCCTGCTTCCGTCCTTCCACGCCGAAGCACTCGAGAGCGCCACGGATGATGTGGTAACGGACACCCGGAAGATCCCGGACGTGGCCGCCACGGACGAGGACGACCTTGTGTTCCTGAAGGTTATGTCCTTCGCCGCCGATGTAGGCCGTCACCTCGTAGCCGTTGGAGAGACGGACACGGGCGTACTTACGGGCCGCCGAGTTCGGCTTCTTCGGCGTCATCGTGCCGACACGGGTGCAGACTCCCTTCTTCTGCGGAGACGGGATGTTCTTCTCCTTCTTGTTCAGCGAATCCCAACGCTTGGCAAGAGCCGGCGACTTGGACTTGTAGACCGGCTGTTTCCGCTCCTGGCGGACCAACTGATTAATGGTAGGCATTCTTTTCCTCCCTAAGTAACAGATACCCACTGCCACGGAACCGGGCGTTTCCACTCCTTTTCCATAAAAAGAGCGGGCCGAGCCCGAATTCATGACGAGAAGAATTATAGCGAGGGAAAAGTCGCGTGTCAAAGGTTTTTTCTCCTTTTTCGAAACTCCCGGGCCTGTGGACCATAGAGAACCGGTAAGGAAAGGAAAAAGAAGAAAGAAAAAAGCCGGTCGGAGAAGAGCCCCCGGCCGGCCTTGATCCAAGCCTATTTCCGATTTGAGGCGAAGAGGAAGACGACGAAGTAGAAGACATAGTAGAAGATGGTCAGGAAGTCCGAATAGAGGCAATAGGCGAAGAAGATGGCGAGGGAGTTGCGGTTCTGGAAGGCCGTATGCTGCATCATCCGGTTGATGTTGTGGACGTCCAGGGCGGTCGCTAAGAGGACGACGGCGAAGAAGATGCTCATCGTGATCCAGAAGAGGGGCTCGTTATAGAAGAAGAAGAGGACCAGGGAGAGGATGCTAGCGCCGAAGAGAGCAAAGAGGAGGACGGAGGCGACGGCGTTGAGGTGCTTCGCAAAGGTGCCGACGAGGGACATGAGGAGGAAGAGGGCGCCGCTGACGCCGAAGGTAATGCCGAGGATCTGCCCGATCTGGGAGGCCACGGCGGTCTGCTCCAGGGCGAGGACGACCCGAAACATGAGGCTACCGAAGAGGATGCCGTAAGCGACCGTGTCCAGAAGGTAGACGACGGTGATTCCGGTCGCCTTGTCGACCTTTCGGCTGGAGCTGGCGAGAAGGCTCATGGCGATGCTCGCCGGAAGCAGGTAAAGGAGAGCGAGGACGACGAGGACCGTCGAGGTGACGGAAGCGGTATGGACGGAGGAGACGCTCGCGATCCAGAGCAGGAAGTCCGGGAAGAGGCCGGCGACGACACCGGTGAGGAGTAAACCTAACCCGGCCCAGAGATAGACCTTGGCGAGAGAGAAGAGGGACTTCTGCTTCTCGACTTCGGCTTGAGAGCGGGGATCCTTGACCGAATAGGGGCCGTGGCCCATGTTCGAGGACGGATCCGCCCGATATTCTTGCATGATTCTTTTCCTCCTTTTTGCTCCCGGCAACCGGGAAGCTACTTAGAGTATAAAGGCGAAGGGGAAAAGTTCAAGGAAACCGAATAAAACAAAACTCCACCATGCCAGAGGCATAGTGGAGAGAGCAAAAGGAATTTTATGTTTGGAATAATTATCGGTTTGAAACGTCTCGTCTCTTTCGAGGCTCAAGTATTATAGAAAGGCAAGCCCAGGATGTAAAGGTTTTTTTCAACTTTTTTTGTCGGATTCCTTTTCTTCCGAATTTTACGGCCTTTTTCCGCTTACAGGGAAAGGAAGAAAAAAAGAAATCAGAGGGCCAGAAGGCCGTCTTCGGCGATGGTCTTGACCTCGCCCTGGATCAAAGGAAGGACGTAGGAAAGGAAGGAGTCCTCGATATGGGCGCCGTCGGGAGAGACGAAGGAAAGCGGTAAGGACGTCGTCCTTCCGCCGACCTGGCCGAGGTCGATGCTCCCGTATCCGGCCTGATAGGGAGACGAAGAACGGCGGAGAAGGGTCACCATCTTTCCGTTCTCTCCTCTCCGGAAGAGGGCATAGGCCTGCCTTCCGGCTTCCTTGGCCTCCTCGAAGTCCGTCCGGCTGAGCAGGAAGGTCGCCGAGCGCTGGAGGGCGTTGAGCTCCACGGCCCTTGTCTTGGCCCCGCGCTGCTCGAGCAGGGCGGAAAGCCTTAAGGCCGCACCGCCGAGCTGCGGGTTACCGAAGCTGTCCTTCGTCCCGGTGGCGCTGACGAAGGTTCCGTCCTTCGTCCTTATGCCTTCGCTTAGCACGACGACGAGCCGTTTCTTCTGCTTCCATTCGGAAAGCGTCCGGTCGAGGAAGGAAGCGACGTCAAAGGGGACTTCCGGCACGTAGATGGCGTCCGGCTCCATGTTCCGTAGCGCCGCAAGCTTCGAGGCGGCGGCAAGGTATCCGCTGTCCCTTCCCATGCATTCGACCAGGTAAATCCGTCCCGTCTCGTAGGTTCGCTCGTCCATGGTCAGATCCAGGACGGCGTTGGCGATGAACTTAGCCGCGCTTCCGTAGCCCGGCGTGTGGTCGACACCGTAGAGATCGTTGTCGACGGTCTTCGGGATTCCGATGACCGAACAGGGGAAGGATCTCTCCTTCAAGTAATCTGAGATCCGCATCGCCGTGAGCATGGTGTCGTTGCCGCCCGTGAGGAACAAGGCGTGGACGTCGAACTTACGGAGTGTTGCCGCAACCGCTTCAAGGCGCGGATCCTCAGGCACGAAGGAGATCCGGGAGCTTCCGAAGTAGGAGCCGGGGCGGTAGGCCTCGCTAGAGAAGACGCGGTCCGTCTCGTCGAGGAGGCTTCCGGAAAGAAGACCCTGGACGCCGAAGGGAGAGAAATAGAACCGGTCCTTCCGGCCTTGTTCCTTCTCCTCCTTCTGGAAGGCCTCGAAGAGGCCGACGAAGGTGGCGTTGACGACGCTGGTCGGACCTCCGCCCTGAAGATAGGCGACATTTCCGAACGGGTTAGGCATGATCATTTTCCTCCTGGCGAAGCTGACTCTTCTCGAACTGGGGACGAAGGGAGGTTAGGTTGTTCTCCCCGCCGTCATGCTTCCGCTTGACGGCGAAGAGCGAGACGAGAAGGAAGACGACGAGGCCGATGTCGGTCAGGCCCTGGCCGAAGGTGGCCATCGGGGAAGAATAGGCGAGACGGTAGCGGGCCGTGCCCGAAGGAACCTCGAAGCCGATGAAGCCGTGCTGGGCCTTGTAGGTCTTGACCTCGGTCTCTTTCCCGGTCTTGGCGTCAAGAGCATAGAGCGTCCACCCCTTCTGGAAGGGGATGTTCGCGACATAGAACATGGGCGACTTCTCTTCGGTCTCGAAGACGATCTCGTTGTCGTTCCGGGAGAGGATCGTCGGACGGTGCTCCTTCTGCTTGTCGACGGCCTTCTGGTACTCCCGATTCGGGGTCACGTAGATTGAAGGACTCCTCAGGACGACGGGATCGTCCTCGTTTCCCTGGTTCAGCACCCCGACGATGGTCTTGACCGGACGGTCCACGTAGTAGCCGTGGGCCTGATGGTAGTCCGAGTAGGACGGGTCGTTGACGCAGATGAGGCGGTTGTCCTCGTCGAAGAAGCGCCAGCTGAAGTTATGCTCGCTCCGGATGGAGACATAGTAGCCGCTCTCCGGATCGGAGGGGTCGGCGTCCGGACAGAGGGTCCCGGAAGGGAAGGTGACGACGACCTTGCTGTAGTAGAGGAGGTCCTTCGACTCCATCTTGCTCCCGTCCTTCTTCCGGCCGGTAAAGAAGTCGTAGAACGTATCGCCCGGGTAGATGCCGTTGGCCAGCTCGAGCGGGTGCTCCTTCCGGTATTCCTCCACGAGGGCCTCGAAGGGGGCGGATCCGTACTGGGTGATTGGCGTTCCGTCCGGCTCGTACCCGTAGACATAGCCTTGGTCCGACCAGTTGGCCGAATAGACGTCGATGTTCATCTGGGAAGAGCTGCTGAGCCGCTGGATCGGCGTCGAGCCGTTCTCGACGTAGGCTCGTGAGGAGACGATGGCGTTGCTCCACTGCCACTGCTTCGTCGTCAGGGCCGATCCCGTAATGTTGGTTGTGATGCCGTTATAGGTGACGCTTCCGCTCTGGTAGAGGCCGTTAGCCGACAGGGTCGAATAGTCCTCGTCTTCCAGGATGGCGTTGCGGAGATAGGGGTATTCGTTGATGTCCTCATAGTTGTAATAGTAATTCCCGCCGTCAAATCCGACGCCCGTCCAGCCGGCGGGAATCAGGCTGTCATAGGCGAAGAAGGTATCGAGGAAGTTCGTGTTGAGATAGACGGACTTGTCGCAGGCGGGGGAGGCAAGGAAGTCGAGGAAGTCCTGGGAGTAGGATACGCCGTATTCCTTCTTCTGCTCGTCCGAAAGGGAAAGAAGGTTCACGTAACCGTACGGAATGTCGTAGTCCTCAATCGGGACGCTGTTCGGTTGGAAGCTCGACGGGTCCGCCTTCGGAACCAGGTAGTACTTCGTCGAAAGGAAGGTCTCGAGGTTCTCCCTCCGCTCATGGATGCCCATCGACCAGTTCCCATAGGAATACGGAATCCGGGAGGCATCGAGGAAATCCTGGGCGCCGAAGGCATAGACGGAGTGGAAGGCGCCGAGGCCGTTGTAGCCTTCCCGAAGGGAGATGTTGATGTCGCCTCGGGTCGCCGTGGTATTGAAGATCCGGTAGAAGTCGTTTCCTCCTTCGCCTTCCCGGATGGCGTCGACGATTTTCGTTTCTTCGGCGACGTTGGCGTCGCCCCCGCCGAGGGAGCTGTAGTTCGTCAGCCCGTGGCAGTAGATGGTCGTGTTGGCCATGACGACGATTTCAAAGACGACCAAGCCTTCCAGGACCGGGGCGAAGGGCTTCTTATGGAACATCGGGCGGAGGACAAGGTAGGTCACGAGCTCCCAGAGCATGGTGAATCCCGGGATCATCAGACGGTCGGGCCGGTCGGAGGAGAGGCTCTGGTAGTCCGGATGCGCATGGTGGAACTGGACGGCAAGGAGGAGGGCGACGAAGTCGAGGACTAAGAGGGTGGCGAAGGCGAGGTCGAAGAGGCGGACGGAGATGTCCTTCCTCCGGTTCAGCGTCAGGCAGTCATACGTGATTAACCAGGAGAGAGGAAGGATGTAGTAGCGGGCATAGCCGACGGTCATCCCGTTGTAAAGATAAAGGCCGAGCGGCGTGAAGAGGAGGAACAGGTTCAGGGCGACGGCAAGAAGATGGGAGACCTTTTCCTCCCGGATGGACTCGAAGAAGCCGGTGATTCCAATCAGAAGCATCGGGGCAGTCGCATAGAGGGAGGCGGAGTAGTTGTCGTACCAGTAAACCGAAACGACGTTCGAGTAGTAGCAGCCGAAGGGGGAGAAGAGGAGGTTCATCAGCGGGGTGATCTGGGCCTGCGGGGAGGAGGAGAAGTCCGTCAGAATCTTCCAGATTTCCTTCAGGCCGTCCGCGTTCAGGAGGGACTTCGCAAAGCCGCTCTCGCTGGCCGAAGCGACTCTCGGCATGTTCAAGGCCATGCTGATGCCCGGTAGCAGGGAGAAGCAGCCGAGGAAGATGGAGACGAAGAAGCCGAAGAAGGAGACCCCGAAAACGGCCCAGTTCTCCGTCCGGCTTCTCTCCTTCAGCGTCTGGAGATAGCGGTAGCACCAGTAGAAGAAGGCACCGAACATGTACTCCACGAAGAAGAAGTAGTTCGACATAGCGACAAGAAGGAACCCGGCCATCAGGATCCGGCTATCCTTCTTCTTTAAAAGGCGTTCGACGCCCAGCAGGAGAAGCGGAAGGAAGGCCGTGCTGGAGATGAAGTGGAACCAGAGGTAACTGAAGGTGTAACCGCAGTAGCCGTAAGCGACAGCGCCGATTCTCTTCACCCGCGGGTTGAGACGGAACTCGCCAAGGTACCAATAGAAGAACATGCCCGCCAAGGTCATCTTGAGGACGAGCTCCAGGCCTTGCATCGGAAGGAGCCAGGAACGAGGGAAAGGAAGCAGGATAAGGACAAAGGGGTCGAATAGGGTATAGAAGGAGTTGCCGCCGATGTTGTCGATGCCTAAGAAGACGGACCGGTCCCAGTAGGGGAAGACGCCGGTCCGGAAGAACGTGTGCCAGTCGTCGTAGGCGTTAAAGAGGAAGGTCATCTCCTGCAGGGTGTAATCCCCGCCCAGAGGAACCGTGCAGCTCTGGCTGATCCAGGTCACGATGAAGCAAGCGATGCCCGTCAGGATGAGCAGGTAGCAAGTCTTCGTCCCCTCGCCCGGGTGGCGGAGGAAATTCCAGGCCCGGTGAAAGAAAGAGCCTAGCCCCCGAAGGCCGTTCCTACCGACGCGAGTGACCCGCTTGGCGATTCCGTTCATGATGTCTCTATTTAACCACAGCCCGGCGGCTTTTGCTCCTCGCTCCCCGCGGAAGCGCTCCGTTTTTCGGTTCTGGTATACTGGTATCGATATGCGGATATCTGCTTTCGCCGACGGAATGAGAGCCTTCCTCCGGTCCATCGCCTACCCGGCGACGCTCGCCTTTCTCGTGTTTCTGATCTGGTGCTTCCCCGCGGCCTGGAACTGGGTCTTCGTCGTCTTCTACCTTCTCCTGGCTTTCCTGCCTTTGCTCGGGGAAGACGGGCGGGGCTATCTTCCTCTCCTTCTCCTTCCTCCGCTCTCGATCCGAAGCAACGTCAGCTTCCAGTCTCTTCCGGTCTCCGTCCTCGTCATGGAAGGAGCCGTGCTTGTCAGCATGATCCTATTCCTCTTCCTCCGGCACTGCCGCTTCCGCCGCGGGGACCTTCTGGTCAGCCTCGCCGTCCTCTTTCTCCTCTTCCTGATCTCCTATATCGTCCGCTCGGCGATGGACGGGACGGCCGACACAACGGCGATTCTCTACCTTCTTTCCCTCTTCTCCGCACTAGTTCCTTACGTCCTTCTTTCGACGACGCTCGGGAAGGGAGAAACGTTCCCCTACCTGACCCGGACCATCGTCGTCTTCTCCTGTCTCATCGTCCTCCAAGTCTTCCTTTACCTCGTCAAACACGGCTTCGGCATCGTCGGGGAAGACTTTTCCCTGGGCTGGTCCTACACGGTCCAGACGGCGAGCACCCTCCTCTGCTTCTCCTTACCTTTCTATGCCCTGCTCGTCTCCCAGCGGAAATACTGGGCCTTCGTCCCGGAGATTCTCGTCTATGTGGCCATCATCTTCCTCTCGGCCGACAGCGGTCTTCTCGCCCTGATTCTCTCCACCGTTCCTCTTATCCTGGTCTCTTTCCGAAACTATGGAAAATGGTATCCGTACCTAACCCTTACTTTCCTCATTGTTGTTGGGATGACCTTCTCCCTCCTTCTTGCTTTCAATCCTCTCTTCAACAAGCGGGTCGTCCTCGCATTTCAGAGCCTCGCTCTGTCCAACGAGCCCGCCGAATGGCGGAAAGACCTCTTCGACGCTGCCGTCCGGGACTTCCTGTCCTTCCCGACCCTCGGCCCGAGCCTGACGAGCTTCAGCCGGGAAAACGGTACCCTCGTGCTGGCCAGCAATACGGTCCTCTCGACGATGGTCATGGGTGGGTCCTTCGGACTCCTTGCCTATGCCGTCTATGAGTTCCGGCTCTACCAGGCCGTCTTCCGGAAGAAGATCCCGGAACGGAAGTTCTTCTTACTCTATCTGCTGATCCTGGAGCTCATCGGCCTGACGGACAACACCCTCTACAACCTCATCGTCCTCTTCTTCGTCCTGGTGACGAACGCCTGCTACCAGTGTTCCAACCGTCCGGAGGACGTCAAGATCCACGTTGATCCCTATCTCAACCGAAGGGAAGACGGACTACGGGCGCCGGCCACCTACCTCTCCTCGACTTCCGGAAAGGAGGGGCGAGGGAAGGGATACGGGCGTTAACGGCTCCTAACTTTTTTCTTACGCCTCTATTATTTAGTACCTACTAAGACTATAATACCGGCGAGGAATCCGAGAAATCGGAGGAAATCGTAATGGTACTCAGCGAAGCGGGTGAACGGGAGGACCTGAAGGTCCTCGCCGTCAACACGGATTATCGTCGGAAGAAGCATCTGGAGAACCTCTCGTTGATGAGGGGGAGCCGGATTACCTGTTTATATAACCGATCCGGCGACGTCGTCGTCAAGATCCAGGACGGGCGGATTGCCATCAACCGGGAGTTTGCCCGGAAAATCGAGGTCCAGTCCCTGAACCCGGAAGACTATGAGATGAAGGACGGGAAAAGGGTCCCGACGGCGGAGGCCCAGAAGCGTTTCTCGTCCGAGCTTTCCGAATATCGGAGGGAAGAACAGGCCCTGAAGGCGGAGATGCGGAAGGAGATGCCGGAGCGGAAGAGAATGCTGAAAGAAGAAAAGGAAGCCGAGAAGAAAGAGGAGAAGAAGGCCGAGGAAGACAGGAAGAACGCGGAGGCCCGCCACTAATGTTCACCGTTGCCCTGATTGGAAATCCGAACTGTGGAAAGACGACCCTGTTCAACAACCTGACGGGAAGCCAGGCGCACGTCGGAAACTGGCCGGGCGTCACCGTCGAGAAGCGGGAGGGCATTTACCGGAAGAGAAAGGCGTTTCCGGAGGACATCGACATCGTCGACCTTCCGGGCATCTATTCCCTCTCCCCCTACACGCCGGAAGAGGTGGTCAGCCGGGACTTCCTCCTGAAGGGAAAGCCGGACGTCGTCATTAACGTCGTGGACTCCTCGAACCTAGGGAGAAACCTTTTCCTCACCAGCCAGCTGCTGGAGATGGACATCCCGGTCGTCATGGCCCTCAACTTCATGGACGTCGTAGAGAAGCGAGGAGACACGATCGACATCGACCTGCTTTCGAAGAAGCTGGGTATCCCCGTCGTTCCCGTCGTCGCTTATAAGGCAAGAGGAATGTACCTGCTCGCAAAGGCCGCCTATGCCCTGAAGGGCACGCACCGAAAGGGCATCGCCCAGTTTACGAGCCCGGTTCTCCGCTACACCCTGGAACAGGTGACTGACCTCGTCCAGGACTCGAGGATCGATCATCCTCTCTTCATCGCCAGCAAGCTTCTGGAGCAGGATGCCATCGTCACGCATCAGTATCCGGAACTGGCCAAGAAGGCGGACGCCTTAATTGCCCAGAACGAGATCTCGAGGGACAAGACGACGGTCGAGGAGATGATCTCGGACGAGCGGTATAAGTACATCGAACAGCAGATCAGCCCTTGCTACCACCGTTCCGTCAAGGCCCCGAAGTTCACGTTCTCGGACCGAATCGACAAGGTCGTGACGAACCGGTTCCTCGGCCTTCCGATCTTCCTCGTCGTCATGTACATCGTTTTCTCTCTGGTCTTTTCGAAGGACTTCCTGTATCTTGGCGCAATGGGGGTGAAGACGTGCCTGCGGCCGTTCTACGAATGGGCGGACCCGACGGCCTACAACCCGGCCACGGACGCCGGCCTTCCCTCGATCGGCATCTTCTTGCAGGATTCCCTGGACTACCTGCTGAACGGACTTCTCGTCGATGCCCTGCGAAGCGGGTTAGCCGCGGCTTCCGCCCCGGCCTGGGTTGCCTCCTTACTCTGCGACGGCGTCCTCAACTCGGTCTTCACGGTCATCACCTTCCTTCCTCTGATCGTCCTGCTGACGCTGTTCATCCAGATTCTGGAAAACTCCGGCTACATGGCCCGGGTCGCCTTCGTCTTTGACCGCTTCCTCAGAGTCTTCGGCATCTCCGGCCGCTGCGTGGTCCCGCTCATCTCCTGCTTCGGTTGTGCGGTCCCGGGAATCATGGGAACCCGGACAATTGACAACACGCGGGAGAAGGTGCTGACCATCTCCCTGACGCCTTTCTTCGCCTGCGGTGCCAAGCTTCCGGTCTTCATGGCCGTCGGAACGCAAATCATCCAGGTGCTCACGCACGGGCGGATGGACGGCGGACTGGTTGCTTTCATCCTCTATGCCATCGGTGTTCTGGTGGCTATTCTCGCCGGTTATTTCAGCAACACTTTCCTCATCCAAGGAGAAAGTTCTCCGTTCATTATGGAGTTCCCACCCTATCTCGTCCCGCAGCCGAAGGCCGTTCTTCTGGCGCTTTGGGATGAGACAAAGCGGTTTCTGAAGCGGGCCGGAACGGTCATCGCCGGCATGTCACTGGTGCTCTGGTTCCTCCAGAACTTTACCTGGAACTGGACGCTGACGGAAGATATGTCCACTTCTATCATCGCCTCCCTCGGCCAGTTCGTCCAGCCGTTCTTCCTCCCGCTCGGCTTTGCGAAGGGAGCGGACGGATGGAAGTACATCGTCGCTTCCTTCACGGGCATCATCGCCAAGGAACAGGTCGTGGCGACGATGACGTCCTTAGGCATCCTGACGAGCAAGATGACGGCGGAGGAGATTGGCATCACCGTTCCCGCCGCTTTCTCCTTCCTGACCTACAACCTCTTAACCTGGCCCTGCATCGCGGCGATCAGCACCGCCAAGGGAGAACTGAAGTCTAAGAAGAACTTCCACTTCGTCCTCGCTTTCTGGTTCCTGACGGCCTACCTCGTGAGTGCCTTTGTCTATGGGGTCGGCTCGCTTTCGCTCCGGGGGACTCCGGACTACGGAGTTCTGGAGATCGTGATGAACTTCCTGGCCTTGGCGCTAGCCATCCTCTTTGTCGTCCTCTTCGCCCTCAACGCCTTCTACCGGAATAGAAAGGGAAAGAACATGAAGCTTTCCCGGTTCCAGGTCGACGATCCCGGCCGGGACGCCATCAACGCCCTGATGGGGAGCACGGAGACCGACCTCTCCAGCGGGGATTCCACCTTCTTCGCTCGGGCGACGGGCGCCAGCGATGCCGGGAAGAAGGGAAAGAAAGACCATTCCTGCTGCGACTAAACGAAAGCCTTGGAGCCGGCGGACGCTCCAAGGTTTTTTAAATGGGTGACGGCAGACAAAGAACGAAAAAAACTGTCCGGACCCGAGAGGATCCGGACAGCCGAGCTTTCTTTCCTAGGAAAGGAAGACTACTTGCTCCACTGGAACTTCTTGAAGGAGTGCTTTCCTTCGAAGACGGCGTTCTCGCCAAGCTCCTCCTCGATCCGGAGCAGCTGGTTGTACTTCGCCATACGGTCCGTACGGGAAGCGGAACCCGTCTTGATCATGCCGGCGTTGATGGCGACCGCAAGATCCGCAATGGTGGTGTCTTCCGTTTCGCCGGAACGATGGCTGACCATCGTGGTGTAGCCGTTGGTCTGAGCCAGACGGATCGTGTCGAGGGTCTCGGTGAGGGTGCCGATCTGGTTGACCTTGATCAGGACCGAGTTGGCCGCGCCCATCTTGATGCCCTTGCGGACAAAGTCGACGTTGGTGACGAAGAGGTCATCGCCGACGAGCTGGATCTGGTTGCCCAGGCGCTGCGTAAGCTTGACCCATCCATCCCAGTCGTTTTCGGCAAGGCCGTCCTCGATGGTGATGATGGCCGGATACTCCTTGACCATCTCGGCGAGGTAGTCGACCATCTCTTCGGACGTGAAGGATCCTTCGCCGGACCGCTTCATGACATACTTATGGGAGGCCTCATCATAGAACTCGCTGGAGGCAAGGTCCATGCCGAGGAAGATCTGCTCGCCGAGCTTGTAGCCGGCCGCAGCGACCGCTTCCGAGATGAGCTCGAGCGGCTCCTTGTTGCCGTGCTTGCAGGACGGAGCGAATCCGCCTTCGTCGCCGACGCCCGTCTCATAGCCGTGGCTCTTGACGACCTTCTGCAGGGCATGGAAGGTCTCCACGCCGGCGCGGAGCGCCTCATGGAAGGTATCGAAGCCAGCCGGAATGACGAAGAACTCCTGGAAGTCGACCGTGGATTCCGCATGCTTGCCGCCGTTGATGACGTTCATGCAAGGGGTCGGAAGGACCTTGGCGTTCGTGCCGCCGATGTAGCGGTAAAGCGGCATATGGAGCGACTGGGCTTCCGCACGGGCCGTCGCCAGAGAGACGCCGAGGATGGCGTTCGCACCGAGGTTCTTCTTGAACGGCGTGCCGTCGAGCTTCAGCATGGTCTCATCGACTAAGACCTGATCCATCGCCTCTAAGCCGATAACCTTCGGAGCGATGATCTCGTTGACGTTGTGAACCGCCTTTAAGACGCCCTTGCCGCCGAAACGCTTCTTGTCTCCATCACGGAGCTCCAGCGCCTCATTCTCGCCGGTAGAGGCTCCGGAAGGAACGATAGCACGAGCCAGCGTCCCGTCTTCCAGTCCCACCTCAACTTCAATCGTCGGATTGCCGCGAGAATCTAAGACTTCGCGAGCATGGACATGATTGATTTTCGCCATTGTTCAGTCCCCTTTCTTGACCGTTTCCTATTATACCCTATCAGCGAAAGAGAGAGGGCTCCCTTTTCATCCGTATGGCAATCGCAAAGTAGATAAACGCGGGAATCCATGGGGTTCCCGTTTTTAGATGTTGATTTTTATATAGTATATGGTTTACTATATAGTCAGCATGAGACAGACAAGATATCCGGATTACGTAAGGGCGTTCCGGCCCAAGGGAACCGCGGTAAGGCTCAGGAACGGAAGGTACACCGTCTTCCGGGCCACATCGAAGATGATGCCCGGGAAGAAACACCCGACTCCCGTCATCGGCGAGCTCATCGGCTGGATCGACTCCTCCGGCTTCCATCCCCAGCAGAAGAGGACGGTGGACT
>Ga0256406_1004168_pt1 | contig 16942 bp, 13 predicted proteins | sample RumenRJG_03DNA_FD_185986 | JGI IMG/M metagenome (GOLD analysis project Ga0256406, IMG submission 185986) | Bovine rumen microbial communities from Lethbridge, Alberta, Canada - RJG_03 | ecosystem: Host-associated > Mammals > Digestive system > Stomach > Rumen | place: Canada: Alberta | collected... | reverse complement strand
CTCGTCCAGTATCTCCTCGGACGCAGCGCTCACATGGTGGAAGTGGTAGCCGGAAGTCACGCGCGAGAGGGGCGTCGACCTGCTCGACGCAATGTCGGCCAGGTAGCGCGCCACGTCGCGACGGCTGGACACGTTGAGCGGCACGGAGATGACCCCGTACGTGCGGTGGTTCACAACTACGTCCTCCACGGTCCCACCAAGGTCGACGATGAGGTTGAGCTCGTCTTCCATCTGCTCCTCGGTATGGCGCACCTTGAAGATGCGGCGCGGCAAGCTGTGGCTGCGCAGCACGTAGCCGCGGTGGGTGGACTCAAGCTCGACGCCACTGCGTCTGAGAAGCGCAACGTCCTGCACGATGACCTGTCGGCTCACGCCAAGCTCGCGCGCCAGCTGGCCACCAGAGACCGGCCCCCCGGCACTGCCGAGGAGCGCGACGATCTTTGCCCTGCGATCTTCTCCGCCCATGCGCCTCAGCCTAGCATGGATTTGAGGTCACGGTGAGGTGCTTAAGCGAGAGGTCGAGAATGGGCGCGGAGTGGGTGAGCGCGCCGGACGAGACGTAGTCCACGCCCAGGTCGGCGAGGCTCGCCGCTCGCTCCATCGTGACGTTGCCCGAGACCTCCACCTCGGCGGCACCGTCGATCACGCGTATTGCCTCGCGCATGGAGTCCAGGTCCATGTTGTCGAGCATGACGATGTCGGCCCCGGCGGCCACGGCCTCGCGGACCTGCTCGATTGTCTCGACCTCCACCTCAATCTTGCGCACGAAGGGCGCGTAGGCGCGCGCCGCCGCAACGGCCTTGGCCACGCCACCAGCTGCGTCGATGTGGTTGTCCTTGAGGAGCACGCCGTCGGAGAGGTTGTAGCGGTGGTTGCCCGCGCCGCCCACGCGCACGGCCTCCTTCTCGAAGACGCGCATGTTGGGGCAGGTCTTGCGCGTGTCGACGAGGCGCGTGCGCGTGCCGGCAAAGAGGGCGGACATGCGGCGCGCCGCCGTCGCGATGCCGCTCATCCGCTGCAGGAAGTTGAGCGCCACACGCTCGCCCGAGAGAAGCGCACGCACGTGGGCGCGCACGCACCCAAGGTCCTGACCTGCGGTGACGTCCTCACCCTCCTCAACGGAGAACTCGCAGGTAGCCGTGGGGTCGATAAGCTCGAAGGTCCGCGCGAACACGTCCAGCCCGCAGATGACGCCATCCTCCTTGGCGATGAGGCGCACCTCGCCCGTGGCGGCCTCCCCTATCACGGACGCCGTGGTGACGTCCTCGCTGGTGATGTCCTCGCGAAGGGCCGAGAGGATCAGTGGCTCTGCCTGCAGCTTTAGCGTTACCGAGTTCATGCGGCATGCCTTTCTCTCACGATGTTGCGTGCGGCCAGCCGAGAGAAGACGAGGCTCTCGAGAAGCGAGTTGCTCGCCAGGCGGTTGGCGCCGTGCACGCCGTTGCAGCTTGTCTCGCCGGCCGCATACAGGTGCGGCAGGCTGGTCTCGGAGTTAGCGCCCACGTGGATGCCGCCCATGAGGTAGTGCTGTGCGGGCACCACGGGGATGGGCTCGTGGCGGATGTCGTAGCCCTCCTCCAGACAGCGCTGCCAAATGTGGGCAAAGTGCCCGCAGATGACGTCCTCGGGCACGCGCTCGAACGAGAGACGCACGTAGCGCGAGCCCTCGCGCTCCATCTGGTCGTAGATCGCCTTCGAGACCACGTCGCGTGGCTGTAGCTCGTCGCAGAAGCGCTCGCCGGCGGCGTTGAGAAGGATGGCGCCCTCGCCGCGGCAGCTCTCCGAGATGAGGAAGGCTCGCCCGGGCTTCTCGGTGTAGAGCGACGTGGGATGAATCTGCACGTAGTCCATGTGGTCGAGCGTCACGCCATGTGCCGCCGCCACGCGGCAGCCGTCACCCGTGAGGCACGGGAAGTTCGTGGAGCGCTCGTAGAGGCCGCCGACTCCGCCCGTGGCGAGAATGACGTCGCGTGCGCGCAGCTCGAGGCGCCTGTCGTGCGCGTCGTGCGCAACGACGCCCACGCAGGAGCCGCCCTCCACGAGAAGGTCGTCCATGCACACGTGCTCGCGAATCTCAACGTTGGGGAGCAGGCGCACCTGTGCGAGCAGCTTGGTCGTGATCTCCTTCCCGGTGACGTCGGCGTGGTGGAGGATGCGCGGGCGGGAGTGGGCACCCTCGCGGGTGTAGTCGTAGCCGCCGTCGGGCGTGCGGTCAAACTCCACGCCAAGGCGAACGAGGTCAGCAATCACGTCGCGGCTCGACCAGATCATGGTATCGACGCTCTGGACGCGGCACTCGCCGTGACCGGCGCGCATGGTGTCATCGAACCACGAGTCGTAGTCGTCGCGGTCGCGCATAACGCAGATGCCGCCTTGGGCGAGCATCGAGTCGCAGCTCTCGAGGTCCTCCTTGCAGATCATGGTCACGCGCAGCGCGCGCGGCAGGTTGAGCGCCGAGTAGAGCCCGGCCACGCCACAACCCACGATAACGACGTCGCTCGTAAGCGCGCGAGGTCGCGGCGCCCTTGCCTTATCGACCGTCTGAGCAGGCCTTTCCACAACAGCAGCGCTTGCCATGCCGCTCACCTCCCCGCCAGCTCGAGCATGCGCTCGAGCGGCTCGACGGCACGCTGCGGGTCTTCCGGCAGCGCGACCTCTCCCGTCATGCTCTCCAGGCAGGCCAGGAGCTTCTCGGGCGTGACCATGGCCATGTTGGGGCACACGGGCGCCGGCTCGGGGAAGAAGACTCGCTTGCCCTGACCCTCCGTGCAGCGCGCGATCTCTGCGGCGACGCCCACCACGGTAAGAACGACGAACTCTCGCTCCTCACCTGCGGCAATACGCTCGATGATCTGCTTGGTGGAGCCTATGAAGTCGGCCTCGTCGAGCACCTCGCGCGTGCACTCGGGGTGCGCAAGCACCAGCGCATCCGGGTGCGCCAGCTCGAGCGCCTCGACCTGAGCGATGCCGATCTTGTTGTGCGTGGGGCAGTAGCCGCGGTTCAAGATCACGTTCTTCTCGGGCACCTGCTCTGCCACATAGCGACCAAGGTTCATGTCGGGGATGAAGAGGACGTTCTTCTCGGGGAGCTCGCGCACCACCTTGATGGCGTTGGAGGAGGTCACGCAAACGTCTGCCCAGCGCTTGACCTCCGCAGTGGTGTTGACGTAGGCCACGACGGCGAGGTCTTCTACCTCGGCACGCACACGGTCGACATCCTCGCGGCGCACCATGTGGGCCATGGGGCAATCCGCCGCGGGCTCGGGCATGAGGACGCGGCGCGCGGGGTTGAGGAGCTTCACGCTCTCGGCCATGAACGAGACCCCACACAGCACGAAGACCGGCGCATCGAGGGTCTTGGCAAGGCGGGCCAGGTAGAACGAGTCGCCGACGTAGTCCGCAAGGCGCTGTGTCTCGGCGGGAACGTAGTAATGCGCAAGGACCACGGCACCCCTCTCGCGCTTGAGCCGCTCGACCCTCTCGGCAATCTCCTCCGCGTCGTGCCTTGGTTGGTCTTCCTCCACGATGCTCCCCTTTGGTTGGCGTGGTCACTGGTGCGACAGTATGCACTCTGTCTTGCCATCTGACAAGACAATTCTGGAAAGCGCACAAAGCTGGTTTGCCGAGCAGTTGGGGGGGTGAATTGGTAGGCTCGCATTCCGAGGGTTCACTCGGCATGGCCGTATTTGGACTCCCGATTTCTACGCAATGGTGGAGGAGCCTTGCATCGAACTGCCCTTCGTTACATGAAAACACTGGTCCGCTGCATCGAACCGCCCTTCGTTACATGAGGTTTCTGCGACCGCCAAAGTATGGCTATCTCATTTGGTGTTTAGGAAAACACGTGACCACAATATGTTGTATGACAAGAAGTCGACTACTTGGAGTCCGCCGTAAACCTAGTGTAACCAAGGCCAGTTCGATGCAAAACGAGCGAAAACAGTGTAATGAAGGCAAGTTCGATGCACTCAAGCCAATGCGAAGGCGCCCACGACCGTTTTCGCAACGCAAAGGAAAGCGGCTACCACCCGTATCGTAAGAGTGGCAGCCGCCTGAGGCGCAGGTAGGGAAAGGCGACGCCAGACCTACGCCCCCTTGAGCACCACCGAGCGGACCACGCCAGCGGTGTTGTCGCACGCGTCGAGCAGGTTCTCCATCTGGTCAAAGAGTCTCGTCCACGTAACGGTATAACGTCCGTTGGGCTCCTCCTGGAACAGACGACGAAGCGCGTTCTGGTAGACAAGGTCGCCCTCATCCTCGATGTGACCAACGGCGATGGCCTTCTCCATGACCAGCGGGTCCTTCTTGTAGTCCGGCAGGTGGTCGATCATCACGTGGATGTCCTTCACTGCGGTGAGCGTGAGGTTGGCCATCTGTGGGCCCTCCTTGCGCATCTCGTTCACGTTGAAGAGGTCCAGCCCAGAGGAAATCGTGTTCATGTAGTCGACGATGTCGTCCATGGCAAGCGCAAGGTCGTTGATGTCGGAGCGCTCGATGGGCGTCACGAAGGACGAGTAGAGCTCCTCCATGATGTGCTTGACCTTCTCGTCGCACTTGTTCTCGAAGACCTTCATCTGCGGAATCTCGGAAGTGGTGTCGGGATAGCTGGTGATGATCCTCACGTACTCCTCGGCGGCATCGTCGATGCGCGCGGCGAAGTCCTTGAGCAGGGTGTAGAAGATGTCCTCTTTCTTGGCACGGGGCATGGGTTCTCCTTAGAACACGACGAGGAAGAGCTTAGTGAGCAGAAATCCAATAAGTCCGCAGCCTGGGAACGTGAAGACCCAAGCAAGGACCATCTCCTTGGCAACGCCCCAGTTCACGGAGCGGACGTTCTTGGCGGCGCCCGCGCCCATCATGGCGGCCGTGGAGGTATGGGTGGTCGAGACGGGCAGGCCGGTAAGTGTGGCGATGAGCAGCGAGGCCGTGGCGCTCACCGAGGCGGCGAAGCCCTGGTACTGCTCGAGCGAGACCATCTCCATGCCAACCTTCTTGATGATGCGCTTTCCGCCAATGGCAGTTCCGATGGCCATGGCAGCCGCGCAGATGACCTCGATCCACAGTGGGAACTGCGCCCCCTCGACCGACATCCCCTGCGAGAGGAGCACGGCCATCATGGCGGTGGACATGAACTTCTGGCCATCCTGGGCACCATGCATGGTGGCCATGCCCGCCGCGCCCACAACCTGCCACTTCTTGAAGATGCTATTCATGCGGCGACGGTCTGCCTGGCGGAAGATCACGGGTATCGCTTTGGAAATCGCCCAACCGGCGCCATAGCCGAGGACCGTCGAGAGTACCAGGCCGTAGATGACCTTGACCCACTCGCCCATGTTCACGCCATCGAGGCCGCCGTGAGCGGCAAGCGCGGCTCCGGTGAGACCGGCGATGAGTGCGTGGCTCTCGGAGGTGGGGATGCCAAAGACCCAAGCGATGGATGCCCAGGTCACAATGCCCACGGTGGCAGCGGCAAGCGCTATGAGCGCCGCGTGGGTGTCTCCGCCAAAGTCGACCATCCCGCTCATAGTGTTGGCAACCGCAGTGGAGATGAGCGTCATGCCGATAAGGCCGACGAAGTTGCACACCACGCTCATGGCGATCGCCTGGTTGACGCCGATGGCACGCGTGCCCACGGGCTCGGCGATGGCATTCGCGGCGTCTGTCGCGCCGTTCACGAATATGGTCCCAATGACGAGAACCATTACCAGAGCAAGGAACGGGTTGGTCTGTACGGCCGCGACGAACTGGGGGAAGCTGACCATGTAGGAGTCACCTTTCGATAGTTGGCCAGAGCATCATACCCGATGAAACCAAACATGGCATCCTCGCTGGAGGGTTACATGTTACTGACACCGCGCTATCAGATTCATGACGTAACGATAGTATGCCGCATCTCTCACGTGCGCGGGCGTTTGAGCTGGCCTTCTACTACACTGGTTGAGTTACGGCAGAGAGAAGAGGGCACATGGACGAGAAGAAGCGCCGGCCGCGTCAGGACGGGGACGACCGCACGCAGACGCACCACGAGAGCCGCGGCCAGCGGACGTTCTCGGCGCACCGCGGCCAGGGGTACGCGGCACACCGCGGCCCGGACCGCCCGGGGCACCGCGGCCCAGATCACCGCGGCGAGAACCGCACGGCACACCGCGGCCCGGACCGCTCGGCGTTTCTCCCCGTCTCGCGCGAGGACATGGCCGCGCGCGGCTGGGACCAGTGCGACTTCGTGTACGTGAGCGGCGACGCCTACGTCGACCACCCCTCCTTTGCCTGCGCCATCATCACGCGCGTGCTCGAGTCCCACGGCTACAAGGTGGGCGTCGTCGCGCAGCCAGACTGGCGCGACCCGGCGAGCATCACCGTCCTGGGCGAGCCGCGCCTGGCGTTTCTCGTATGCGGCGGCAACATGGACTCGATGGTCAACCACTACACCGTTGCCAAGCACCGGCGCCCCAAGGACTTCTACTCCCCCGGCGGCAAGATGGGCCTGCGCCCCGACCACGCGGACGTGGTCTACGGCAACCTCATCCGTCGCACGTACAAGCACGTGCCCATCGTGCTCGGCGGCATCGAGGCGTCGCTTCGCCGCCTTGCGCACTACGACTACTGGTCGGACTCGCTCAAGCGCTCGATCCTCCTGGACTCCGGCGCGGACATCATCTCCTACGGCATGGGCGAGCGCTCCATCGTCGAGATCGCCGACGCGCTCGACGGCGGCGTGGACGTCCACGACATCAGCTGGATCGCGGGCACGGTCTATCGCGCGAGAACAACCGAGCAGTGCGTGGATCCGGTGACCCTCCCCACCTGGGAGGCAATGCGCGCCGACAAGACCGAGTACGCACGCAGCTTTGGCATCCAGTGCAGAAACCTCAACCCGTACCTCTCGCACCCCCTGGTCGAGGAGTACGACCACGGCGTATACGTGATACAGAACCCGCCCGCGAAGCCGCTCACCACGCCGGAGCTGGACGCCGTCTACGAGCTGCCCTACGCCCGCGCGGCGCACCCCATGTACGACGCGGCCGGCGGCATCCCCGCAATCGCGGAGGTGAAGTTCTCGCTCTCAAGCAACCGCGGCTGCCTGGGCGAGTGCTCGTTCTGCGCGCTCAACTTCCACCAGGGTCGTATCATCCAGGCGAGAAGCGACGAGTCGCTCGTGGCCGAGGCGACGGCCATGACGCACGATCCCGACTTCAAGGGATACATCAACGACGTGGGCGGCCCCACGGCCGACTTCATGCAGCCCGCCTGCCCCAAGCAGGCCAAGGCCGGCGCCTGTGTTGACCGTCGCTGCCTCGCGCCGGAGCCCTGCCCCAACCTGCGCGTGACCCACGAGCGCTACGTGGGGCTGCTGCGAAAGCTCCGCGCGATTCCCGGCGTCAAGAAGGTGTTCATCCGCAGCGGCATCCGCTTTGACTACGCGTTGTACGACAAGGACCACACCTTCATCCGCGAGTTGGCCGAATACCACACCTCGGGCCAGCTGCGCCTGGCGCCCGAGCACGTGTGCGACGACGTGCTGCGCGTGATGGGCAAGCCCTCGAACGACGTCTACGAGCGCTTTGTCCACGAGTTCGAGAAGGCCTCGCGCGCGTGCGGCAAGGAGCAGTACGTGGTGCCGTACCTCATGAGCTCGCACCCGGGGTCCACGATGGAGGATGCCGTCAAGCTGGCGGAGTTCTGCCGCGACCTGGGCTACAACCCCGAGCAGGTGAGCGACTTCTACCCCACCCCGTCGACGGTGAGCACCTGCATCTACTACACCGGGCTTGACCCGCGCACCATGAAGCACGTCTACTGCCCCACAAACCCGCACGAGAAGGCCATGCAGCGCGCGCTCATCCAGTACCGAGACCCCAAGAACTACGACCTGGTGGTGGAAGCGCTGCACCGCGCGCACCGAGAGGACCTTATCGGCTACGGGCCCAAATGCCTGGTGAGGCCCGAGCGGCCGCGGGCGCAGCGTGCGGGCTCCGGCGGGCGCTCGGGCTCCAGCGGGCGCCGGAAGACGCGTTCTCGCAGCTAGTACGTACGAAACCCTGCCTCCGGCGCGTTTTCGGCGCCGGAGGGCCCTTCTCGTACGAAATCCCGTCGGGAGTCCCCGCTCCGGCGTCATTTTCTCGCCGGAGGGCTCATTCTCGCAGCAATGTTGTCCAAAGCCCCCGCTCCGGCGCGCTTTCGGCGCCGGAGGGCTCTTCTCGTACGAAATCCCGTCCGAAGTCCCCGTCCCGGCGTCATTTTCTCGCCGGAGGGCTCATTCACGCAGAAACGGCTCCTGCCGGGTCCGGCACCCGCCGCGCATCCCTACCAGTCGAACCCCGGACCGTCGAGGATCCGCTCGAACGCGTGCTCAACTGTGTCGGTGTGGTACCGGCCCAGCGGCAGCACCGACGGCTGCGACGTCTCCATCGTTACCGGACACCCCGCCCACTCGAGCATCTCCACGTCATTCTCGGCATCGCCAAACGCCATGCAGTCGCCGGCGTCAATCCCCAGGCGCTCGGCCAGCGCCGCCAGCGCAACCCCCTTGTCGACGCCATTGGGCATGAGGTCGAGCCACTGTAGGCCCGTGACCTTGACCGTGCACCGAGTGCCAAAGCGCTCGTGCCAGTGACGCTCGCGCGGGACGCCGTCGGTGCAGTACGCGGAGACCTTCATGAACGGCTCCGGAATGCGCGTGACGTCGTCCAGCTCGGTCACGTTGTAGCCCGTCACGTTCACGAGATGGTCCACCAGCTCGGGTGCGCCAGTGCGCACGTAGACGGTCCTCATCCCCGAGACCACCGGCTCGCAGCCGGGGTCGGCCAGCATGTCCTCGATGATCTCGCGCGCAAGGTCGTCCTCCATCGTCGCGCGATACACCAGCTCGCCGTCGGCGATGGCAAGCGAGCCATTCTCGCACACGTATGGAATACGGTCAGCCACGGGCGAGAAGAGCCGCTGCAGGTTGGTGTACTGGCGGCCGCTCGCGGGGACAAAGACGATGCCCGCGTCAACGATGCGCTCGACAAGCCCCAGCATCTGCGGCGAGAAGCGCGGCGCCCAGTTGACGAGCATGGTGCCGTCGATGTCGCTGGCAATGAGCTTGGGCTTGCGCATGGGTTCTCCTTGGGGCGGTCGGTTGGCGAGAAAGGCGCACCAACCCTACCACGTTGCGGTGGCGAGAAGCCCAGGAGCGCATGCCGTTCGTGAACCGTTGATGCATCAACTTTGTGACGGGATTCACCGGCACACCTTTGCCCCCGCATTCCGCGATACGCTGAAAGCGAATACTTGATGCGTCAATGGACAAGGGTTTTCCCTTGCCTCACCGCAACGAGAAATGAGACAAAGGGACTGTCCCTTTGTCTCATTGGAGGTGGCAACCATGGAGCAGGAGGGACGCTCCCTCGAGGACATGCACATGCTGCTCTACCGCGCGTATCACGCGCAGACGAACTACCTGCGACCACGCATGGCACGGCTGGGCCTCGGCCCCGGCCAGCCCAAGCTTCTCGCCTACCTGGCCGTCCACGGCACGAGCACCCAGCACGAGATGGCCGCGTTCTTCGAGGTGGACGACGCCGCGATATCGCGCATGCTCGACCTTCTCCGCCAGGCGGGGCTCATACGCACCGCGCGCGGAGAAGACCGCCGCACCAAGACCGTGGAGCTCACGGCAACCGGCCACGGCGCCCTTGCCGCCTGGGACAACGTCTGCGACGAGGAGCAGGACGCCATGCTCGCCGGCCTTTCCGCCGAGGAGCGCAAAACCCTTGCAGGCCTCCTCGAGCGAATCCACTCCAACCTTGCCGCCGCAAACGCCCCGCAGCCCCAGGCGGCGCAGCCGGCTCCCAGGACAACGGCCCCAAGGGAGGCGCGCGATGAGTGACCTCGCCCTCGTCTCCCGCTACCTCAGGCCCTACCGCAGGCAGTTCGTTCTCGCCGCGCTCTGCGCCTTCACCGAGGCCACGCTCGAGCTCTGCATCCCCTTCGTGATGGCGAGCATCGTCGACGTGGGCGTGTCCACGGGCGACATGGGACTCGTCCTTGCGCTCGGCGCCCGCATGGTGGCGCTCGCCGTGTGCGCAGGCGCCCTGGGCATGGGCTACGCGCGCTTCTCCGCCGAGGTTGCCATGGGACTTGGCGCGGGCCTGCGCGAGGCCGAGTACGCCCACGTGCAGGGCTTCGCCTTCTCCAACCTCGACGACTTTGACACGTCGTCGCTGGTCACGCGCATGACCACCGACGTCACCGTGATTCAGAACGCCCTCGTGATGGGCTTCAGGCCCATGCTGAGAGGACCGGTCATGCTCGTGTGCGGCCTCGTCATCGCCTGCACCATGAGCGCCAAGCTTGCCGTGGTCTTCTTTGTGATCCTGCCCGCGCTGGCATGCGCCCTGGCGCTTATCGTGCACCATGTGGCCCCGCTCTTTGGCGCCATGCAGCACGCGATGGACCAGCTCAACGACACGCTTCAGGAGGACCTCGTCGCCATCCGCGCCATCAAGGCCTACGTGCGCGAGGGCTACGTGGCCGAGCGCTTCGAGCAGGTCAACGCGCGCCTGGCAAACGCCGCCACGCGCACCTTTAGGACCGCCGTCATCAACACGCCCGTCTTCACGCTCTCGATGAACGTGGCAAGCGTGGCCCTCCTCTGGTTTGGCGGCCAGATGATCATGGCGGGCGAGATGGGCGTGGGCACGCTCACGGGATTTATGAGCTACGTGCTTCTCATCATGAACTCGCTGATGATGATCTCCAACGTGTTCCTGCTGCTTGCGCGCGCCGTCACGAGCATCCACCGCGTGAGCGAGGTGCTGCGCGAGAAGCCCGCCATAGAGAGCCCCGAGCGCGGCATCGAGCGCGTGGAGACCGGAGAGGTCGCATTCCGCGACGTATCCTTCAGGTACTCGGCCACGGCCGAGAAGGACGTCCTCTCAAACGTGAGCCTGCACTTCCCTGCCGGCTCGACCGTTGGCGTCCTGGGGGCCACGGGCTCGGGAAAGACCTCGCTCGTGCAGCTCATGGCCCGCCTCTACGACGCTAGCTCCGGCAGCGTCGAGGTGGGCGGCCACGACGTGCGCGAGTACGACCTTGCCGCGCTGCGCGATGGCGTGGGCATAGTGCTCCAGAAGAACGTCCTGTTCACGGGCACCGTCCGCGACAACCTGCGCTGGGGCAACGCCGCGGCGACGGACGAGGAGCTGCTCCGCGCCTGCCAGCTGGCCTGCGCGGACGAGTTCCTGGACCGCATCGGCGGGCTCGACGCGGACCTGGGCCACGGCGGCGGCAACGTCTCCGGCGGCCAGAAGCAGCGCCTCTGCATTGCCCGCACGCTGCTCAAGCACCCGCGCGTGCTGGTCTTCGACGACTCGACCTCGGCGTGCGACATGGCGACTGACGCCCGCATACGCGAGAACCTCGCCCAGCTCACGGACGTTACCAAGGTCGTGATCGCGCAGCGCGTGGCCTCTGTCATGGATGCCGACCAGATCGTGGTCCTCGAGGACGGGCGCGTGCACGCCACGGGCGCGCACGAGGAGCTGCTGCAGACGGACGACATCTACCGCGAGCTCTACGAGTCGCAGGTAGGCGGCACCGCCGAGACGAGCGCGGGCGACGTTGCCGCCGCGGTCGTCGCAACCGCGACGGCACCGGCAGCGCCCGCAGACAAGTCTGCGCCCGCAGCGGCCGCAACAGCCGCAACCCCCGGAAAGGAGGCCCCCAATGCCAGGTAGAGGAGGCGCCCCCGCAGGCCCCAAGGACCTGCGCCACACGCTAAGAAGGTTCCTCTCGTACCTCGGGCACGCCCGCTGGCAGCTTTTGGCCGTGGCGGTGCTGGTCTGCGTGACCGGCGGGGTCAACCTCGCCGGCACGTACATGATCAAGCCCGTGGTGGACGCCGTGGGCGCGGGCGACTGGACGCGCTTCGTCCATCTCGTTGCCGCAACTGCCGCCATCTACGCCGCGGGGGTCGCCGCAAGCGTGGGCTACACCCAGACCATGGTGCGCGCGGCGCAGCGCGTCGTCTTCGACATTCGCCGCGACCTTCTCGGCCACATCGAGACGCTTCCGCTCTCGTGGTTCGACCGCACGCGCAACGGCGACGTGATGAGCTACTTCACCAACGACGTAGACACCATCTCGGAGGCGCTCAACAACGGCTTTGCCAACATGGTGCAGGCGGCCATCCAGACCGTGGGGACCATCGTGCTCCTAGTGGTTCTCGACTGGCGGCTCACGCTCATCACGCTGGCCTGCGACGCGATCATTGTGGCCTACGTGCGCTTCTCGGGCAGGCGCTCCAAGCGGCTCTTCTCGCAGCAGCAGCGCACGCTGGGCGCGCTTGACGGCTACGTGGAGGAGATGATCGCAGGTCAGAAGGTTGTGAAGGTCTTCAACCACGAGGGCGAGAACCTCGAGGGCTTCCGCGCGCTCAACGAGGACCTGCGCAGGAGCGGCACCGGCGCCCAGGCCTACGCCTCGACGATGGTACCGGCGACGGTGGCCATCTCGTACACAAACTACGCCGTGGTGGCCGTGGTGGGCGCGGCGCTCGCCATTGGCGGGCGCATGGGCGTGGGCAGCCTGGCCAGCTACCTGGTGTTTGTTCGACAGGCGGCCATGCCCATCAACCAGCTCACGCAGCTGGGCAACTTCATGCTCACGGCGCTCGCCGGCGCCGAGCGGGTCTTTGCCGTGATGGAGGAGCCTGGCGAGAAGGACGAGGGCGCGGTCACGCTGGAGCGCGTGGACGCGGTCGACGACGCGGCGGACGACAACCGCCGCATGGCCGCCGGTGCCGCGGGCTGGCAGTGGCGTCGCGAGGACGGGAGCGTGGTTCCTCTCGCCGGCGACGTGCGCTTTGAGAACGTCACCTTTGGCTACGACGAGGACCAGACGGTTCTTGCGAACCTCACGCTCTTTGCGAAGCCCGGGCAGAAAATCGCCTTTGTGGGTTCAACGGGCGCGGGCAAGACCACCATCACGAATCTCATCAATCGCTTCTACGACGTGCGCGCTGGCGAGATAACCTACGACGGCATCAATGTGCGCGACATCAAGAAGGCATCGCTTCGCTCGTCTCTGGGCATCGTGCTGCAGGACACTCACCTCTTCCGCGGGAGCATCGCCGACAACATCCGCTTTGGCAAGCTCGACGCCACCGACGAGGAGGTGCGCCACGCCGCACGCGTGGCAAACGCGGACTCGTTCATCTCGCGCCTGCCGCAGGGCTACGACACGCAGGTCACGACCGACGGGGCGAACCTCAGCCAGGGACAGCGGCAGCTCATCGCCATCGCTCGCGCGGCCGTGAGCGACCCGCCCGTGCTCATCCTGGACGAGGCCACGTCGAGCGTCGACACCCGCACCGAGGCGCTTATTGCCCGCGGTATGGACGCCCTCATGCGCGGTCGCACGGTCTTCGTGATTGCGCACCGGCTCTCCACCGTGCGCAACGCAAACGCGATCATGGTGCTTGAGCACGGGCGCATCGTGGAGCGCGGCACCCACGAGGAGCTGCTCGCGCAGCGCGGCGAGTACTGGCAGCTCTGGACCGGCACCCGCGAGCTTGAGTAGGACGGTGGGGACGGGCCGCACGCCTGGCTGGCGAGGCCCCTCTAAAAAGCCCTCCCTCCGGCGTTATTCCGACGCCCGTAGGGTCGTTTTGTACGTAACTACCTCGATAACGTGCCCTTCGGCGTCACTTTCTCGCCGGAGGGGTCGTTTCGTACGTAATCCCGTAGGGAACCCTCCTTCCGGCGTCATTTCGGCGCCCGAAGGGTCGTTTTGGCAGCAAGTGGGAACAAAACCTCTGCTCCGGCGTCATTTTCTCGCCCGAGGCTCGTTTTTTGTCACAGGAGCCCGCAGAGAGCGAGGCGAAGGGGCTTCCCCTTTCCTCAGCGTGGGCGTCTATGCCCCCCTCGCGCCACGAACGGGGCCTCTCCCCGAATAGGGTCTCCACCTGTCCTGCCCAGCTGCTATTGGTGAGGTGTCGGGAAGCTCGTGCGGGACGAGGGGAGCGAACATGGCGTACGAGAAGGCAGAGCGGGACGAGATTATCGGCAACATCGTGCTTGCCGAATGGACGCTGTTCCAGGCGGTGCAAAACGTAGGCGGCCGGGCGGATTGCCAGGACATGCCCAATACCTTCTCGGCAATGCGCCGCGCGCAGTTCGACTCATGGCCGGACGAGGCGCTCGACTCCTATGCCGACGACCTCGCAGAAGCCATCCAGGCTGGCAGGAACCCCGTTGCCGAGAAGTACGCCTACATGATGGCCTCGACCCACCCGGAGGAGTTCGAGGCGCTCCGCGACTCCGTGCCGGAGGTCTCTGCCGAGAAGCACGCCCTCGTCGAGCAGATCGTAGAGATTGAGCTTGGCTGGGCAGACCAGCTTGCAGCGGCGTATCCGCACTTCGCGGGCAGGGGCCGCCCCGTCCGCAGCAGCGAGGACACGTCCGAGGTCACCTCGATCGAGACCTACTCCAGGGGCGAGCTCTCCACGTACTCCGTGCGCACGCTGCGCGTCCTTCTCGCCCATTACCGCGCCCTTTCTGACGACGGCATTAACCTGCAGGAGCGCGTGGCTGCCGAGGAGGCGCGCGCCTACGGCTATCCCAGCCTAGCCGCAGCCGATGAGGCCATCGCGAAGGGCACCATGTCTGGCCAGGGCCTTGACCCCGAGTTTGAGGTCTCCTTTAGCTGCTGCGGCTGCTGCAACTAGGACTACGGCGATGCGAGAAGATGCGGACACGCCCGCGACGGGACTCGCCCTGTCGCGGGCGTTCTTCGAGGCAACGGTGAACGAGCTGCTCGCAGGTGGCTACGAGTACCTGCGCGGACGCATGGCGGCAGGCCTTGTGGGGGCTGGCTCAGAGTGCCTGGGCTTTGACGACGAGTTCTCGCGCGACCACGACTGGGGCCCGGGCTACTGCGTGTGGCTGGACCCGACGGACTGGCGCGAGTCTGGCGCTGCTCTCCAGGAGCGCTACCGTGCGATTGCCGCGCGCGGCTTTGACGGCTTTCCGCCGCGCGACACAACGTCGGAAAGCTTGGGCGAGAGGCGCGTGGGAGTCTTCCCTGTCGACGGGTTCTACGCGTGGCTTCTGGGTTCGCCGGGGCTTCCGTCGAGCATCGACGAGTGGCGACGCATTCCGGAGCGGGCGCTTGCCACGGCAACCAACGGCGAGGTCTTTATCGACACAAGCGGCCGCTTCACGAGCGTGCGGAAGCGCCTTCTCGCCTATTACCCCAACGACCTGCGGCTGAAGCTCATCGCGCACGACTGTGCGGTCGCTGCCCAGACGGGACAGTACAACTTTGGCCGGCAGACGCGGCGCGACGAGGACCTCGCCGCGCTCTCGTGCCTCGCGCGCTTCTCGGAGACCGCGACGCATGCCGTCTATGCGCTTTCGCGCCGCTACGCGCCGTTCTACAAGTGGGCGCCGCGTGGACTTGACACGTTGGGCCCGTTGGGGCTTGAAATGCACGAGGCGCTCGACGCGGCCCTTGCCGCATGGCGCACGGGCAATGTCGAGCTGGCCGAGGTCCAGATTGAACGCGCAAGCCACGTGCTTGTGGAGGCGCTGCACGCGGAAGGCCTCTCCCAGAGCGACGAGGGCTTCCTTCTCGCCCAGGCGATTGAAGTGAATTCTCGCATCTGTGATGACGCGCTGCGGGCTGCGGATCTTATGGCACCCGTTACTGTCTGAGAGACTTGTACAGGGCTTCCACGCGTGCGGAACCCTGCGTGCCTTTGGTACGCGAAAAGAACGAGGCGGCGTTGTCCAAGGTCGTGCGGGCATCGTCCGGATTCACGGGAAGACCCGACTCCAGGATATCAAGCACCTCGCCGTAGGACGAGCGTGCGGCAGCAACGTCTCCCATGCGATCACGCAGCGTGGCAAGGGAGTTGAGAAGCGAGACGAAGTGCGGACCGCGCCGGAGCGAGCCATCGCGATAGAGGTCGCAGGCTGCGTCAAGGTTGCAGGCGGCGTCGGCAAGGTTGCCCTCTCCCATGAGGGCACTCGCCACGTTGGCGAAGGCCGTAGAGAGTTCGAAGGCTGGGGAGCCGTTCTCGCACACAATGTCGAGTGCCGCCTGGTAGCGCATGCGGGCGCCCGTTGGATCATGACGCGCCATGCAGAGATGCCCCTGGTAGTTGAGGCAGGCAGCATATTCGAGGGTGTGGTGGCTGGAGAAGAGCGTGGACGCCTCAGCGAGGGCAGCGGCGCACTCGTCCAGACGTCCGTCAAGTCGGTAGAGTTCGGCGAGGTTGTCCAAGCAGGTAGCATAGGCATCGCTGCGGCCGGCCAACGCCTCGATGCCCTCGAGCGCGGCGCGGAAGGACTTCTCGCCGCTCTTATAGTTACCGCGAGAGCGATAGAAGGAGCCAAGTTCGTTGCAGAGCGTCACGTACTCCGGGGATGCCGTGCCGCAGGTGAGGGCCGCCTCGTCGCGCAGGGAAAGGAGTGCCTGCTCAAGTGCGGCTGGGTCCGTGCGATGGGCCTGCCAGGCGGCATCAACGCGTGCGAGTGCGTCCATTGCGGCTCCTTTGGGAGGACGTGGGGGTGGCCTCGTGGATAGCATAACGCCAGCGCTGAGCGCGAGCGATGGGCTAACGACGAATGTATCTGCAACAGATGGATGAGATTTGTGGAGACTCTTGTGCTGCCCTCGACCAAGCACGGCATTGGAAAACTCATTGATCAGGCAGCGATTCGAATGAGCCCAAGGTTTTTGTATCCCTGGCAACAGCGGATGCCGTCAGGCCAATCGTGGTTGACCCGACCTCTCCTCAGCGTTTGCCCTCAGCCGGCAAAACGAACACCGGAGGAGCCTTCCCATCACGAATTGACGGTTGGTGGCAGTTTTCGATAAAGCATTTATATGTTATCTGTGGTAAGCACATTTCTGACCAGCGGTTAATCATGGACTCAGTCTGCCGATACTCGGG
>Ga0256406_1004167_pt1 | contig 16945 bp, 15 predicted proteins | sample RumenRJG_03DNA_FD_185986 | JGI IMG/M metagenome (GOLD analysis project Ga0256406, IMG submission 185986) | Bovine rumen microbial communities from Lethbridge, Alberta, Canada - RJG_03 | ecosystem: Host-associated > Mammals > Digestive system > Stomach > Rumen | place: Canada: Alberta | collected... | reverse complement strand
AAATTTAAAAGCGAGCATATTGAAGAAATAGCGGAAAGGCTTGCCCTTCAGACGGAGGTAGGAAAATGATAAGGATATTAAAATACGGTGAGGTTGAAAACAAGGATATTTTTGCGCGTGGAGTGTCCGAAACAAATGTTGAGGACATTGTTGCCGACATAATATATGATGTAAGAAAGAACGGTGACGCTGCTCTTTTTAAATACTGCGAAAAGTTTGATAAGGCAAGGCTTGACAGTCTTTTGGTAACTGAGGAGGAAATTTGTGAGGCTGTTAATTCGGTAGAGCCTGAATTTCTTGAAATATTGAAAAAAGCGGCGGCAAATATAAGAAAATTCCATGAAAAGCAGGTAAGAAGCAGCTTTATTATAAATGACGAAAACGGGGTCGTAACAGGGCAGAAGATCATACCGGTTGACAGAGCAGGGCTTTATGTTCCCGGAGGAACAGCGGCGTATCCGTCAACGGTTCTTATGGATTCTATACCGGCAAAAATTGCCGGCTGCCGGGAGGTTATTATGGTAACTCCGCCCAACAGCGAGGGAAAGGTGAATCCGGTTATTCTTGCGGCGGCATATGTTGCCGGAGTGGATAGGATATTTAAGGTGGGCGGTGCTCAGGCAGTTGCGGCACTTGCTTACGGAACAGAGAGTATTCCGAAGGTTGATAAAATAGTAGGCCCCGGAAATGCCTTTGTTGCAGAGGCGAAAAAACAGGTGTTCGGAGTCGTATCCATAGATATGATTGCCGGTCCCAGCGAAATACTCATTGTTGCCGATAAAACTTGTAATCCGAAATATGCGGCGGCGGATTTGCTGTCCCAGGCGGAGCATGATAAAATGGCAAGTGCAGTGCTTGTTACCGATTCGGCTGAGCTTGCCGAGGGGGTAAAAATTGAAATCGAAAAACAGCTTCCGTTGTTGGAGCGTGAGGAAATTGCAAGGGTGTCGATAGATAATAACGGTAAAATTATAGTTGCGGACAATCTTGATGCGGCAATAGATATAGCAAATGAAATTGCTCCGGAGCATCTGGAGCTTTGTGTTGACAATCCCTTTGATTATCTTGACCAAATCCGTCATGCCGGCTCAATATTTATGGGCAAAAACTGCCCCGAGGCACTGGGCGATTATTTTGCAGGACCGAATCACACACTGCCCACAAGCGGAACGGCAAGGTTTTCAAGCCCGCTGTCGGTGGACGATTTTGTAAAGAAAACTCAATACACCTATTACACCAAGGGCGCACTTGAACGGGTGGCAAGAGATGTTGAATACTTTGCAAAAAAAGAGGGTCTTACCGCTCACGCAAGGAGCGCAGTCATAAGATTGGAAAAGTAAGGTCACGAATCGGTTGTATTGTGGGCAATTGTAAAACTAACGTCTTACAATTGCCTGTCAGGTGTATTAAAAAAGGAGATAATGGTAAATATGAGCAGATTTTTTAGCAGCAAATATAAGGAGCTTGTTCCGTACACACCGGGTGAGCAGCCGAAAGATACGGAATATATAAAGTTGAATACAAATGAATTGCCCTATCCTCCGTCACAAAAGGCAATAAAGGCGGCAGCAGAGGCGGCAAAAAGATTAAACTTATATCCCGATCCCGAATGCTATGAGCTTACAAGCCTTCTTGCAAATAAGATTGGAGTAGAAAGGGAGGAGGTTTTGTTAACAAACGGCTCTGATGAAATACTTAATTTTGCGTTTATGGCATTTTGTGACGAGGAGCATCCGGCGGCATTTGCCGATATAACCTACGGCTTTTATTCCGTATTTGCACAGATAAACCGTGTGCCTTATGAAATTATTCCGCTTAATGATGATTTTACCATAGATATAAATTCCTATAAGGGAATAAATAAAACAATATTTATAGCAAATCCCAATGCTCCTACGGGAATTGCACTGTCGGTTGATGAAATTGAGGAAATATTAAAAGAAAATCCAAACAATATTGTTGTAATAGACGAGGCATATGTGGATTTCGGAAATGAGAGCTGTGTTCCGCTTATACATAAATATGACAATCTGCTTGTTACTCAGACCTTTTCAAAATCACGTGCCATGGCAGGCGCAAGACTTGGCTTCGGGGTCGGCTCAAAGGAGCTTATAAGGGATTTGAATACCATAAAATATTCAACAAACCCATATAACATTAACCGAATGACAATGGCGGCAGGAATAGGAATGCTTGAGGACGAGGAGTATACGATAAATAATTGTAAGGAAATTATCAAAAACAGAGAATATACCAAAAGGACACTGAAGGCTCTCGGATTTGAGCAAACACACTCTTCAACAAATTTTGTTTTTGCAAAGCATAAGGATATAAGCGGAGAAAAATTGTATCTTGAACTGAAAAATAGGGGAATACTTGTACGTCATTTTGCAAGTGATAAAATTTGCGAGTATAACAGAATTACCATTGGAACAAGAGAACAGATGGAAGCACTGATAAGTGCAATAGAAGAAATTTTGAAGGAGAATAAATATGAGGAGCAGTGAAATTAAAAGAAAAACCGCCGAAACCGATATTTATTTAAGGTTAGAGCTTGACGGAATGGGAAAAAGCGATATAAACACAGGCTGCGGATTTTTAAATCATATGCTTACGCTTTTTGCCTCTCACGGTCGTTTTGATTTAGAGATAAAATGTACCGGTGACGTTGATGTTGATTATCACCATACCGTTGAGGATATCGGAATAGCCTTGGGAGAAGCCTTTTTTGAAGCGTTGGGTGATAAAAAGGGAATTGTCCGCTACGGAAATATGCTGTTGCCTATGGATGAGGCTTTGATTTTATCGGCTGTGGATTTCTCGGGCAGAGGACACCTTGAATACGCTCTTGAAATTCCCACAGACAGGGTGGGAGATTTTGATTGCGAGCTTTGTGAAGAATTTTGGATTGCGTTTGCAAGAAATGCAAGATGCACACTGCACTTAAAACAGCTTTCGGGAAAAAATTCTCACCATATCATCGAGGGTGCGTTTAAATCGGCGGCAAGAAGCATAAGACAGGCTGTGGCTGTGGACAAGGATTTCGCAGATGAAATTCCGTCAACAAAGGGAGTGCTTTAAATGATAGCAATTGTGGATTACGGCGTGGGAAATTTGTTTTCCCTTAAAAGCTCACTTGAAGCGGTCGGCGCTTCGGTTGAGGTGACAGGGGACGCAAAAATAATAGAAGGTGCGGAAAAAATAATATTGCCGGGAGTAGGCGCCTTCGGAGATGCGGCAGAAAAGCTGAAGAATACAGGGCTTGATAAAACAGTTATCGGTGAGGCAAAAAAAGGCAAGCCGATTATGGGAATTTGTCTTGGTATGCAATTATTACTTGAAAAAAGCTATGAGTATGGTGAGCATCAAGGGCTTGGACTGATAAAGGGAGAAATCCGTCCCATATCGGAGGTTATTCCAAAGGAGCTGAAAATTCCGCATATCGGCTGGAATGCGCTGCATTTTAAGGGTGAAAAATCAAAAATATTCAAATATATCTCAGAGGGCGATTTTGTTTACTTTGTTCATTCCTATTACGGAGCAGACTGTGAAAAAAGCGTGATTGCAACTGCCGAATACGGCGCAGAGCTTACGGCGGCGGTGGCTGACGGAAATGTTTTCGGATGTCAGTTTCACCCTGAAAAGAGCGGAGAGGTTGGCTTGAAAATTTTAAAAGCCTTCTGTGAACTATAATAAGAAAGGGACAGATAAATATGCTTATATTTCCTGCAATAGATTTATATGATAAAAAAGCGGTGCGCCTTTTAAAGGGCGATTATGCACAAATGACGGTTTACAGCGAAAGGCCCGAGGAAATTGCAAAGGATTTTGAGGCTGCGGGAGCAAAATGTATTCATATTGTTGACCTTGAGGGCGCAAAGGACGGAGCAACACCGAATATAGATACGGTTAAGAAAATAACAGACAGCTGTAATTTGTTTATAGAGGTAGGCGGAGGAATACGCAGTATGGAGGTAATAGAAAAGTATATTTCCATAGGCGCAGACAGGGTTATTCTCGGAACTGCCGCTGTTACGGATGAGAAATTTTTAAAGGCAGCCGTAGAAAAATATTCGGATAAAATTGCGGTGGGTGTTGATATTAAGGACGGCTATGTTGCCATAAAGGGCTGGACAGAGAAATCGGCTTACAGCTGCTTTGAATTTTGCAAAAGACTTGAGGATATGGGTGTTAAAACACTTATATGTACCGATATTTCAAAGGACGGAGCAATGCAGGGAACAAATCATGAGCTTTACAAAGAGCTTTCGGAGCGTTTTTCAATGCAGATAACGGCATCGGGAGGCGTATCGGCGATTGATGATGTAAAAAGACTTGCGGCTCTGGGTATTTACGGAGCGATTATCGGCAAGGCATATTATACGGGAGCAATAGATTTAAGGGAAGCCGTTAAGGCGGCAGGCTGATAATTTCTTTCATTATGCTTATGCTGTTTTGGTAACAGCGGAATGGAGACTGATATGATTACAAAAAGAATAATCCCCTGTCTTGATGTCAGGGACGGACGAGTTGTAAAGGGAGTTAATTTTGAAGGCTTATCAGACGTTTCATCTCCTGTTGAGCTTGCAAGGTATTACAGTGAAAACGGTGCGGACGAGCTTGTTTTTTATGATATTACCGCTTCGGCAGAGGGCAGAGCGTTATTTACGGATATTCTGTGTCAGGTTGCAAAAACAATATTTATCCCTCTGACGGTGGGAGGAGGAATTAATACTGTTGCGGATTTTGACAGGGTTTTAAAATGTGGTGCGGATAAGGTCAGCGTTAATTCCGGTGCAATAAGAAATCCCAACCTGATATATGAGGCGGCAAAGCTATACGGAAATCAGTGCGTAGTAATTTCCGCTGATGTTAAGCGTGTTGACGGGGTTTTCAGAGTTTTTGCAAAGGGCGGCAGAGAAAATACCGGTATGGAGGCAATTGAGTGGATAAAAAGATGCGTTGATATGGGCGCAGGAGAGGTGGTTTTAAACTCAATAGATACCGACGGAGTGAAAAACGGCTTTGATATTGAAATGCTTGACGCAATGTGCAATGCGGTGAGCGTGCCTGTTATCGCATCGGGAGGGGCAGGTTCGATTGAGGACTTTATTACTCTGTTTAAAGCGTTGCCAAAGGTTGACGCAGGGCTTGCCGCTTCGATTTTTCACTTCGGAGAGGTAAAAATATCCGATTTAAAGGAGAAACTTTCCATAAATAATATTCCGGTGAGAATATAGATGTTTTGACAATAAACTGTTATTTATATACTGTCAAACAGAAAAATAAAAGAAAGGAAATTCTATAAAATGATTAATATTGATGAATTAAAATTTGATGAAAAGGGGCTAATTCCGGCAATAGTGGTAGATTCAGTCACAAAAAAAGTGCTTACCCTTGCATATATGAACAGGGAAAGCCTTGAAATATCCATGAAAAAAGGTCTTACCTGCTTTTGGAGCCGTTCAAGACAGGAGCTTTGGCTGAAGGGTGAAACCAGCGGCAACTATCAGCATATTGTTTCTATCACTGCGGACTGTGATAAGGACGCATTAACGGTTGTGGTGGAAAAGGACGGGCCTGCCTGTCACCTGGGGAATGATTCCTGCTTTGAAAATCCCCTGTGGGAAAGCGGCGAGCTTGAGGAATTTTCCTATGAGGGGCTTATGGAGCTTATAAAGGGAAGAAAAACCGACAAAAAAGAGGGTTCATATACGACCTATCTTTTTGAAAAGGGGCTTGACAAAATATTAAAAAAGGTAGGAGAGGAAAGCACCGAGGTTATTATTGCCGCAAAGGCGGAGGATAAAAAGGAAACAATATATGAAATAGCCGACCTGGCATATCATGTAATGGTTCTGATGACGGAAATGGGAATATCCCTTGAGGATATTCACAGGGAGCTTGCTTCGCGTCACGTTATAGACAAAAAGGTAAAGCAGGAAAAAATGACAAAATAATAAGGGACACTAAAACAGACCATTCCATATGCGTTGAACGGTCTGTTTTTTAATGTCTAATTTAATATTATATCCTCTTTAAACATTTCTCCTACCTTTTTTCTTATTCCGTCATTTTCTTTTTGGGACAGGGTGGGATCTTTTTCTATAATCTCTTTTGCGGTTTTCTGTGCCGCCTTGAGAATTGCCCTGTCGCAAAAAAGATTGGCAATTTTCATTTCGGGAAGACCGTGCTGACGTGTGCCGAAGAAATCCCCGGGGCCTCGCAGCTTCAAGTCCTCCTCGGATATGTAAAAGCCGTCATTTGATTTACACATTATTTCCATTCGCTTTTTAATAACCTCTCCCGAGCCATGGGCAAAGAGTATACAGTATGCCTGCTCCGCTCCTCTGCCCACTCTGCCCCTTAGCTGATGAAGCTGAGCAAGACCAAAGCGTTCTGCATTTTCAATGACCATAATATTTGCATTGGGTACGTTAACCCCTACCTCAATTACGGTTGTGGAAACAAGAATATTTATGTCCCCGTTTGCAAATTGAGCCATAACCTCCTCCTTTTGAGCGGGCTTCATTTTTCCGTGTATCAATCCGACGGTATAGTCGGGAAAGCTATCCTGCATTTTTTGCTGTAGGTCGGTGGCATTTTTTAAATCGGCACTTTGAGTTTCCTCAATAAGAGGACAGACAACATAACACTGCATACCGTTTTTTATATGCGTTTCTATAAAGGAATATATTCTCTCCCTCATGCTTTCGCCGACGGCATAGGTTGATACAGGCTTTCTGCCGGGCGGAAGCTCATCTATAACCGATATATCCAAATCGCCGTAGAGAATAAAGGATAGGGTTCTGGGAATGGGGGTTGCGGTCATAACAAGAGTATGTACTCCCTCGCCCTTACCCGAAAGCCTTGCTCTTTGAGCAACACCGAAACGGTGCTGTTCGTCAGCAATAACAAGCCCAAGCCTGTTGTATTCCACGCTGTCCTGAATAATAGCATTCGTTCCGATAATGATATCATATTCACCGTTTTTTATTTGCTCATACAGGGCCTTTTTCTTTTTTATGCTGCTTGTCAACAGGCATATTTTTATGTCCCCATTTTTAAAAAAGCCGCAAAAGCTCTCATAGTGCTGTGCGGCAAGGATTTCTGTGGGAGCCATAATGGCGGACTGATATCCGTTTTTTGCGGCAACATACATTGCGGCGGCGGCAACTGCGGTTTTTCCCGAGCCGACATCACCCTGAACAAGCCGATTCATCGGAATGTCCTTTTCAAAATCCTTAAGGATTTCTGCCAGGGTTCTTTTTTGAGCGCCCGTCATTTCAAAGGGCAGGAGCTTTAAAAACTCCTTAACGCATTTTATGTCCCCAAACGGTTCACGTTTTATTTTGCCGTTTTTTTCTCTGTTATACATAAGCGCCAGCTGAAGAAAAAGCAGCTCCTCAAATACAAGCCGTGTCCTTGCCGTCTTAAAGGCGTTAAAGCTTTCCGGGAAATGTATGTTATGTATGGCAAAGTTTATGTCGCAAAGTCTGTTTTTCTTTATTATTTCCTCGTTAAGATATTCCTCTACGGTGCCGATATTCTTTATTGCCTCACTCATGGCAGACTGAAGAATTTTCTGCGTCATTTTGTCCCACAGGGGATATATGGGAACAATTTTGCCGGTGTAGCGTTCCTTTCCCACTCTTTCATATATGGGGTTAATCATTTCTTTTTTTCGGGAGTGAGGATTCAGCTTGCCGAAGAAAACAAATTCTTCACCGGCTTTAAAGGCGTTTTTTACAAAGCGGTTGTTGTACCAGATAATTGAAATTATACCGCTTTCGTCACCGGCTGCCAAGGAATATATGACCATATTTTTTCTTATTCTGTTTTCCTTTACCGAGGTGAGAATCCGCGCCATTATAAGAACGTCCTCACCGGGAAGGGTGTCGGCAATATCCTTTGTCTGCGACCTGTCCTCATAATCTCGGGGATAGTAGCCCACAAGCTCCTCAACGGTGGTTATTCCTTTTTTTTCAAAAAGCCTTAGTCTTACCTCTCCGATTCCTTTTAACACCGAAAGCTCCTGCATAAAAAAACTCCGTTTCTGTAATTTCAGCAAATAAATTACAACGTGAAAAAAGAACGGTTTTATTCACTGTCTTTTTTCACGCTGTCAAGCTGTTATTCAATGGAAAAAATATAATAGTATAAGGATTGACCACCGTATTTCACGTCAACCTCAATATCGGGATATTCCTCCTCAAGCTTTTCGCAAAGCTCCTCGGCAGCATCTTCCGAAATATCCTCTCCGTAATATATTGTCAGAAATTCCGAATCATCATCAAGCATACCGGCAATAAGCCGTTCGGTGACCTCCTTAACATCTGTTCCCGAGGCGGTGATTCCCTTTTCGCTGATTCCGAGAATATCGCCCTCTTTTATGCTCATATCGTCAATTTCGGTATCCCTTACGGCATAGGTAATCTGACCTGTTTTCACGTTTTCGATAGCTACGGTCATTGCCTGCTCATTTGCATCGGGTGCCTTGTCGGGAGAAAAAGCAAGCATTGCGCTTACACACTGAGGTATGCTTTTTGTGGGGATAACAACAATGCTTTTGTCCGAAATATCCTTTGCCTGATTTGCCGCCATTATAATGTTTTTGTTGTTGGGGAAAACGAAAATCGTGTCCGCATTTATTTTGTTAACGGCATCAATAATATCCTCTGTGCTGGGATTCATTGTCTGACCGCCTTCGATAATACAGTCAATACCGAGATTTTTAAATATTTCACGTATTCCGTCACCGACGCATATTCCCACAAAGCCGTAAGCCTTTCTTTCCGATTCGTCATGGGTGGGAACGGAGTTGTTATCCTCCTGAGCTTCCGCAGCTTCCTCCGGCTGTGTGATAAGGCTTTGATGCTGATGCTTCATATTGTCGATTTTAATATTAATCATACTGCCCAGCAGTACCGCCTTTTCAAGCACGTAGCCCGGGTTGTTGGTATGAATATGAACCTTTACTATATCCTCATCGTCAATGACAAGCATACAGTCGCCTTTAGATTCTATGGTTTTTCTGAAGGTTGACACACTTACGTCGGGCGAGCTTTTTTCAACTATAAACTCGGTGCAGTACATATATTTTATACTTTTTGTATCAACTGCCTCCTGAGCCGTTTTTACCTCTTGTGACTGTTCTTTGGCTTCCGGTGAAAGCTCTGTTGCCTTGCCTGTTTCAAGGTAGGAGCATACGCCGTCAAGGAAGAACAGCCAGCCCTGACCGCCTGCGTCAACCACGCCTGCCTTTTTCAGAGCAGGGAGCATATCGGGGGTTTTTGCAAGGACCTTATAGCCTCTCTTTACCGCTGCCTTCATTACCTCGCATATATCATCAGTGCTTTCGGCAGAGCTTACGGCAGCCTGAGCCGCCTCTCTTGCAACGGTGAGAATTGTACCCTCGGTAGGCTTCATTACTGCCTTGTAGGCAGCGTCGGAGCCTGCCATAAGAGCCTTGGCAAGCTGCTGTGCGCTGCATTCGTCAACACCCTTAAGGCTTTTTGAAATTCCTCTGAAAAACTGTGAAAGTATAACACCGGAATTTCCTCTCGCTCCTCTTAAGGTAGCATATGACATAGTATCGGCAGCCTTTGATGCCGAGGATGTAATCATCTCGGACAATGCCTTTGACATTGCCGTAACAGTCATTGACATATTTGTGCCTGTATCACCGTCAGGGACGGGAAATACATTCAGCTCGTCAACTGTTTTTCTTTTATTATATAAATTATTGGCACCCGAAATCATCATCTGTGCCATTAATTTTCCGTCCAGTCTGTTAATTGTAATCTCCTCCCAAACAGTTATTCCTGTACACGCACAGATTCAACCAGGACATTTACACGCTTTACCTTAAGCCCTGTGTTGCTTTCGACCTTATATTTTACATTATTGACTATACTGTCGCAAATTGCATTGATATTAACACCGTATTCAACGATAATGTGCATTTCAATTACAATTGCCGCATCTTCAACATATATCTTTATTCCTTTGGTTATGCTGTCACTTTTTAAAAGGCTTACAATGCCGTCTTTTTTATTTCTTGACGCCATACCCACAACGCCGTAGCATTTATTGGCAACCGCACCGGCAATTTGTGCGATAACGCTGTTTTCAACCGACACGTCTCCAAATTCGCTGTTTATCATAATAGCCAATCAAATCATTCCTTTCCTGATTATATTATTTATTTATGACCGATAATTATGCAATATAAAATTCTGCTCTGTTTTATTTTACTATATTTAGTCTGTTTAGTCTATACATATTTTTAATTTTAATAAAAAAATATCTAATTTCGTATAAAATTTTCAAACGGAAATTGATTTTTTGTTTAAATTAATATATAATAGGGCTGTAGTAAGGTCGGATATACCCTGACCGCAAAGCTTGTGCCGTCATATGGCGGCGGAAGGGAGATTAAATATGGCAGTAAACAGAAAATATACCTATCTGAAGGATTACACAAATCAGCTGCCTGATTTTGTTTCGGAATATATAATCGAATATTATACAGGTGAAAGCATTAATACGCAGATAGGCTATGCTATAGATATACGAGTGTTTTTCAACTATTTAAAGGCAGAGGTGCTTAAAGGGGTTGAAAGCACCGCCGATATTACCGTTGAGGATATAGATTCTCTTAAGGTAACGGATTTGATACGCTTTAAAAGCTATTTAAAGGAATATGAGCAGGAATCGCACACAGTAACGGGAAAGCCCGTATTAAGGGTATACAGAAATTCCGCCTACGGAATAAACAGGAAAATGTCTGCCGTAAGAGGGCTTTTTATATATCTATATAAAACCGAGCGGATAAAGGAAAACATTACCGATAAGGTGGATTTTGCCAAGCTGCACCAGAAGATAAAAAAGCGGCTGACAACACAGGAAACCTGTGGTCTGCTTGACGTTATATATAACGGCGAAAATTACTATGAGGGCAGAATGCTAACGGAATATCTTAACAAAAAGGAACGTGACATTGCAATATTTACAACCTATCTGGGTACGGGAATACGTGTAAGCGAGCTTATAAATCTGAATGTGGAAAATCTGGATTTTGATACAAATTCCTTTATTGTTACAAGGAAGGGCGGCGACCAGCAGGAAATATATATGCCCCAGCAGGTAAAGGAAAGGATAGAAGAATATCTTAAGCACGAAAATGCGATAGGCAGAGGCAGAGACAGCGGTGTGCTTTTTCAGAACCGCAGCGGAAAACGTTTTACCGCCGCAGGAATAGAAAAGCTGTTAAAAAACTACTGCCTGACAGTGGGAATTACCAATCCCGACAAAACAAGACCCCATGCCTTAAGACGTACCTTTGCCTGTCAGCTGCTGGAGGACGGAGTTGACATAAAGATGGTTGCCGAGCTTTTGGGTCATAAAAATATCGAGGTAACGCACAAGTATTATGCGCAATATAACGCAAAGGCAAGAAAGGAGCTTATGCTTAAGCAGACACCCGTCCCCGAGGAAATATATTCCGGCGGAACGGAAGCCGGGGGAGCGGAAAAAGCAGAGGAAAACAAACAGGCTTTAAAAGAGGATTGAAAAACCTATAGAAGTATGATAGAATAAAAGTAAAAAAATGAACCAAGGAAAAAATCATGACCATATTAAGAGTGAAGGGGGATAATAATGGACGTATCTTTAATTGAATCCCTGGTAAATGAACACGGCAAGGATATATATAATTTTTGCAGAAGGCTTACATATAACGAATTTGATGCCGAGGAGTTGTACCAGGACACTTTCTTAAAGGCGATGGATGCGGCCGACAGAATTGACGTCAATAATAATCCCAAAAGCTACCTGCTTTCCGTAGCTGTTTCCCTATGGAACAACAAGAAGAGAAAATATGCGCGAAGAAACCGAATTGCGCCCACCGATTCGATTGACAGCGAGCAAAGCAGTCAGATAGCTTCGGAGGAAAGCACTCCCGAGGAAAATTTATTAAAAAAAGAGCTTTATGAAACGGTGAACAAGTGCGTAAACGAGCTTGACGAAAAAATGAGAATACCGGTACTTTTATACTATAATGCAGGTCTTTCGGTTGAAAGAATTGCAGAGGTTATAAAATGCCCTCAGGGGACGGTTAAGAGCAGACTTCATAAGGCAAGAATAATACTGAAGGAAAGATTGGAGGTGTATGGAGTTGAAGGATTCTGAATTTGAGGCAATTCTGAAGGAAGCACTGACTGATGACAGGATTCCGTCGGAGGAACTGAACGCAAAACTGATAAAAAGAATAGCAAATAAGAAAAAAATGCGTTTTTTTGGCCTTGATGTGAGATATGCGGCTGCGGCGGCTGTTGTTATTGTGGCAGGGGGAGCTGCGCTGCTTTCAAATAATGTATTTATCAGACCCGGTTCGGGAAATGAGCTGGCAAAGGAAAAAGCAGATACCTACAGCTACAGCGACAGTGGCAATGACGGTATCGGTAAATATGTCGACAACGCTCCGTACACAGAAGAAAAAGCGCAGTCGGAGGCAAAGACCGACACGACATCGGAGCAGTCCGCTGCGGAGAGTATTACAGGGAGCAAACAAAATAACGTCACCGCCCAAAAAAATGATGCAAAGCCGGTTATGTCAGACAAGGATAATTCCGCACAGAGCAGTGCAAAAAGCAGAGCGGAAAGCATAATTGTTTCAAGACCGAAAAGCAATGACACGGCGCAAAAGGAAAGTGCTGTACCCGAAGCGGCTCAGGCTGCCGTAACAGACCTTTCAGAGGAAAAAGATGCAGGGAGCAATACGCTGAATAAGTATATTGAGATTGCTGCCGAGGGAATAGGAAAGGCACTTGACAGTCTGAATTTAACAGTTAACGGATATATCGGCGAGCTGTATGCGTCACATAATACCGATATGCCGGCAGTAAGTGCTGCAAGAAGCTATATGGCGCCGGCACAGGCACAGACGGAGTCACTTGACAGCAGTGTGGTAGGTTCGGGAGGCTATGCAAAAAAGCAGCCCGAAGCTACGCTTGACAGCAATGTGGCAGAGGACGCAGCGGTGAAGGCAGAGCCGCAGGCAAACAACAGCTATGAGGTTCTTTGTGACAGCGAAAGGTATTATTCGGTAAAAATCAATACCGAGTTTGAGGACGAACCCGGAGAGCTGTATACAAAAACATATACCGTTGATAAGAAAAAGGAAGCTGTGGTAACCCTTGACGAGATGTATTCGGGTAAGCCGGGTTATAAAGCCGAATTGTATGATAACATCTGCTTACAGATGGAGCAGCAGATGGAACAGGATAAGAATATTCACTATTATATTGGTTACGGATTTTCCGAAATAACGGGAGAAGAGGATTTTTATATTAACTGTGCGGACGAGGTGGTTATAACCTTTGCCGCCGGAACAGTAGCACCCTATAATCAGGGTGAAAGCAACTTTAATGTAGGCACTCCCTGAAATTTGTAAAACGACAGTTTTACAATTACCTAATAAATAATATTACGAAAGAAGGAAATATTATGAGAGAAGGAATTGTTATGAAAAAAATGTTATCATCATTAATTGCTGTGGTAATGGCGGCATCCGGCGCAGTACCGGCAATGGCAAAGGACACAGCGAAGATGCAGCAGATTCTTGAGGAAGTAAAGGCAAGAATACCCGATACCGACGAATACGAAAGCTTTTCCTCCGAAACCCGTGAGGAGGACGGAGATATCCGCTACAGCTTTAATTGGAGGACAGACAAGGACGGAAAATATAAGGATATGAGTCTGACCGTTACGGACGACGGCGTTATAAGCAGCTATTACTATTATGACAATGAGCTTTACCGATATGACGGCGAACCGAACGTGAACAGACTTTCACAGGAGGAGGCTCTTATGAAGGCAAAGGAGCTTGTAAAAGCTCTTAATCCCGACATTTATTCCTCGTTGGTAATTGAAAAAAGCGGAGAACGTATCTCACTGTATGACTCTACATATGGCTTCAGCGTAAAAAGATGTGAGAACGGAATACCTGTATATCAGGATACCGGCTATCTTACGGTTAACTCAAATGCCGATAGGCTTATAGGCTTTAACCTTAACTATACCGAGGGACTTGCCTTTGGCGATGCGTCGGGTGCAAAGGATACAAAGGGCGCATGGGAGGCATTTTCGGCAAATATGGGAATGGAGCTTGAATATCGGACAGAATATAAGGACGACAAGGAAACGGCTTATCTTGTATATGTACCCAAAATGAATGAGGATCAGTATATTGACGCATACACAGGCGAATGTGGTGAAATAGTGGAAGTGTATCCGTATGATCGTTTTTACACAGGAGGAAGTGCGGCAATGAATGAAGCGGCAGCGGATATGGGTGCTGAGCAAAGGAAGGAGCTTTCGCCCCGGGAGCTTGTGGAAATGGAAAAGGTGTCGGGCCTTTTGAGTGAGGCAGAGGCGGAAGAGCTTGTAAGAGGTATGGCAGCACTTGATTTTGACAAAGCTATGACCCTTGAGGCAATAAGCTGTTATAAGGGGTGGAGAAGTGATGATGACTATTATTACAGACTGCGTTTTTCATCAAATACAGATACCGGATATAATTACGGATATGCGGAAATCAATGCAAAGACCGGTGAGCTTATAAGCTGGACGGGCAGAAACGGCATAGCTGAGGAGCCTGACAAGGAGCTTGAAAGAGAGGAGCTTGTAAAGACCTGTACCGAGCTTCTTCCTCAGCTTGCACCGAAGCATTTCGGTGAAGGCTCAGCAAAGGATTATCTTATAAATGAGGACAACGAGAACGCAAGCAACGTACATTATACAAGATATGTTAACGGAATTAAATTCGGAAACGATACGGTGTCAATAGGTATAAATCCGGAGAGTGGAAAGGTAAATTATTATTATATATACTATACAGATATAGAATTTCCCTCCGCCCAAAATGTTATAACTGCTGCCGAGGCCGCAAAGAGTCTGTCGGAGCAGGCAGAAATGACGCTTTATTACATTCCGACGCTTTCTGACGTAAACAGTAAGAAATTGAAGGTCGATACCGTAAAATTGGGCTACATAATAGACAATCTTTACGACTGTCGTATTGACGCAAATACCGGCAAAATTAGGGGCAACGAGTATACAGAGGAAAAAATCCCCGAATATACCGATATATCGGGTCACTATGCCGAAAATGCCATAAATACCCTTGCAAAATACGGTATTGGATTTGAATCGGGAGAATTTAAGCCTGATGCTGTAATTACTCAGCAGGAATATGCGGCACTGCTTGTGTCCACCTTTGTGAATCATTCGCCCATAATTTTAAAAAGCGGTGACGAGCTGAACAGATATTATACAATGGCTCTCGGAAATGATATTATAAAAGAGGGAGACGGCGAACCTACTGCCGCACTGACAAGAGAAAAAGCGGCGGTTTATATGATAAGAGCAATGGGTGCGGAAAAATACGCTCAGCTAACGAATATCTTTAAGCCTATGTTCTCTGATGTTACGGAAAACGTGGGATATATCGGCATACTTGCCGGTATGAAGGTATTTAAGGGTGACGAAAACGGAAACTTTAATCCCGAAAAGCAGCTTACACGCGCAGAGGCGGTTATGACAATATATAATTATCTTACAAAATAACGGAATACTTTATCCTTATAAGGGCAGACGGCATCAAAATGGGTGTCGTCTGTTTTGTATTCTGACTGTCGAATAAATTGTATTTATTTTTGTGCGGCTCTTGAAAAAAGCAATGAAATATAGTACAATAACGAAAAGAATAAAATTTTTTAAATCACTGCAAGGAGGTTGGCATTTTGAACACAGGCAATTTATCGGAGTGCAGGCTCTGCCCAAGAGAATGTAAGGCAGACAGAAAGGGCGGCAGGGTTGGGTATTGCGGTGCGGGAGAGGAAATTAAAATTGCCCGTGCGGCACTTCATCATTGGGAGGAACCTCCGATTTCGGGGAGTAATGGTTCCGGGGCGGTTTTCTTTTCGCATTGCAATCTCGGCTGCGTTTTTTGCCAGAACTACAAAATAAGCCGGGAGCATATGGGAAGAACTGTTACGATTGATGAGCTTTGCAGAATCTTTCTTGATTTGCAGGAACAGGGGGCACATAATATTAATCTTGTTACCCCTACCCATTATATCCCTCAGCTTGCAGAGGCTCTGTTAATGGCAAAAGGAGCGGGACTTGTTATACCCGTACTGTATAACTGCGGCGGCTATGAATCGGCAGATGCGCTGAAATTGCTTGACGGCATTATAGACATATATATGCCCGATATGAAATATTACAGCGATAAATATGCCGTAAAATATTCCAATGCGCCCCGTTATTTTGACTGTGCAAAAAAGGCACTTGAGGAAATGTACCGTCAGACGGGAAGGGCGGTGCTTGATGAAAACGGTATAATGCAAAAGGGAATAATAGTCAGACATATGCTTCTGCCGGGGCTATTGTTTGATTCCAAAAAAATACTTGATTATTTGTACGGCACTTACGGAGATGATATTTTTATCAGTATTATGAATCAGTATACACCTATGCCGGGTGTCGCCGATTATCCCGAGATTAACAAAAGGGTTGACAAAAGATATTATGATACCCTTGTTGCCTATGCCGAAAAAATCGGGATAACAAATGCGTTTATACAGTCCGGAGAGGCTGTGGGGGAGAGCTTTATACCTGAGTTTTACGGAGAATAAAGCCTATTGTGAAATGGATTTGATGTTTGAAAATTTTATTTGATAAGGGCGCACCGCCGTAAGCGGTACGCCTTTTGTAGTATAAGGAACGGAATTAAACATATTTTCTCATATGGAGCCTGCGAAAAAAAGTCTGTAAATTTCAAGCCTTCTGTGGTAGAATAGAAATACAAACCACAGGAGGTAATTTTTATGGCACGGAGAAGAAAGTTAAGCGAAGGAAAGAAAAACATCATAGCAGG
>Ga0256406_1004166_pt1 | contig 16946 bp, 6 predicted proteins | sample RumenRJG_03DNA_FD_185986 | JGI IMG/M metagenome (GOLD analysis project Ga0256406, IMG submission 185986) | Bovine rumen microbial communities from Lethbridge, Alberta, Canada - RJG_03 | ecosystem: Host-associated > Mammals > Digestive system > Stomach > Rumen | place: Canada: Alberta | collected... | reverse complement strand
CAGAAAGCCATCGTGTTCACCCAGTTCCGGGAAATGGGAGACCTCCTTGTCTCCTGGATAGGGGAGAGGCTCGGCACTGTCCCTGACTTCATCCACGGAGGAGTCTCAGTGAAGAAGCGTCAGGAGATGGTTGACCGCTTCCAGAACGACCCGCAGGACAGGGTCATGGTGCTCTCTTTGAAGGCTGCCGGAACGGGGCTCAACCTCACCGCGGCGACAGCCGTAATCCACTATGACCTCTGGTGGAACCCTGCGGTCGAGGACCAGGCGACTGACCGTGCCTACCGCATCGGGCAGAATAAGAATGTCATGGTCTACCGCTTCATCTGCGCCGGGACCTTCGAGGAGAAGATCAACGAGATCATAAACTCGAAGAAGGAAATCGCGGAGCTTACGGTGCAGAAGGGCGAGAAGTGGCTCGGGGACCTCTCGAAGAGCGAGCTCCGGAGCTTCCTTGCCATGAGCGAGGGGTGATTGGATAGGAGAGTGAGGAATGACCGGCCGCTTTGAACTGCGGACGGCCATCATGCTCTGCTGTTATATCGTTTTTCTGATGATCAGAACATCGTCATAAGTCAGCACTGCAGCGTTTATGCTGCCGCAGCTTTCCGGAATTATTTAAATTCCTTCATCTCCTGATATGTTTTTTTAGAAACAACAGTGCTGAAGAGTCCTACATTCTCTCCCTGATGCTTGTCTATGCCCGTGTAGGAAAGACTCGAATCCTCATAACGTTTGAACTTATAAACGGCGTCATTCATTAATGATTCATTGAAAACATTAAGTGAAACAAGCAGCTCGAAATCCTTGATGTCTATTCCGGTAACTTTTTTGAATAGTTCCGGTTCAAGTTCGGTAATGACATCTTTCAGACTATATTCTCTGAAATCAGTCAGATACATGAAAACAGGAATGCGAGTAGCGAATTTGATCAATTTCTCCTGGATCATTTTGCGCTTGGATTTGTATTCTTTCTCTTCTTCGGATACGGAGCCTCCTGATGCAGGGTCACGCTTCTTGCCTTCTTTTTTAGCCTTTTTTACTGCGTTGGACTTATTGATAATTGTCTCAATATCATCATTAAGATTGCGGAAGCCCTCTATTCTGCTCAATGCATCCATCGCTTGCTTATTATTAAGCAGTTTGCTCAGCGTTTCATTATCAACGTTAACTAGAAGCGCACTTTCCCAGCGTTTTGCAAGCAAAGTAGCAGAAGTTCCGGCCATTGCTATGTCGAGAATTTCAGCGGCATTGACCTGACGCATTGCACTTCCGTCATATGCTAGGACTGGCAGGAAGCTGACGAACTCTTCAACTTTCTTTTCGGGGTTTGTTTCATTAATATTCAAACGGCAGCTGTAATCTGAGATTTGTCTGAGTGCTCTGTCGAGAGCAAAATCAAAGACATAGCAGTTTTTCTTGATAATCTCCCTTGTCCCGTCATCTTTGGTAATTTCCCACGGGCTCTGAACTCGGAAGGCAGATTGAAAATACGTTTCCGGACTTTTAAGGTTGCGAAGCATGAAAATTCCAGTCCAGGGTCGAATAGTAACTCCTGTGGTCAGTTTCCCGCATGACAGGGTTATAGTCTTTGAATTAAGCGGATCATCCATTGACTTGCGGACAGGCTCAAGAGCTGCGGCCCCAATTCCTGCCTCTGGGCCGGCGCATAAATTGATTCTGTAGGAGTGATAGAAGGTGTTTTGTTTCTGTTCCAGCAGGTTCTTCATTGCATAGCATGATGCAATGTTAGGCAAGAACCACAATGTATGGGAGAGAACATTTAAAAGCCGGACATCTGAAAAAGGCATAGGAGGCTTTTCAGCACCGAGTTTCAATTCATCAACTGATGTTTCCAGGTAGGAACCGCGGATCAGGTCAAGCCACTTTTGTACATAATCCTGATATACAAAATGAGCGTCCTTGCCAGTGCCTTCAGCAGAGAAAAATACATTCAGATCAAACTCGTTATATTCTCCCTGTTTTGCAATTTTCTGAATGCTGTCGGGCATTCTGTAGGTCATCATGATCATCCGGGGCAGCGATTCATATGGATTATTGGGTTCTTGCCAGTTTTCTTTGGCTCGCTGCTCATCCGAGTATGTCCAGTTATAGACCTGTTCCTCTATAAACTCACCGGAATTCAATGCTCTGAACGGAGTACCTGACAGATAAAGGTAGTAATTTGTGGTAATGGGCAGCCAGCTTTCATCGTAAGCATTTCCAGCATCGTAGGAATCAGGATCTTCATCGTAGGAACTTTCTTCATCCTGCTCAAACAGTTTTTTTGCGCTGTCTTTCCACGCGCCGTAATGGTATTCATCAAAGATTACCAAATCCCAGTTGGTCGTATGAACCCACTCATTTTTTGCTTTAATGCCATGGGTTTCTTTATTTTCGCCAAGGTAATCCTGAAATGAGCCAAAGCATACTATCGGCCTGTTCTTGTCAGCTTGTTTATATTGCTGATCAGTACTCAGGTTGCCTTGAGCCTTTGGTGCTATAAACTGCCATCCCTTAAAATCTATGTGGCCCAGCAGATCTTCCTGCCATGCGGTTTCAACAGCCGGCTTAAAAGTCAGAATAAGGATTCTTTTAAAACCCATTCTCTTGGCCAGCTGGTATGACGCGAAAGTTTTACCAAAACGCATCTTGGCATTCCAAAGGAATTTAGGAGCTCCTCCTCGGCGTTCTGCCTCGGCTGATTTGTAATAGGCAATGGTTTTATTTACAGCCTCTTCCTGCTCCGGCCGCATTGAGAATGTCAGATTTCTGTTCTCTGAGTTCTCGATGCCTCTTGTAATGGCTACTATCGCAGACTCAACATCTTTCAACGAACACTTGAACCATTCGTTTTTATCATTGCCTTCGTTTAATTGCAGAAAGTTATGCTGACGCAGATAAGCATGCACTTCGTGATCGGTAAATGCGGAGCCGTCATTTTTCATGGCGTTCCAGGTCTTCAGAATCTGGCCTTTCAACCCGGCTGTATGGAGCTGTTCCTTGACTCTCTTACGGGCATCGCGTGTTGTGTACCCGATCTTGATGTATCCCTGATGGTCCTGGACGTTCGTTAATTTATACGCGTATATCGTTGGACGGCTGGCAGTCTTTTGAAAGAAAACATCCTCATTTACCATGACTAATCATCTCCATCCATTGGTTTGATAGTAGACTCGATAAAGCTTATTTCTTCAGGAGAGAGACCGTATTTCTTATAAAGCTCCTGATCTGTCCAGGCTTTTGAGAAATCCTGAAACGGAACAAACTGAAACACCAGTTTGGAAAGTCCGAAACCGCTTATGCAAAGCAGCATCAAAAAGCGCACAAATTTCGATTTTAGATAAACAAGAGCATTATTTGCTGGTTCAATGGTATCCCAGCTTCCGATAATGAAGTACGAATGAGTGCAGACCTCATTTGGTTTCAGGACCTTCATTGATGACGGGATAATTCTGAACTTTCCGTCCTTGCCAGGCTCACCGGCATGTTCTGCACTGGTTTTGCTTACGAGAATCTTGTACTTGTCAACAGTATCATGTCCCTTCAATATTGCGTTTTTATCAATATAGGTAATACCGTTGCTTGCGTACAAAGTTAAATCAGAGTCGTTTTGCTTTTGCTCGTTTCCACGTTGATTTGTGGGCAGACCATAAGGCATCAGAGAACTTATGACGGTATTTAATAGCTTTTCGTGTTTGCTCTGGACTTTGTGAATTATAGAAACAGCCTTGTTGTATCTTACTAAAATACTGAATTCGCTCAGCGAGCGTTTCATAGAGTCTTTCTCGTTGTTAGTGACGTTCACGAACTCACATTCTGGGCTGTTTTTATCCCGATCCCATAAAAAATAACAAATACCGCCGCTGACACTTATTCCGGGGAAGCAGTCCTTTGAATTTGTGAAATCCACGATTTTCGCAATGCGCTTGTCGTTCATCATGGACTGACGGAAATCATCCAACCCCATGCCGCCGGAAAACCATCTTGATGGAATTATCATCGAAATGTATTTTGGCTTCAGTTTTTTGGCCTGTTCAATGAACAGATTGTAAATAGGCTTGGCCTGTCTTCCTGCGCCGGCTGTATCCAGTGCATACGGCGGATTGCCGATGATTACGTCAAACTTCATATTTAAAATTTTCTCTGGAGTTTCGCTGTGAATAAACTCGTATGCATGAGTTTCAAGATCCTCTGCTCTTTCATATTCGCTTTGAGCGGCACCGCAAAACTTGCATTTGCCATTCTCCCAGGTATGCTGGATTGATTTGAAGCGGATGTTGCCGTCTTTATTATCGAAGCTGGTTACAGAGTACTTGCCATTCGCATCCTTGGAGCAATAAAGACTTCTTCTGGATATATATCCGGTCAGCTCAGTTATGGCAATGCCAAACAGCTGTTTTTTAAAGATATGGTCTATCCTGTCCTGGATATCCGGATACTTGTCCTCCAGTCCTTTTAACAGTCTCTTTGCAATTTCGCGAAGGAATACACCGCTCTTGCAGCCGGGATCCAGAAAAGTTGCATTTGGATCTTTGAAGATGCTTTCCGGCAGCATGTCCAACATTGCGTTGACAACTGAGGGCGGAGTGAAAACCTCATCACTGGAGAGATTAGCCAAACAGGACAATACATCCGGGTTATAAGCTTTTGCAGAAGATTCATTTTCCATCGTTTTGTATTCTCCGATAGTCTGCTATATATTCTTTTAGCAGTTCGCCTTCATCAGCATGATCATCAGTACTGCCGTCGAAGCCTCCGAACAGTTCCAGCTGTCCGTCAGCGTTGCTCTGAATGCTTTGCGTATCACCAAACTTTGGCTCATATTCTCCTGCGAGCAGTTTATCGAACCTGAAATCGCGTCTCTGCATAATGCTTCCGGTAACGAATGACCATTCTGAAAAAATAATTGGTTCTTCCAGGTCATTGCAATTTTCATCAACCTGCTTCATTGACAAGGCATTTCCGCATATAACGTTTCTGCTGAGAATGAACTTTATAGCGTCAATGCAATTAGGATCGGTACTGTTTGCACAAATGTCACTATATGCTTTATACCAAATTTGAAATAAACGCTTTCGACATGAGATCACATTATCAATCAGAAGATCTATACCATAAATGCTTGTTACAGCAATAACTGACTGTTTTTCGAATTCGGCCGGCTGTATTTTCCTCTTTCTCGGCGGCACTGAGAGCCGTTTGGCGACATCAAGTTTTCTGCGTAGAATCTCGCTCAGAAAATTTCCATCTCCGCAGGCAGGTTCTAAAAAACGGCTGTCGACACGTTCCGATTCGGTGTTAACCAAATCCAGCATTGCGTTTACTTCTCGCTCAGCTGTAAAAACTTCACCGTGATCTTCAACTCTTTGCTTAGATTTGATTTGTGTATTCATTTGATGTTACCAAGAATTACGTTTCCGATGCCATAAGCCATTGAAAGAGGCCCGGGTATATGCGGAAATCTTTATAAATCCGTTAGTTTTGTTAGGTCATTTAACGAATAATTCTGGCGGTTTTAATGCATTAGAACTCACCCATTCGAAGCGGAATAATAAACCAGTCACTGTTTTTAACAAAACCTGCAAATGCAGTTATTTGCAGTGACTTACCTTAAGCTCATCCGGAACTCAATAATTTGTAAAATGTCGTAATTTATCCGTATTAAAATTTAACACACAGACAGCTTCTTTTCTTCTGTGTTTTGTCTTCTGCTTAACATTTTTGAAAAATGTGGCAGCCTCCTCCCAATCTATACTGGAACTTTGGGCTTAACTGACGTAAAAAGTATTTTATCCAAGAACATACTCTGCAAGGCCTGCGTTATGATTGAAAACAAAAACAAATTCCATAGAGCGATGGCCCGGGGCTCGGGGCTGTCAGGCAAGGGAAGTTCTGTCAACGGCGCTGCATTGGACAGTGAGAAAGTCAGGCTGGTAATGAGAAACCTCAAGCTCCAGGATGACAGGTTTGTCGGCCTTTTCAGTCTTATGCCAGATGGCATGTATGAGATATCGGATATCAGGAGAACAGATTTCTCAAAGCTTATCTTGCAGAATGGTTCAAGAATCGAGTCGATCTTTTTCAGCCCTAGTGGTGTTACAAGCATAGAGGACGGCGCCTACTATGAATTCAGCTGGCTTCTGCAGGAGGCTGATCACAGGAATTACCGGTATGTCTTTGAGGTCAACGAGGCGGCAGGAATAGATAGAGTCTCACCGGAAAGCGTCATTCAGAGGCTTCATGACTCGGTCTACAACAGCAGTGCCAGCGACGGACAGAGAACAGTCAGGATGATTGATACTCTTAAATCGCAGCTGACTGCAGGCGGCAAGGAGATCTTCATTTACGAACTACTGCAGAACGCCAACGATTATCCTCAGATCAAGGATGGTGAATCACTCCAGGTCGACGTGGAGTTCCATATCACTGACTCATATCTTCTCTTCATGCACTCAGGTGATTACTTCAACGAGAAGAATATCGCTGCCATCTGCAATATCAACGACAAGGAGAAAACGGACAACGCTAATGCCATAGGATATAAGGGCATCGGCTTCAAGACCATTTTTGTGGACAATGACTACGTCTACCTGAGAACTGGTGAGTATTCATTCCGCTTTGACCGGGCCTACTCAAAGGACATCGTTGATACGCCCTGGCAGCTGCTGCCGATCTGGACTCCGCGTGATGAGGTTGACAGGCAGACTGATAGTATTTTTGAGAAAAATAAGGATAAGTTCAGGGTTCAGTTTGCCCTCCGCCCGACACTTCACGAGACTCTGAGGGATTCAGATCAGAATTTTGTCAGCCTCTTTGAGGATGTTTTCAGAAATGAGAGAGTCATTCTCTTCATCCCTAATATCCGCTCGGTAAAAGTGTTTTTCCATGACAGAAAGCACAGAGACATCTTCAGGACCAAGGACTCCGCCTCCTGGGTAGTAAGCACATATGCGGAGGAAGTATCGGAAGAACTCAGAGAGTCCATTAACAGAGAGATCGATGAGCAGGAAAAGAGCGGCACGCTCAAGATCCCGACCAAGTACTATGACTTTCAAAGAACCGCTGTCTCATTTGCCTGCAATAGAGAAGGCAAACGCCTTAAAAAGGTAGATGATTCAATACTTTACTGCTACCTGCCGGCAAAGGACGCGTCATGGGGATTTGACTTCCTCATGAACACAGACATGATCCCGAACGGTCCAAGGAATGACATTGAGACTGACCTTGGGATTAACCGGGAAATTTCTGCAATAGCAGGTAACAAGTTTTTCGACTGGATAAATGATCTTTGCAGATCAGATGAAAACTTCAATATAGCTGATGTTTTCAGCCTCATTCCAGACTTTAACGCCTGCAAGAGAGGAGTCGGGAGAAAGTACAGACAGCTGATCGACCGCTTCCAGGAGGAGTTTGAGCAAAGGCTTCTTTCAGAGGAGCTGGTTCCGACAGCGGCCGGAGACTATGCCTGCCTGAAGGACATCATCATTGATGATACGTTCATTACTCTCAGCGGCATCCTTGATGAGCAGCAGTTCCTGGAATTTTCCGGCATGAAAGGCGTCCTTCCGGCAAAGGAGCTGAGCAGCGACAGCGACTTCAGGACTTTTGCGAAGCGTTATGCAGATAAAGCGCAGATATTCAACACCAAAAGCCTCCGGAGGATGATCAGCGGTGACGGGTTCCAGGCATGGCTTAAGGATCAGGATAACAATGACAGTTTCCTCACTTTCCTGCTCAACAAAGGACTTCTGCCGGATTTTGCTGATGAGGAAATATTCATAGAAGAGGAGTCAGGCAAGCTGTGCCCAGCTGGTGAGCTTTACTACGATGTAGATGATGACCTTACTGACCTCTCTGAGTTCAGCGACTATATCTGGTATCTGTCACTTAAGACCCGTGAGAAGTTTCGAGGAAACAGCAGCTGGAAGGAGACGGTCATACCGCTGTTTGCCGAGTTCGACGGACAGGACTTTATAACCGGCACGCTGCTTGATGAGGGAAACCTTGAAGATACACAAAAAAGGCTGAATGACTGGGACACGTCCTTTCACTTTTTCAACTATGCCGCCAGGAAAAACATCGTAAGCGACAGCATTGAAGATTTGCCTTTCATCGATGACGATGGCAATCCTCAGGATAGTTTCTGCAATGATTTTGTGTTTTTCTCGTCTGAGGAAGGACATAAGCTGTTCAGCCGCCCGTGGCTTTCCAATGTAAGCGCTTATTTTGTCTCGGACAGATACAACGAACAGACTCTTAAATATTTCAGGAAGAATCTCGGGGTAAGGGAATTCAGTGATGACATCATCATCAATGAAATCATCCTCTCTTCAGAATATAAAGAGGACATCAACAGCAGTCAGCAGGGATCTGACGCAGACAGCCTTGATTTTGTGAAGTACTGTTTTTCCCATAAAGGCGATAACAAGGACAAGAACAAGGAACGTTTCGGCTCAGGCTCATTAAGCGGCTATGCCCTGAGCGCTGCAGACAGGGATGGGCAGACAGACTACTTCATCCCGGAAGATGACCGGATTTTCTTTCCGTCTGGGCAATATGACGAATTCAGCGCCAAAGTTTGGCTTGGTGATGACTGGATGTACTGTCTGAGCTCTTTTTATCTCGAAGAGAGCAGTGTGCCTGAACGGGAGCTGAAGGAGTTTATCCATAAGGCATTCGGCATAAATGACTGTACACATGAGAATTTCTATGAGGGCGTTGTCAGGCCGCATATCAGCGACATAATTGATAATACCAGCGGGGATAACGACAGCGACGGGACCAAGAATATAGATTTCATCAGTTATCTTGACGCTAACTATGAGCTCGTCTTCTCTAAATATAATGACAGCAGCCGCTTCAAAGACATTGTCCTGGTCGCTGAGGGCGAGTACAACATTAGTCCCAGAGAGAGGCATATTTATGCGTACGATGAAGAGCTTGGCAGCATAATAAGCTCGGACTGGTTCCCCGATGGCATGGCTTGGATGTGCACGCAGCGGTACGGCAGATCGAAGGCCATACTCAAGGTTAAGGCGAAGGAATACGATTTCAGCTCGTTTTTTGATGAGGTCATAAGGCCAGGCCTGAATAAAATCAACCGGGGCATTGACTCCATTGAAAAGAGCATAGCGTTCCACAATCTTGTAATAAGCCATAGCGAAGATTTGCCTCCTAAACTAAGGATGGCAATGAAAGACGCTGAAGTTTATCTTTATGGCCATGACAGTCCTTCGGAAAAATCGTCTGGCCACAGGATACTGAGTCCCATGGCGCTTGAGCTCGCTGACAAAAAGCTCGTGGAGTTCTCGGATCTTGACGTTATAGATCCTGCCTATAAGCCTGAGGAGCATTCTGACTACTGGAAGAGCCTTGGGAATGAAGAGTTTTCACTTGATGACTTCATCTCTTGGCTTAAGGAGAACAAGTCTGCCTTTTCCTATACGATCAGAGACAGAACGCGGAATATAGCGTTCTGGCAGTGGGCAAAGGAAAATGTTCCTTTGGATTTGGCTGACAGCCTGAATGATCTTCCTGTCCTCCTGACGAACGGCAGTGTGGCTGCTGTCAGTGAAACCGTCTATCTCTCCGATGCTTATCTCAAAGACGGAGGTATAGAGGCCATTGTCAGGCAGTATCAGACTGATGCGCGGTTCGTGAGCCCGGAATATCTGGGCGATGGAACCGAAAAGGGGACAATTGAAGACTGGGCAGAGTTCTGGACTTATGTCGGTGTTCTGTCAGAGATTCTGGATATTCTGGAGAGCACAGTAATACCGAATCTGGCAAACATTGAGAATGAGGATCTGCCTGCAACGTTTGCCCGTTATCGTTCAAAGCTGGAGGACAGGATTGGCAGTCTGCCTGAGAAGCTGACGGATCTCCGTGTCAAGGGACGTGACGGTAGCTTCCGCCCCATATCAGAAGCAGTCTATGTGGACTGTGAGAAGAATGAGCCTTTTACCTTTATCAGCCTCCCAGGGCAGATATCGGCAGATGACGGTGACGAGCGTAGGATTATCAAGGAGATCCTTGAATGTGCAGGAGGTACCTGCATCGATATCCTGACGGAATGGCAGTCAGCCAAGATTGATCGGTATCTTGAAGTGCAGGATGATGAGGAGGAGAAAGAATTACTTGAATCCATCCATTATCAGTTCATAAGTGAGCTTGATGGGATGTATAAGAAAGACCCAACCGATCTTAATGAGTTCGGGCAACTCGACCAACTGAAGCTTTTCGGGAAAGATGGTGAGCTTCATCCTGCATCAGAGCTCACCATGGGCAGTGCCTTTGAGCCTTTATGTGACTTTGAGACATATTTCCCCAACGGGCGGCAGTATCTTTTGGATTCTTATCGGGAACAATGCGGCATAGGTGTTTCAGATATGCTGCATAACGTGCTTCATGTTCATGGCGATTTTGAAAAAGGCGATATACAAAGCCTTGCCGAGAGGGATTTTGCCATCTATTTCTGGACCAAGTACCTTACGAAACGAGGCCGGGTTGCACATGTCCTCTGGTGGATGGAACACGGGATGTTCAACGCTGTTTCCTGCATACCAACAAAGGATGCAGTGAAGAAACCGTCTGAGCTTTACAGCATCGGCATAGAGTCATATGTAAAAAACGTAGTCAAGGACTGGGAGAACAAGCTGCCGCTTGGGACTTTGCCCGATATATCCTATGAGGACAAGGAAAACGGGGAACAAAAGCATATGTTTGACCTCCTTGATTTCAAAAAGGAGCTCGATTTTACTGATGCGCTGACGGCTCTGTTTGCCAAGGTGCCAAGCAGGAGAGATGTTGTCAGCTGGATGCTTAATCAGTACGGTGAGAATTACAGCAGACTGATAGATGAATACAGAGCCAATGAAAACGCAAAGTGGCTTAACAATAAAAACAAACTTGTGCATATTTCCAAGCTTTACGCTTTGGAAAAAGGCAACAAGACACTATGGGATTATTTCCACAATCTTCCCAGAATAATCAATCCTGATTACCTTTCGCCTAAGCTGAAAAAAGCCTGTGACATGCTGAAAATCCGCATCATCACTAATGCTGATTTGGAGGTGGTGCCTGTTGAGAGGAAGGATGCCAGTTTCTCCGATAAGAAAATACTGCAGCTTTATGCGCTCGTAATCGCCGGCCTGGATGGCTCAGGGGCGGAATATGCAGACTCGGAAGATGAAGATCAGGAAGAGACTGGCTCTAAACAGGGGAGTAAATGGAAAGAAATCTATAACGACTACAAAAACAAAATATCAGGCATGAGCTTATGGCAGTGTCAGAAAATATCAGTTTGCTATAAATATGATAAGGAGATTTGTCAGAACCTGAGGTGGTTTTACCATGAAACTGGCTCATCGGAGTTCTACTATGTAAAGTCGCTTTATGATATGAATGTGTTCCAGGACTTTGTTGTCAGTTTCATTGAATACCTTGGTACAAGTACAGACAAGGATATTGTCAAGGCAATAATGAATGGCCGAGAAGATGCCATTGATTATGTCAAAGAAAACAGCAACGAATTGATGCTCGATGAGGACTTCAAAGCCGAGCTCAGCAGACTTGGTGGCCTCACTGAGGAAGAGAAGGCCGATCTGAAAGGCAATAAGGCTGATGATGATGGCGCAATCGAAGAAAGTGCCCGTCCTACTTTCAATGCTGAGCCTCAGGATGATGATCAGGCAAAAACCGAAGGCGGTGAACCAGGCCAGCAGTATGATAATGGCAATAACCCTGGAACGACTGAAGATGGAGATAGCGATACTGATGGCAGCGCGTTCTCAGACGATCACGTGGTGCAGGTTCGTGAGCACACGAAATCTTATCCAAACGGCGGTTCCGACGGCGGCCATGCACCAGCAGGAAGTTCAGCAGGTGCAGCGACAGGTCATGTTGGAGAGTCTGCGGCAGATGGCTTAAATCCTGATGGTGCCGGTGAGGAGAATTCACTGGATGATTTCCGGGATCATCAGGCATCGGTCACAGTTCCTGGGAACCACACTGCAGATATGACAGACAGCTCAGACGGAATTGCTGCAGGTGCTGAGTCACGTGATGAGCCGGCTGGCAGTGACGATGCAGGCGGACAGGATGCTGAACCTGACGATGAAACCGAAACTGGAACTGAAATAACTTGGCCGACGGGCGATGATGAAGCTGGCCAGGAAGAGACCACAGAGAAATCAGGTCCAGAGGAGCCTGAAGATCCTAATGACGGCCTTGATGAATATGGCACGCCTGGCGATGAAACCCGAGACTTTGATGACGCTTTTGCTGTAAATGAACACGGCGCAGCTGCAAAAGCGTCATCTTGTAGTCATGGTACTGGCAGTGGCAGCAGGGGCAACCGCGGAGAACGCTCTTCTTCACGCAGACCTAAGCCATTCTCAAAGGATGATGTCGAGAATTTCGGCTCTAAAGGTCAGACTCGGACTCTCGATGTTCTGGAACCGACTGAGACAGAGGTTGAAGCCATTAACAGCATACTCGGCGAAGGATTGTCACCTGAACAGATTGCAGATCAGAACTACCTGGTGCAGCTCAGACTCTACAATTTCCTCAAAGAGAACGATATGGCTCCGGAGGAGAGCAGGAACGACTTTGTCAGGAACGGTAGCAGGAGAAGAGAGCAGTCACTGCATAGCGGCAAATACATCCACAAATGCAGTGCGGCCGGAGGCATCATGTACCTGTCACCTGCCATCTGGAACAAGCTGGCCTCAGGCCGCTGCATAGTTCTGGTCTATTACGGGGCAAAGGCAAACAGCTTCATGTATTTCCGCACGATTGACGACATACTCAAATGGATCAGGGAGGATGACATTGTCATAAAGCTTACCGGAGAGGAGAAAGCTGATGCGGTAAGCGCACTTTACTCAGGTGTGCTGAAGGGCGTGAAGGGAACAGCCTACACTCTTATCAGGGTGAAATCGAATGCGAAATACAACTCGCTCTTTGCACCGCTGGCTCAGGATCCGACAGAAGAGCATCAGGAAAATGAAGGTGACTACTATTGAACGCTGACAAGAACAGGCAGATAGAGTACTACCAGAACTTCTTCGATGATCAGATCCGGGAAGTTGAGTCAGAGCAGAAGACCATGGTCATGACTCCTATTCGGGAGCTCCTCAGAAATGAGGAGGTCAGCATAGGTTTTGTTGACCATGTCAATGCAGAACGCGGCCATGTGATTATAAACTTCTTCAGAAACCGTGCGCCGCGCCTTAAAATGCTTAAGTCCGTCGTTGTAATCAAGAAAGCCGCCAGGGAGCAGATGGGGAATCAGTTCTCTGAGTGGAACTGCTCACTGCTTGATTTCATGAGAAATGATGAATTCCACTCAGCATCTTCCGAGATTCTGCCGCTCTATTATCTCAGACGTGATGATCCGGATCATGACTACGTCGGATGCTCGTCAGTCAGCATGTCGCTTTTTCAGCTGATGATGAGCCTCACGGAAAAGGGTATTCATGTGCCGGTAATCATCTATACCTCTTTCCCTCCTGTGGAGTATTTCCGGAACCTTAGCTGCTATCTGGGGGCGCACTCAGAGGACGATGAGCTTCTGATGAAGCCCAAAATGGCTTATGAGGACTGGCATCCTGTGGAGCTTTCCTATGATTCCAGCAATGAATCAGCCATAGCAGATACAGTCATGCGGACGCTTGATGACGAGGGAGTCTGCATCCTACAGGGGCCTCCCGGATCTGGCAAAAGCTACACGATCGCGCAGATTGCGGCGCACTACCTTAATGAAGGTAAGACGGTCTGCGCAACCACAATGGCCAACAAGGGTCTTATGGAGCTTGCGCAGCAGCCACCTCTTAAGGGGATATTGTCTGCGGGGCGCATTGCAAAGACCAATCTGTCGGCGGATGAGAAGAAAAGCGTCAAAACACTCAAGCAGCCTGCTGAAGGGCTTGCAGTTCCTTCCGGGGAAATGCTCTGCGCAACCAACTATGTGCTCTCATTTGCCTTCTCGGATAAATATACCAGGGAGCACGGCAGTCCTTCATATGATCTTGTGATCATCGAGGAGGCTTCGCAGGCATTCCTCACAAGCATAATTGGCTTCAAGTCACTTGGGAAAAAATGCCTTATTGTCGGCGATCCGATGCAGCTGCCTCCAATTGTCGTCAATCCTAAAAAAAGCGACTATCTGACCTGGAATGTAGCCATTCAGGCAGATGGCCTCAGAACATTTGCCCTGGGATCTTCTACCAAAGCGTTTCGTATCACCACGACATTCCGCCTGACAGAGAAAAGCGCAGAGCTTACTGGATTGTTTTACGACAACCGCTTCAGGTCAGTCCGGCGTGAGATGCTTGACTATTCGAAATCAGTGTTTCCGTTCTTTCCTGCCGAGGGAGGCGTGCTTTATCACGAGACCAATGATTTCACCAACGGCATCTGCTCTGAAACTTCCTTAAAGATAATAGAGCAGATAGTGAATGATCTAGAGAAGAACTACCCTGAAAGATCTCTTGCCATAATTTCACCGTTCAGAGATACGGTAAAGCAGCTGCAGAAAAGGTTCCTGACTGATGCGAAGATCAGTGATCTCACCGTAGAGACAATCGACAGAATACAGGGCATGACTGTCGATTACGCGATACTGTATATCCCTGGCAGAAACCCTGGATTTGCCCTTGACGAGAGGCGGTTCAATGTCGCTACGAGCCGGTCGCGGAGCACTACCTTCATTCTTTCGGATATCCCTCTTACTGATTTTCATTCCATCTCTCCTAAAGTGGCGAAATTCCTTTCCGGCTGCAGAAATATGAGCGAGGAAGATCTGGCGGAAAGACATTATGGGGAGAAAATTGATGCCTCCTCGATGTACGAAAAAGGAGAGGCATGTTATTCGAGTAAAGATTATGCAAGTGCTCTGAAGTGGTTTAGGGGTGCTGCCGAACAGGGAAATGCAGACGCACAGAACTGGCTTGGTGATATGTATTATGACGGAGACGGAGTCCAAGAGAATTACTCAGAAGCAGTGAAATGGTACGAAGAAGCCGCAATGCAGGGTAGTGCTGAGGCTCAGAACAGCCTAGGCTTTATGTATGAACAGGGCCAGGGAGGGCTAAGTCAGGATTACTCAAAAGCAGTGAAATGGTACAGAAAAGCTGCTGAGCAGGGACTTGATATTGCCCAGTGCAACCTTGGCGAAATGTACCGTGACGGGCTGGGAGTCAAGCAGAATTTCGCTGAGGCTCTGAAATTGTTCAGAAAGGCAGCGAAACAGGGATATTCAGATGCCCAATACAGTCTGGGTAATATGTACTGCCGTGGTCAGGGCGTTGATAAGGATTATGACGAGGCCTTTAACTGGTATCAGAAATCCGCAGAGCAGGGAAACTCAGATGCCCAGTACAGCTTGGGGAAAATGTATGATCGGCGATACTATTATATGTTCAACGGCATAGAATTTTACCAGAGTGATGCCGAAGCCGTTAGATGGTATCGCAGAGCAGCAGCACAGGGACATTTGAAAGCCCAGAAAAGATTAGGTTATATGCTGGAGTATGGCATTGAAAGAGATAGTGCTGAAGCGGTCAAATGGTATCGTGCGGCTGCTGAGCAGGATGATACTGAATCCCAGACACATCTGGGCGATATATACAGTGGGAAAGAAGATTACTGGCATCCCGAAATTGTTAGAGATTACGCAGAAGCGGCCAAATGGTATCGCCGTGCCGCTGAAAACGGCTGCGCAGAGGCGCAGGAAAACCTTGGTGATATGTACTACAGCGGTGAAGGTGTTCCTCAGGACTATGCCGAGGCTGCCAAATTGTACCAAAATGCTTCTTGTCATCGCAGAAGCAGCTCGCTGTTCCGTTTGTGCTCTATGTACCTACAAGGGCAAGGAGTTAAACAGGACTATCCGGAAGCAGCCAAATGGTACGAAGAACTTTTCAAATTTGAGTCTTCAAGTTACTTTAATGAAAATTACACAGAGAAAGTTGTTAAGTGGTTTCGTGATGCCGCAGAGCAGGGAGTTGTTTTTGCTCAAAAAAAACTGGGAGATATTTATTATGCCGGAAAAGGTATTCAACAGAATTACTCCTTGGCGGGAAAGTGGTACCGTGAAGCTGCCGGTCGTGGTGACCTGAGTTCGCAGAAAACTCTTGCCAATATGTACAGGTTCGGACAGGGGGTTGAACGCGATTACACCGAGGTCGTGAAATGGTATGTAAGTGCTGCAAACCAAGGTGATATAGAAAGCGCTGCAGAGCTTGGCGATATGTACTACGAGGGAGATGACATCCCCCAGAATTACAAACTTGCTGCGAAATGGTACCTTATGGCCGCCGAGCATGGTGACTCTTATTCCCAGTATATCCTTGGCGACATGTACTCTGAAGGTGAGGGCGTGAAGCAGGACTACGCAGAGGCCGCCAAATGGTATCAGAAGGCTGCCGAACAGGGTGATAAGGATGCCCAGAAGAGCCTTGAGAGGATCCGCAGGTTTTTGAAACAGTGACAAGTGATCCTGCAGGCATGCTGATTATGTTCGAACTGCACGGACGGGGCTTAGATGCTGTCAGAGAAAGAGAAAAATATCAACTGTGGTTCAGAAACTATAAACGCCTTGAAGTCTGGAAGAACGAGTACGGCAGACCGATTGGCGATTAAGGACAAGGAACTGTTCAGAGTCAGATCCTGCCCCTTATACAAGGCTGTCCCAGCAGCTGTAAGCACAAGAGGAAAGCATGAAATTTTATGAAGCGCTTCGGAAAATCTTCAAACTCTTCGGCATTTCCGTCCTTCAGGAGAAGCGCCTTGTCTTCCTCCTCGCCGACTATAAGGCTTTTGATGATTTCCCTGCCATGAAGCAGGTCATGGAGGCCATTGTGACCGGGAGATACGGCCGGGAGCTCTGCCTACGGGTCGCCGATGATGGCAGCGCTGATTATGAGCTCTACACGGATTAC
>Ga0256406_1004165_pt1 | contig 16947 bp, 19 predicted proteins | sample RumenRJG_03DNA_FD_185986 | JGI IMG/M metagenome (GOLD analysis project Ga0256406, IMG submission 185986) | Bovine rumen microbial communities from Lethbridge, Alberta, Canada - RJG_03 | ecosystem: Host-associated > Mammals > Digestive system > Stomach > Rumen | place: Canada: Alberta | collected... | reverse complement strand
AGCCTCGTGTGTGCCTTGGGCGGTTTTCTGCTCAGACGGGCGATATCGGGAAGTCAGCCTTGTTCGTGCCTCGAAGGTTTTTAAGCCAGGCGGGCGATAACGGGAAGAATTGACGCCGTCCGATTTTTGCTGAGATGTGAGATACTGCTAACGGCTAAAGGCTAACGGCTCTGCTCACCACCCGCCATTTCCCATCAGCTATCCGCTATTTCCCCATTTCGCTCCGGATCTGTTCGAGGGCTATTTTTGCATCTTCGTTTCCGTGAGCTGCGGCGTGCTGGAGGAGTTCCATGGCTTTTTCAGTATCTTTTTCCGTTCCGTAGCCAAACTGGTAGCAGGCGGCGAGCCAGCCCAGGGCTTCTACATAGTGATGGGCCGCGGCTTTCCGGAAGAGTTCGAAGGCTTTTTTGTCATTTCCATCTTCATGGTAAATCACGCCGAGCTGGGTGGTGGAGGAGTCCATACCGAGGTCGGAGGCTTTCTGATAGTAAATCTTCGCCAGGCGCCGGTCTTTTTTCGTGCCGTTGCCATAGAAATAGCAATTCGCCAGATTTCCAAGGGCCAGCGGGTCATTTCCTTCGGCCGCTTTTTTCGTGATCTTGAACCCTTCTTTTTTGTCGCTCGTCCCGTTTCCGTCGAAAATATACATGACTCCCAGGGCCACGCCCGCACGGAGATGGCCTTTGGCAAAGGCTTTGCGGAAGAGACGGACCCCTTCTTTCTTATCTTTCGGGATGCCGGTGCCAAGATAGTAGAAATAGGCAAGCCGGTTGAAAGCATCGGGGTAGCCGGATTCGGCAGATTTCCGGTAGGCCTCGAGGGACCGTTTCGGGTCTGCCACATGACGCACGAATTCCGGATTGTCCTGGACGTGGGGATCATAAAATTGTCCGATGTCATTCCAGGCTTTCCAGTAGCCTCCCATGGCCGCCGTATGGAGGAGGGAAAAGGCTTCGTCCAGCTCCTGATGTTCATCGGCGTGAATCATGGTGTAGCAGCCCAGGGCTTCCAGGGCATAGCAGTCCGGATTTTCCTTCACCTTTGAAATCCAGGTTTCCCGTTTTTCATAGAGCTTGTCCAGTTCCTCATGGTCGATTCCATCGGAATGAAGGAGGCAGAAAAAGGCGCAGAGCGGATCTTCCGCCCGGGCGCCTTTCAATGCCCATTTCGCCGCTTCCTTCGGGTCCCAGGGAGCCGCTTCGAGATAGTAGTTATGGTAAAGAGCCAGGAAATACATGGCCCGCGCCTCTCCGGCTTCCGCCAGGGATTTGAAAATGGGGTAAGCTTCCCTGACTTTATATTCTTTAAATAAACTTTCTGCTTTTTCTAAATCAGTCATAAACAGGTCCTCCTTAATGTATTTTTATTATAACATGAGGGGAAAAAGTTATCAGTTATTAGTGATCAGTTCGCAGATGTGGCGGCCATTACGCAGGAGTAGCGGCCTTTTTATATAAAAAATAATCATTTCCAATGAAAACTGTATAAAAATAGCCCGCCATCTCATTTGATGCGGGCCTCCTCCACTGAGAACTATGAACTGAGAACTGATCACTTTATCAATTTCAGTCATTCAACATATTGTGTAATTATTGTACACCCCATTAAGAATCACGATCGGAATGTTTCACGTGAAACATTCCGGTCATAGATATAAATATATTTTTCGATATCATGCCTGTGGCAGCACTGCCCTGCCAAGGAGGAAATCAAAGAGGCTGATCATGGTGAGACCATCTTCATCATATCTGGGATTGATCTGATCTTTTACGATAATGATTTTCGGAAAAGAGTCATTGAGGGCAAGGAGAGATGCCTTTTCCTGGCGCAGTTTTTCTTCGTCCGGAATGGAAAGAGCAGACTGGATATAAATTCTTGGACCTCCCTGATTGGCCACGAAGTCCACTTCCAGCGTAGTATTCGTATAATTTCCATCACTATTTTTCCGCCGCTCACGGACAGCTCCTACATCGACACTATAGCCCCGGTATCTCAGTTCGTTATAAATCACATTTTCCATGAGATGCGGCTCCTCAACCTGGCGAAATCCAAGGAGCGCATTTCGCATCCCCAGATCCTCAAAATAATATTTTACCGGCGAACCGATATATTTCCTGCCTTTCACATCATAGCGATGCGCTGTATTCACCATGAAGGCATCAGAGAGGAAATCAATATACTGTTTGATGGTATTCAGGCTGATTTTCGTTCCATATCGACTCTGAAAGGTATCCATAATTTTTGACGGATTGGTAAAGGAACCAATAGATGATGCCAGGATTCGGATAAGGTCCTCCAGTTCCTGGGTTTTCCTGATTCTGTTATGCTCGATAATGTCCTTCAGGTATGTTTCACGACAAAGGGATGTGAGGTAGCTGACTTTGCGCTGGCTGCTGTCCATCGTCAGAGTGAGGGGCAGCCCACCGTAATTGATATAGTCATCCCATCCTCTGGCAGGGTCCCCGGGATACACTTCCATAAATTCTTTGAATGTGAAAGGATAGATATGAAGTTCATCGCCCCGTCCCCGGAATTCCGTAATCACATCTTTGGAGAGGAAACGGGAATTGCTGCCGGTCACATAGATATCCGCACTGGAAATGTGAAGAAGAGAGTTTAAAACTTCCTCGAATTCATCCAGCATCTGGACTTCGTCGAGGAAAATATAATAATCCCCTTCATCGATCATACGGCGGTGGATCTCTTCCAGCAGGGTTTCAGGATTCCGGTATTTTTTATTTTCAAAACCCTCCATGGAATACAGGAGGATGTGATCTTTCCGGACTCCCTGCCGGAGCAGCTCTTTATAGAAAAGTTGAAATAAGAGATAAGATTTACCGCTTCGCCGGATGCCGGTAATGACTTTGATCAATCCATTATGCATGCGGCTCTTCAGTTCCTCTATATAATGTTCCCGCTTGATTTCCATAAGCCTTCACCTCTACTGACAATTTTATGCAATATGACCACGATTTGTCAATAGAAGTGGACTTTTTGACAAATTTCGGTCATTTGACTCGATTTTGTCAATAGAAAAATGATAATTTTCGATTTGCAAGACCTGTTCCGGGTCTATTCTGCCTTTCAAACCATCATTCCTGCCGCAAGGCTGCCCGCCACCGGATGTCTCCGGTCCGAATGATCCCATGTAAAAATGACCGCCCCTGTCCGACGGTCATTTTAATGAAGAAAACGGTCATAATCTATGTTACGTGAGATCTATCTGTATTTGCACGATGGGTTACCAGAAAAGCATGCCGCCCTGATTCCTGAGTTCCTCATCCGCTTCCATGCTTCCCAGACGGGCGGCGATGGTCAGGTATCCGATGCCTTTTTCCCGGTCCGCTTCGATGCCTTTCCCATGGAGGTACATCATCCCCAGAAGGTAGGCGGCTCTTTCATTCTGATTGGCTGCCGAAGCTTCCAGCCAGGGAATGGCATTTTCTTCCTGGCCATGGTCGAGATAAAAGAGTCCCAGAGAGAAAAAGGCCTCTGTATTTCCCATGGCGCAGGAGTCTTTCAGTAGATTAGCTGCCTTTTTCAGGTCTTTTGGAACCACAAGCCCTTTTTCGTAGAAGGGCGACAGGGCATCCAGGGCTTCTGCACTCCCCATCCGGGCTGCCGTTTCATACCAGTGGAAGGATTTGTGGGGATCATGGGGCTCCGCGTCATGGATATAGTAGTCTCCCATAAAAACAGCTGCCTCTTCATTTCCATGATCCGATGATTTTTCCATGAGCTTCAGTGCTTCCCTTTCGTGGCCAGGCTCATCATACAGCAGCCGGGCCAGTTCGTATTCACTGTTTTTGTCATTATATTCAGCACCCTTTCTGAAGCAGGCCAGAGCTTTTTCGTCATCTATATATCCGGGCACATTTCCCGCATAAGCCATGCCCAAATCATAGAGGGCTTTCCAGTATTCATAGAAGGCCCCTTTGGCCAGCCACTTCATGCCTTCTTCATAATCGAGAATGATCCCGTTTCCCGTATAGAAAAGACCGGCTTCGTCCATGGCGAGGACGTCGCCTCCCTGGGCCGAAATAAGGATACGGGAAAAATCCTCGTTTACCGTGTCCCACATGGCCTTGTCTTTCTCCCCGGAAAAGAGGGAAAGCCCGCAGAGGGGATCGCCCATTTCTTTCCCTTTTTGGAAATACTTCACTGCTTTTTCTTCATCCGCCTTCTGATGGCCCAGTCCTTCCCGGAGGATGAGTCCCAGAAGGTAGCAGTTTCGCCCCGTCAGCTCATCCTGAAGGGCCTTGTAAGCTTCATCGATTTTTCCCTGAAGAAATAAATTTTCACCGGTTGTCATAATTTCTCCTTATAAAAATTTTTCTCTTGAAAATCTCTTCTGCCCCAATTCCGAGAGGAAAAAATTACCGGAAAATGAAATCATCCTCCTTCAGACCTTCCATAGTTGCCTTCTGCCGCATCTCTCTGTCCAGGCTGATTGCCCGGGGACAGCCTTTTTCCACGGCTGCTTTCAGGTATTTCCTTCCTTCTTCATTAGAACGTTCGACGCCCCGGCCTTTAAAGTACATAGTGGCCAGCAGATATTCCGCTTCTCCTGTGGGAGCGTCCTGTTCTACCGCCTTCCTTGCATACTCCAGAGCTTCTTTCAGCCTGTTGTTATCGCTGAAATACCAGGCCATTTCCGCAAGGCCTTCCGAATCGCCATACTCTGCGGCTTTTTCCATATATTCCATGCCCCGGGGCACGTTTTTCCTGATTCCCCGGCCATTCATGAGGGCACTTCCCAGCAAAGCAAGAGCTGTGGGCTCATTGAATTTTGCCGCTTTTTTCAGAAAGGGAATGCCTTTCTCCCTGTGTTTGCCCATGAGGCCATTGTAGTACAGCTGCCCGATCATTGTTGTGGCTTTCACGGATCCCCGGTCTTCCGCTTCTTTCAGATACCCCATCACTTCCTGGAGGACCTGTTTGTCTGCGGTTTTGCTTTTCAGGATAGCCAGGGCCATATCCAGGGCGGCCTCATCATTACCCCGCTCGTAGGCAAGATGTAAATATTTCCGTGCTTTTTCAGAATTGTCAAAGAATTGGGGCCCCACGGGTTTTATCCCGCTGTAAAAGTGCCAGAGCTCCTGGCAGGCAATGTCCGAGCCGCCTTCTGCCGCTTTTTCCATGAGGGCAAAACCTTTGGAAATATCCCGGGCCGTTCCTTCGCCATAGAGATAGCAGCACCCTTCTTCATAGGTGCCATAGCTTAGCCCCCGCTCCGACGCTTTACGATACCAGGAAAGGGCAAGTTCATCATCATGACCTTCAAAGCCCTTCACCTGAAGAAGTTTTCCCAGGTTGATCATAGCTTTGGGATCTCCAAGGCCGGCGGCCTTTTCCATCCATCTTCTGGCCTTTTCATATCCTTCTTCCGGAGAAATTTTTTCATCCATAAAAGAACCCATCAGCTGCATGGCAAGTGTATTTCCATCTTTGGCCAGAATCAGGACCTGATCCACCAGCTCATTCTCCTCCCGGTCCGTGAGTTCCACGGGAACCGGGGAAGGGGAGTATAAAAGTGCCAGGGGACAGGAAAGATCGCAGGCTTTTTTCATATGTTCCCGGACAATGTCACCTCTCCCGGGAGCCGCAAAGCAGTCGCAGCTCTCATAGAGACAGGCAATCATGGTATGGGCGATGCCCTCTTCCTCCGGGGATGAAGGATTCTTCAATATTTCCTGATAAGCCTCAAGGCTTTCTTTATAATTTCCACTGCAATACAGATTTTGAGCAATTTTTAACGCAGTCGTCATGATTCCTTCCGCTTTCAGTTATAGAAAAATAAGTGACGGGCAAGAGAGTGATTTCATGATAAAAGCTCCCCGGCCCCGGGCGGGAGCTTTTGGAAATAATATGTTTCACGTGAAACATTTCCCGTTTGATCATATCGGGGAAAGCTTCAGATTTCGCCCAGTGTCATCCGGCCGAGCATTTCCCTGGCCTCATCCATTCCCTGAAGAACGGCTCGGCGGAAATAGAAGGCTGCGGTTTCCCGGTTTTTCTCAACTCCGGTCCCGTCGAGATAGAGCCCTCCAAGCAGGAACAGACCTTCCGGATCTCCCATATCGGCCGCCTTCTTCAGGTACTTCAGGCTTTCCTTGACTTTCCCTTCATCCATAAGCACCGATCCCAAAGAACTCAAAGCCGTCGGGCATCCCAGGTCGGCACCTTTTCTCAGCCATTTCATCCCCTGTTTTCTGTTCATGCGGACACCGAGTCCCTGCAGATAGCAGGATCCCAGGACGGCCATGGCTTCCGGATTATCATCATCTCTGGCCGCTTTTGTCAGGATGGCTATCCCCTTTTTATGGTCTTTTTCACTCTTTTTGATCACGAGGTAAATACTGCTGAGCTCTAAAGGCGCATCGAAATTGCCCGCATCCATGGCTTCTTTGTAATATTTCTCAGCCAGAGAGAACTGTTTCTGCTCACAATAATACCGGCCCAGCTCAAGCATGGCATCATCATTGCCCTCGTAAGCTGCCAGTTTCAGATGATCCAAAAGCCTTCCTTCTGAGAAATCAGGAATTGCTGCCCCGATTTCATCGGGGTAATCCAGGTACTGGCGCCACATATCCACGGCCGCCTCAGTGAGGCCTGAACCAGCCGCCCGATCCATCAGTTCATAAGCTTTCCTGATATCTTTTTCCTGCCCTTTTCCGTCAAAGGCATCCCTGCCTTCCGAATAGAGGGCATCAGGAAATCCCAGCTCTGCCGCCCGCTTCTGATATGCCGCAGCTTTCCCGGGATCGTTTTTCTCAAAATCTGCATCGTCCAGAATCCCTGCAGCTTTCATCATACATACCGGGTCTCCGAGGCCGGCCCCTTTCTCAAACCATTCCAGGGCCGTCTTTTCATCTTTTTCCACAAGCTTGCCGGAACCATAAAGCTGTCCCAGGAGCATCATGGCAAGAGTGCTTCCCTCATCAGCCAGTTTCCTGGCAGCAGCCAAAGTCTCGGGAATGCCCGTCACACCTTCCTTGACCGGGAAATGCAGCACGGCCCGAAGGAGAAAAAGAGGTTCCTTCAGTTGCAGGCAGAGAGCCATGTATTCTGCCATTTCGTCCGGTTCATACAAACCGGTCAGTTTTGAAATACGGATATAAAAAGCCATGGATGCAGCCATTCTGATACTTTCTTCATCCGAGGAATGATCCATAATGGTACGGTACACTTCCAGGCTGTCGTCATACCTGCCTTTGTTGAAAAGCTGCTGCGCCTTCATCAATTCTTCATTCATTTCATGTTCTCCATGACTGCGTAATCGGCAGGAAATCAGCTCCTGTCGCAGAATTCAGATTTCCATCGAAAAATCAACTTTCAGAGTAATCCCAGATTGATCCGGTTCAGGAGGTCCTGGGCTTCTTCGACTCCCTGGAGGGCCGCGCTCCGGAGGTAGAAGACAGCGGTTTTCTCATTTTTCGCTACCCCGTCGCCCATGAGGTAAAAGGAGCCCAGCAGGAATTGTCCGTAGGGTTCGTCCAGATCGGCTGCCATTTTGGCATATTTCACAGCATCCTGCTGTTTTCCGTCCATGAGGGAGACCTGGATCATGAGGACCATGCCTTCGGCAGATCCGGCATCGATGGCCTGTTTCAGGTATTTCACCGCTTCTTTCCGGTTCATCCTGACCCCATTTCCCTGCAGATAGCAGGCGCCCAGGGTGGAAAGGGCATTGCCGTCACCTTCTCTGGCCGCTTCTTTGAGGAGGGAAATTCCCTTTTTATGGTCTTTCTCGCTTTTTTCCGCAAATATATATAGGCTTCCCAGTTCGACCTGTGCGTCGAGATTTCCCAGATCCATGGCCTTTTTCAGGTACTTTTCAGCATTTCTGCTGTCATCATTTTCCGAATAGTACTGGCCAAGGAGGTACAGAGCCTCGTCATTTTCCCAGTCTGCCGCCTGTTTCAGGTAATGAAGGAGTTTCTTTTCCGAAAGTTCAGGAATGGCTTCTTCGATTTCTTCTTCACAGTCAAGGAACTGGCCCCACATATCCACGGCAGACTGGGTATGGCCGGCTTCCGCCGCTTTTTCCATCAGTTCATAGGCTTTCTTTATATCCTTTTCTTCATGGACTCCCTCAAAATAATCTCTACCCAATGTGTACCAGGCCTCCGGATAACCGCGATCTGCTGATTTTCTGAGGAGTTTTTCCGATTTCTCATCGTCAGCCCCCTCAAAATCCGGATAATCATAAAGCATGGCTGCATCCAGCATGGAAACGGGATCTCCCAGGGCGGCCCCTTTTTCGAGCCATTCCAAAGCGCCCTTCAGATCGATTTCCCCTTTCAGTCCATCAGCATAGACCTTACCCATCAGATTGATGGCCATGATGTTTCCATCTTCCGCCAATTTACGGAGTTCATTTATGACTTCGTCAGGACTGGGGACAGGATCCTCTCCCTTCAGTGCAATGATACTGTGAATAGCTGCCAGCGGTGAGGCGAGTTCCAGGGCCCGGGAAATAAGGGTCATGGAAGTAGAATCTTTAACATGCCCCAGAAATCCGTTCGCGCCGATGTAAAAAGCCATACAGCAGGCCGTGCCTTCTTCTTCATCGCCCTTCATTTCATCCATAATATGAAGGTACGCTCTCACGCTTTCCGCGTACTTTCCTTCCAGATAAAGGTCCTGAGCCTTTTGCAATGCATCAGTCATAGATTTGCCTCTTTTTTTAAGTTAATAGTTATCAGTTATTAGTTAGCAGTTACGTCCAAAAAGAAAACTGAATGTGTAAAAACTGTTGATGGATAATGGTAAATGGGTAATGGGTAATAATAATTGCTAACGGCTGAAAGCCTGCCCCAAGCCATGCGAATACCCTGAAGTTCCCGGCTAAACTATCTCATAGCCCGGGTCGAACCGGTCGGCAAAAGAGTCACATGACCTCATCAATCCGGGAGAATCCTTTATCCAGCAGGTCTTTGGCCCATTTATAGCCGTTATTGGCGGATTTGTAGAGGATTTCTTCCGCCTTTTTGAAATTCTTCGGCACGATGACGCCTTTGATATAGAAAAGGGCCAGATAAAAGCCGCCTTCTCCATCGCCGAATTCATCCGCTTTCCGGAAAGCCTCCAGGGATTCTTCAAATTTCCTGTCTTTCAGGTAAATCTTACCCAGTTCCCTGGCCGCGCCGCCGTCTTTTTCCGAAGTCCCTTCCTGAAGGAAGGAAATTCCCCGGTCTTTGTCGGTTTCCACTCCCATGCCATAAACATAGCAGAGACCCAGTTCCCGGATGGCATCCACACTGCCTTCCCGGATGGCCTGATTGAGATAAGAAATTCCGTCTTTCTGATGGTCATCACCAAAGCAGCCTTCCACATACATGGTTCCCAAAGCGCAGCCGGCCATGGCATCGCCCTGATTCCAGGCCTTTTCATACCATTCCCTGGCTTTTTCGCTATCTTTTTCCGTGCCGATTCCCTGGTAATAGCAGTAAGCGAGAGCCATGATGCATTCATGGTCTCCCAGGTCTGCCCCTTTTTTCGCATAGAGGAAACCTTTTTCCGGATCCAGGACTTCTTTTCCATTTTCATCTTCATAGCCAAGCTCCGCATAGATATGGAAAAGGGTGGCGCAGGCTTCCATGTGACCCGCGTCGGCAGCTTTTGTAAAGAGAAAGACCGCTTTATCCTGATTTTCATCGGTGCCGATGCCCCGCCAGAAGAAATAGGCCAGCTGGTACTCTGCATCCCGATAGCCCGTGGCCGCCGATTTCAGGGTCCATAGATAAGCCTCATGGTCATCGGATTTGGAGAAATTCGGCTCCAGATAGAGGAAAGCCAGTTGCAGCATGGCGATGGGATTTCCCATTTTCGCCGCCTTCTCCAGCCAGTTTCCTGCCTTTTCCAAATCTTCTTTCAAATGGATGCCGTAGGCATAGATGAGCCCGATCTGAGTCAGGGCCTGGGAATTTCCTTCCTTTGCCAGGGAGCGGAGATCAGCGAGGAAGACCGTGAATTCCTCATCGCTTACCTCTTTGTCGGAAGTATAGAAATAAAACCGCGAAAGCGGACATCCCAGATTCATGCCTTCCATGCCCGCATCGCCCATGAGCTTCTCATTCACCGGGCCCGTCAGGCCTTCTTTATAAATCGTCATGGCCATGGAGGCCGCGATGCCCTTTTCCTTCGGGTCCGCCGAATCCTTCCGGATCCGATTGTACATGGCAAGGCTTTCCACGAACTTCCCCGAGCAGAAAAGCTTGTGGGCCTCTTCCAGAGTATCTGTCATTGGAGTCACCTCGATTGGATTTCTTTTCTTTCTATTATTTTATCATATGGAAATAAAGTTCATAGTTATCAGTATAGAATCAGGCTGCACCGGCATATAGAAAATAAAGGCATTCATTCCATGCTCCGGTTTTGAATCTGTCACACATAAATAAAACGTTTCACGTGAAACGTTCTATAGCAGATTTCCGCAGTTTTCTTCCATTCAAAGGTCCTTTGTCCTGTGGATGACCGGAAATTTTCTGCCTGATTCCTCTCTACAGGCATCAAAAATCAGGGAATTTTGGAAATACCATAAGCATCAGGATATAAAAAGAAATTCTATTGCAGATTTTTGCATGGTCCTGCAAAAATCTGCAATAGAACTTCTTCCATGCTTCAGCCTCCCCCATCATCGATGCATCAGAAATTATTGGAGCTGATTCGGGTCTGTATTCTCCAATTGCTTTCGAATATCCCTTCCACTGTAAATAATGCGGTCTATAAAAACCGTATTTTCTACCACTACATAAAACACAAGATAATGATCTACAGGGAAAAATCGGAGTCCCTTATCATGCTATGGATTTTCTTTATAGTACATGAACCGCTCGGGCATTTCATTCAGTTTCTGAATGGAATCCATGATTCGACGAATTTGTTTTTGTGCAGTATGAGGAACAAGAAGATAATAAGATATATATTCATAAATATTCCTTAAGTCCTCTATAGCCTCTATGGTGTATTGGATGTGGAAACTCATATATGGTAAAGCTCCCTCATCTCTTTCTCAACTTCTTCGGCCGACTTCGTTCTTCCGGCAGCAATATCATCCATTCCCTTCTGCAATTCCCGATCCAGTTCATCTTTGGTCATTGCTCCCAAAGCCAGCGGTTTTCTGACGGGAAGTTTGACGTCAAACGGAAGTCCCCTCTGAATGACAACCTGCCTGAGAAACATGCTTACCGCATTGGACATGGGCAGGCCAAGACTATTTAAAATCACTTCTGCCTGTTCTTTAATTTCCGGATCGACTCTTGCAAAAACATTTGCTGTGCGTGCCATAAAACCACCCCCTTGACCATATAGTAACCAATCAGCTTGCGATTTGCAAGCTGATGTATGAAATGAAATCAGATCCGGAACTTTATCGAATGGAGTCCCTCCTCATCAGTCACATTCAGATATAAAAATGCGGCGCTCATAATTTCGCGCCGCACTTACCATTTATCACTATCATTTATGGCAGAAAATAGGTGGGATCCACGGAGTCTCCATTGATCCGGACTTCGTAATGACAGTGGGGTCCCGTGCTGTTTCCCGTACTTCCGCCCAGGGCGATAATTGTACCCTGTTCGACGGCTTCTCCTACGGAGACGAGGATGGCCGAATTATGTCCATACCTGGTGACAAGGCCTCCGTCGTGTTTGATTTCCACGAGATAGCCATAGCCTCCGACCCAGCCTGCCTGGGTGACGATTCCATTGGCCGTGGCTTCAATGGGGGCTCCATAATCGATAGCGATATCGACGCCTTCATGATAGGTGGAGCCAAAGCCTCCCGGGCTTTCGCGGAATCCGTACCAGCTGGAGATGGGACCGTGAATAGGCCACATATCGGGCATATTGGAGCCCGTATGAAGAATGGGAGCTGCCCCTGCATAGGTTTCTTCTTCCAGTTTTTCGCGAAGGGTGACGAGAAGTTTGATCTGCCGGTCCAGTCGGGAATCGAGTTTCCTCATCTGCTTCAGAAGGTATGCCGGCGTCCCTTCTTTCACTTCTTCTATATTTCCATGTTCACTGGGGGAAACGTCTCTCGCTTTATCGGGTACCGTACTTCCCCCTCCCGTGCCGCCGGTAATATTTGCTCCTGCGCCATTATTATTCGCTTCCACCACCTGCTGGAGCTCTTCGGACAATTTTTCGATGGTTTTCGTCTTGTCGTCCAATTCGGCCAGCTTTTCATCAGCCATTTTCATCTGGGACGCATAGAGTTCATTCTGCTGCCGGAGGGAAGTCATACTGAAAAAAGAATAGCCCGCCGTAAGCAGGGAGACCACAAAAAGGGCCCCTGCGGCGCAGGCTGCCAGTTTGAATTTCTTCAGTTCATCTATAGTAAGGGAAAAATTCACATTTCCCGTAGTTTCGTCAATGTCCTTTTTCATAGGCACCGCCTTTATACAAGGTGAGAGTGTCTCACCGGTCGAAATATCCATGAAGCACGGCGGCATACCCGCATTTCGTGCCCTATTCTTCCTGATCATGAAGTGCTTTTCATTTCATGCCATATTTTGTACGTTTCGTGACAAAAGCCGAAAAAGCAGCCACTCTTATATTAGACAGGAAAATTGAATGAAAGTCAAATTAAATTTTAAAAAATCTGAAATAAAGGATATTCAGCCGTTAGCCGTTAGCAATTAGCCGTTAGTAATCAGCCTCATAGTTTTCATTCAGATGCGGTACGATTCTGCAGAATATTGCCTGTCATCCAAGCACCCTGTCTGACTTAGACCGTTAAACGACCGGATGAGAGCCAGAGGCAAATCATACTGCATCCAAAGGGCGCCGCCTTCACGAACCACGAATCCATCGAAGTGGGATTGCGCTTTCATGCCACGGTTTGCCGATTCACGAATACCGAAGCTGATTCAGCTCAAGGAGCGCCCGCCTGACTCCCATTTCAAAATTTCCTTCCTTTTCCGAACCACGAATCACGATTCACGAAATCTCGAAAGTGTCCGAGCCGGAGCGTGCCATGATGAGGCTGACCCACGAAAACCGCTTCTGACTCAAGCCATCAGCAGGACAAAAGACTCTTATTCTTATTTCTTAGCCATATCAATCTTATGATCATCGGGAACTGCAGAAGATGCCACATTTTCCAGCTTGTCCTGTTCCACTGCGCTGATGGCCTGGCTGGCCATATCAGGCATGAGGGTCTGGAGGGCCTGCCGGATGGATTCCGCTTCTTCCGTGGAGAGGGCTTCCCGGCACTGACCATTGATAACTTTCTTCGCATAAATGCGGCAGGTTTCATGGCCTGCCAGGGAGGAGAGGATGAATCCGTCATTCTTCCCGTCCAGAACGCAGAGGGAGAAGGAAAGCTTGTCTCCCGTATCGTCAAAGGCATCATAGCGAACGAGGCCCGTTTTCTGGTAGGACTGGAGTTGCATGGTAGCCAGGAGTTCCTGCTGGTGCAGCATATTTTCGGAAGAAGAGAGCATTTCCCGAAGTTCCCTCACTTCTGTGGAAAGCTTGAGCTCGATGGACTTGCCGTCTTCACCGGTCATGAAATACTTGTATTTCTTCGTCAGCCGGTTCACTTTGTTCTTCATGGAAAGGTACTGGAAGAAAAGGTAAATAAGAAGGATGGCGAGAATGACGCCAATCACGATCATCACTACATTGGGATTGATAGCTGCTAAATTCATCGATGCCTCATCTGTCCTGATTCAGGATATTCATAATACGCTCGAATTCTTCATCATTTTTGAAGGAAATAGAAATGGTCCCCCTGTGGGCATTCCGTCCCCGGCCGAAATGGATGGCCACGGGGCTTCCCACGGAAAGGCCCAGCTTGTCCTGAAGGCCCTTGACATATTCGGAAACCTGAACTTCCTTCTTCGGCTTTGCCGGCTTTTTGCCGCGGATCAGCTCTTCCACAGCTCTTGCGGAAAGGCTTTCTTTCACGATCCTGCGGGCCAGGGCGACTTTCTCGGCCTCTGATTTCAAAGTGAGGAGGGGACGGGCCTGGCCGGGGGTGATTTCCTTCTTTTTCAGGAAATCAAGGACTTCCCGCGGCAGGTCCAAAAGACGCACCAGATTGGCCACATAGGGACGGCTCCGTCCCACTTTGTCTGCCACTTCCTCCTGGGTAAGGTCATAGCCATCCATGAGTTTCTTATAAGCAAGGCCTTCATCTACGGGATTCAAATCCTCACGCTGGAGATTTTCCACAAGTGCCATTTCCGCCATTTTCCGGTCATCATAATCCACCGAAATGGCCGGAATCACGAGAAGTCCTGCCAGTTTGGCCGCCCGATAACGGCGCTCTCCGGTGACCAGTTCATAGGCATTATCACCCTTCCTGCGCACCGCCACGGGCTGCAGAAGGCCATCCCTCCTGATCGACTCCGCCAGTGATTTCAGGGAATCCTCATCGAAATCCTGACGGGGCTGCCAGGGGTTGGGGGAAATATTGGAAATAGATATTTCCAGGACCTTGCCCGTTTCCTCCAGGGAATCCCCCAGAAGCTCACCAAGGCCCCGGCCCAGTCTCTTCTTAGTCACGTTTCAAAACCTCCCGACACAGTTTCTTGTAAGCCTCCGCACCCTTCGATTTCGGCGCATACGTCATCACCGGTTCCCCGAAACTGGGAGCCTCCGAAAGCTTGACGGTCCTTGGAATCACCGTACGGAACACTTTGGAACCGAAATATTTCTTCACTTCTTCCGCCACCTGGAGAGACAGATTCGTCCTTCCGTCAAACATGGTGAGGAGAATCCCCAGGATGTGGAGCCGCGGATTCATCTTCCTTCCCACCACCTGTACCGTCTTCACCAGCTGGGACAGGCCCTCCAGGGCATAAAATTCCGCCTGGATGGGGATAATGATGGAATCCGAAGCCACCAGGGCATTCAGGGTCATAAGCCCCAGGGACGGCGGGCAGTCGATTAAAATATAATCATACTTTTCCCGGAGCGGCTCAATCGATGCTTTCAACACCGATTCCCGGTGAGGAAGAGAAGCGATTTCTATTTCCGCTCCTGCCAGATCGATGGACGCGGGCAAAAGATGCAGCTTCTTAATGGCCGTCTTCACGATGGCCTTATCGATATCTTCTCCGTTCAGCAGCACATCATAGAGATTGGAGCTGAATTTCACGTCTTTGGAAAGACCGCTGGTGGAGTTGGCCTGCGAATCTTCATCGATGAGAAGCGTTTTCATCCCCCGGTCTGCCAGATACGCAGAAAGATTGACGGCCGTAGTCGTCTTTCCGACTCCGCCTTTCTGGTTGATGATGCTGATGATTTTGCCCATGGCCTTCGTCCTTTCTATAGAGAATCATTTATATTATAGCATAGAGACGGATTGATTGTATAAATAAAAGTGTGAACAGCTTTTGAATCGGGAGTGTCGGGAAGTTCGGGGCTGTCGGGGATATCGGGAAGGTGCGGCGCAGCTTAATAAGCGCCGCAAATATGAATTTGAACCCGGGATGGTCATGAAAGTTGAAATTGTTTCACGTGAAACATCAGGTCAGGATTGCGTATTATACTACCGGTTTCTTGAGCTGATTTCATGTCCTCCAAAACCTTTACGCTTGTTTTCTGATAAACAAGCCAAAACCGCAGGCCTGATTGATCATTTCTGTCATGGACCTGTGGCAGGCACAATAAAAAGATTGCGGCGCCCTTGAATTTGCGCCGCACCTTCCCGAGTCTCCCGAGATTCCCGAAATGAATCCCGATAACCCCGATTCAAAAGTCAGTGAAAATTAAAAATTGAAATAAAAAAGCGCCTTCATTTCAAAGGCGCCACCTTCACGGATTACGGACCACGGATTACGAACCACGATCAGCTTATCTGACTCAAACCATACTCCGAAATCATAGACCTGACCCTGCTTCTTCCCCGCTGCAGAGGATTTCATCTTCGCAGACGCAGTGGGGTTTATTTCTGAAAATCTGTCCCATAATGGTATAGAGCTGCCGGAGGGCTTCGGGATTGAGGGAATAATAAATATTCTTTCCGTTGCGGCGGTCCAGGATAAGCCCCGATTCCACGAGGACTTTCATATCATGGGAAAGGGTGGGCTGGGTCACACAGAAGGCCTGCTGCAGCTTTCCGGCGCACTGTTCCTGGCAGGACAGCATGTCCACGATTTTGAGCCTCTTCGGATCGGAAATGGCTTTCAGGATTTTAGCGGTATCAATGTAAATTTTTTCCATAATTCCTTACAACTCCTACATAGAATTATTTCTATCATTGTTTTAAAGAGTATCAGATGAGGGGGATTTTGTCAAATGGGAAATAGACTTTAACCGTCAGCCGGTGGAAATTGGTTAGCCATGGGCACCGAAAGTATAAAAAAATATTATCCTAACGTAAAGATAAAATATTTCCTGTAAAAATCTTCTGTTTCCATCGAAAAAGTGGTACACTATACATGTAAATAGCAAGTTTCATTTGCTATAAATTGGTCGTGAGGTGATAAACATGGCAGAAGTAACTGAAAACAGTGTTGTTGTATGCGGCGTTGACAAGTACAAAGTTTCCGAACTGAAACGTGTTTACGGAAGCGTTTGCTATCAGGGCGGCGAATTCGTATTCCTCGGTTTCCCGGTAGTTGGTGATACCGTCAGATCCTATCGTCCGGACAGCTATGTAGCAGCTGTTGAACTGGGTGATGAAGTATTTGATGGACAGGCTTTCCACTATCATGTAACCCTGACCTATGATGGCCACGTAAGAGAAGTCCTCTATGACGGACTCGATGATGCAGGCCGTCCGGATACAGTCGATATCGAATGATCTGACCAATAAAAAGACCAGGCTTTGGCCCGGTCTTTTTTATTTTGAAATATAAATTTCCAATGATGGGTAAAGGGGCTTTTGAAATTTTCTATTGAATATTTCAAAAGCCCTCTCTTACGCTTCTAATGGCTAACTGCTAACGGCTAACTGCTGACTGCTAAAAACTATTTTCTTCTCTGTGGA
>Ga0256406_1004164_pt1 | contig 16948 bp, 8 predicted proteins | sample RumenRJG_03DNA_FD_185986 | JGI IMG/M metagenome (GOLD analysis project Ga0256406, IMG submission 185986) | Bovine rumen microbial communities from Lethbridge, Alberta, Canada - RJG_03 | ecosystem: Host-associated > Mammals > Digestive system > Stomach > Rumen | place: Canada: Alberta | collected... | reverse complement strand
ATCCAATGGTCTTACTTTGCGTTAGCGTTTGCAAACATAGTAACTATAGGATTACCATATGGTCACCCCACCCCCTTACCCCTCAAGGACGCCACTTTCACCCCACATGAAGCATAGGGTTGACCCCTCAACACCGTCCCTGCATTGGACCATTCGTCATCCTCCGAAGATAAACCGTCCGCCACCGGCTCATCAGCACAGTCAGTGGACCTAAGCAAACGAACTTCATGTCAGAATTGACAGCAATAATCGTTCTTGCTTCATGTTCCGTGTGTGTACTGTGCTTGGATAGCGATTAACTAACCCACAAGGAATATCCTGTGACCCATAATATATCTGATTTGGGGTCCCAATAACGAAGACAGGTGTCATCTGCATCAGGTAATGTGAGAGCACGTTTTTATACAATCCACAGAGTCCGGCAGTATATGAACAGCATGAAGACCTTCTTATAAGCCAGAAAACAATCAGGGCTCTCCCGCTTGTCTATCCACAGTTACAGCTGACAAACAGAAGAGCCCCGCGAGAAGGTCGGTCAGACCTTGAGCTTATTCTTTATAGGTGAATTTCATTTCGAGCAGGTTATAGGCGGCCTGGTCCATATAGAACTTCAGCTTGTGACGTCCCTTGGGCACAGTGATGGACGTCTTGGTGTTGTACTGGTAGTTACCCCAGTTGCCTGTCGGGGTGACCGAGAACACACTGGTGGCAGCTTTGCCGTCGAGCTCGAAATGAGCCCTACCGCCATTACCCGACACGCTCAGGTCGACTTGGTAAGTACCGGCATCCACGACGTCGATGGTGTAGAGAAGCCACTCACCGTCGGCTGTCCAACCGATGTTGCGTCCGCCTTCCACGTCGACATCATTAGCATTGTTGTCGCCGTGATTGGAACGATAGGGCGAGTTGCCGTTGTTACCACTCGAAGAATCGTGCCATGCCACATCAGGACCGCCATAGTCGAAGTCGATGAACTTAATGATGCAAGGTTCTCCTTTCTTCAGGATGTGAGGACCATTGAAAGGCTGAGTGTAGGAGACACTCACGGGAATATCCTTCTGTATGGTTCCGCGACGGTAGTGGATGGTAGTGGCACCTTCCTTCTCCAGCGCATACACCTTACCCGACTGCAACACTCTCACGACTGTCTCGTCGTCGCTCCACCAGCTGAAATCAGTGATGGGGACATCGTTGGCCCCTTCTGGGACCACCGTGGCCGAGATGGTGACGCTTTGTCCGGGCGTGAGGTTGAGCACCGTGTCGCTCAGCAGCACATTGGTGAGCACCACCTTGTTGATGACTGTCACTTTCACCTTGAAAGTGCTACCATCAGCAGTGGCCTCAATATTGGTGGTACCAGCCTTGACAGCCTTTACGAGACCGTTGTCCACTGTGGCTATACTCTCGTCCTCGCTACTCCATTTCACAGCCGTTCCTTCCGGGCTTACGGTGAGCTGTCGCTCATCGCCTGCAAAGAGTGAGAGTTCGCTCTCGTCGACATAGATTTCATGGGTCACTCCTGTGCGTTCGTATTCGTCGCACGACTGCATCGCAAACCCGAGGAGCAGCATCAGGAGACCCGGAATGATGATATTGCTTTTCATATTCGTTCTGTTTTATTGGTTGTTTTCAGGTGCTTGCATCCTCAGCTCTTCCTTGACATCGTACCAGGTGGAGCCAGACTTGTACTTATAGTGCAAGAGGAAGGTGTGGTAGCTGCTGTATTCCGTGCTATCAAGGAAGTATTTGTTGGGATAGTCGGCATCGTAACCTTCATCGCCCTTGTTAACCTGCACCAGTTCGATATCGCGGTAGGGGCGCAGCGTGAGCTGTCCGTCTTCGGCAATATCGATGTAGATACCAAACTTTTCAAGCTTCGAGAGGTCACCTCCGAAGTCCTCGTTGGCTGCCATCGTACGTACGGTGGTAGAGGATACAGGGTAGATGGCCTTGGTGCCGGGCATACGCAGCGTCACTGTACCTTCGGTGCGCAGCGTCATCATGTTGTAGACGCTTGCACCATTGGCCGAGGCCCAACGGTTCTTGATGGTCACCTTGTAAAGCAGATAGTTGCGTTTAGGGTTCACCTCATAGTCGTCGTAGCTTTCGATGCGCAGGGGAATGAAGTAGGTGCTGTCGGGCGAGAGACCTTCGGGATAGATGGTCACAGGCACCACGCCACGGCTGTCGCCAGCCTTCACCACGCATTTCAAGGATGAAATCTCATAGTTGGCTGCGGGCAGCTGATGAGCATACTTCGAGGTTTTATACTCGTAGGTAGCCAAGTTGTACTTCGACAGCACCTCGGGATCCTCGACGAGATTCACGGTCAGGTTCTTGTCGGTGGCAGTGGAACCTCCCATAGAGATGGAGAAATAGCCCTGTTCGTTCAGACTGTCAAGACTGAACACCTTGCCATTGATATGGTCGGCATCGCTGATGAAAGCGAACACGTGCTTGTATTGCTCCTTGTTGATGACGTCGTAGTCATTGCAGGATGCCAGTGCAAGTGCCGCCAATGCTAAGAAAATATATTTTGTCTTCATTGTGGTTGCATGTTAAGCGTTCAACATTAATTACCATCCCGGGTTCTGGTCCATGTCCTTGACCTTGCGTATTTCGCTGTCTGGAATAGGCAGGAATACCATCTTGCGACTCACCACGCGCTGCGCTACGCGGGCTGTGTTGGGCACTACGCGGCGGTAATAGGTGTCCTTTGTGCCTTCGATATTCATACCCGTGATAGGCTTCGAGTCTTCTTCCTCGTAGATACCCCAGCGACGCACGTCAAAGTAGCGTTCGCCCTCGAAGAGGAACTCCGACATGCGCTCCTGCTGGATAAGCTTCTGAGTGTAGGCTTCGTCGGAGAGCTCGTCAATCGACGGGGCCGGGAGACCGGCACGGTGGCGCACCTGACCGAAGTACTTCTGCATCTCATTCACATCGCGCGAGAGCGTGTAGGTCTGCTCACCTAAGGTCACAGTGTGCGTGGTGGTGAGATGATTCAGAGCCTCCACGTACATGAGCAGGATGTCGGCGTAGCGAATCATGGGATAGGCCTTGTCCATGCGGCGCGAGTTGGTTCCCTGCCAGGCATCGCTGGGATGAACAAACTTCTTGCAGACATAGCCTGTGATGGGATAGTCGTGATCAGACTGCTGCTTGCCGTTTGGCGAGTCGTAATAGTAGGTAACCGTGAGGTCATGGTCGCCGGCCGAAGTAGCCGAGGTCATGGGCCAGTAGCACTCGCTGAAGCCTATGCTGGCATAGAAGCGCATTTCGCGGTTGTTATACATATTGAACACGCCGGAATTAAGTCTGTAGCCCGAGAATGTGCGCTGCTGACTGGTGAATCCCTCCTCGGAATAGGGACAGGTGGAAGAGGAGTTGTCGATCGTGCGTCCGTCGGCCATCCTGTAGTTGTCGATGACCTTCTGGGTGACGCACTCGTTGTTCCAGCCTCCGTTCTTGATGGGGAAGGCACACTGCTGGTCGCCGGTGAGCGAGCCGCTATAGCGTGCCCACACCCACTCTTTGTTGCTGGGAATCACCGACTCGCCGTTGAACATGTCGGCATAGGAATGATAGGGGTCGATACCGGCAGCGCCCTGCGGCCATGGCTTGTAGTAGTCGGGGTCGGTGGTCACTCCAGGTGCCAGAGCGGGAGTCTCGCTAGAGGCCTGTACGGTGTGGAGCTTGTACATTGGGTTACCTCCGTCGGTCATGTCCATCACGCGCTTGCAGGCAGCGGCGGCGATGGCCCATCGGTTCTCGTCGTAATTCTGGTTCACATAGTAGGCACCGTCGGTCGAGCGTTTCCAGTTGCCGAAGTAGCGATGGGCAGCCTCACCTCCGTTGAACTCAGGACTTGCCCAGTAAGTGCGCAGACGGGCTATCATGCCATAGGCAGCACCTTTGGTAGGCCGTCCGAAGTTCATGATTGACTGGCGGGCTGGCAGATACCTGGCTGCCTCCTCGAACTCATTGCAGATGTACTCTTCCATCTCGTCGTAAGTGGAACGCGGCCGGCTGTAGTAGCTGGTGCTGCCATTGGGGTCGAGCACCTCATCGCCCACATTGATGCCCGGACCGAAGTCGAGCAACAGACGGTAGTAGGCATAGGCGCGGAAGAAGTGTACATAACCCAGGTCAAGTGCCCTTTCAGTGGCCTTCATGTCCTGGGGCTTGTTGATGTTGGCCAGAATGTCGTTGCACCGGCGGATGGCCATGTAGTTGCGGTTGTAGTAGCTCAGGAAGCCACGCATGTTGGTTGGCGTGACCAGTCCTAAGACGAAGGCCATACCATCGTAGGCCTGACTCATGTTGACCAGCGAGAAAGCCTCGTCGGTAGCATAGATACCCGGCGTGTGAGGATTGATTTGCAACAGTCCCTCATCGGGGAACATACGCGAGATGTCCCACATATAAGCCTCGAGGTTGCGCTTATTCGTGAATATGGAGTCGCTGCTGATTTCGTCGGTGAAGTAATCGTCAGCCACGTTGAGGAAGTCGCATGAGGCGGAGCCCAGGGTGATGACAAGCGCCGAGGCCAGCAGTGCTGAAAGTCTGATTATCTTTTTCATATTGTTCTGTCGTTTAGAGTCTCTGTTAAAGATGGATGTAGAGCTGGAGCGTGTAGGTGGTGGGGATAGGATAAGCACGACCATTGTACTGAGCTTGCTCCGGGTCGAAGATTTTCACCTTATCCCAGGTGTACAGGTTCTCACCAATGAACTGCACGTCGACCGACGACACACCGATGCTGCGCAGCAACTTGCACTTCCAGTTGTACTCGAGTGTGACCTCTTCAAGCCTCAGATAGCGGGCGTCGCCCTTCCAGAAATCTGACGTCTGACTGTTGTTAGCATTGTAGCCATACTCCAGGCGTGGGAAGGCCGCATTGGGATTCTCGGCCAGGCTCACGTCGATGCCGTTCTTGAGGGCCCATTCCCTGGTGAACCAGCGGTTACGCGGGTCGGCCACCTTGGAGAGCACATTGCCTGACACTCCATTGTAGAAGGGGATATAGCCTACACCGTTCATGAAGTAGTCGGTACGGCCACGACCCTTGAACATCACACCCAAGGTGAAGTCCTTATAGCGGAACTCTCCACCGAAGCCGTACATGAGCAGCGGGTAGTTCTGGTAGGCCAGAATCACCTTATCGTTGGCGTCAATCATACCGTCACCGTTGATGTCCTTATACTTGATATCACCGGGACGCACCGTGCCGAAGGTCTGCACCGGACTGGTCTCGATATCCTTCTGGTCCTTGAAGAGTCCGATAGCCTTGTAGCCACGCTGACAGGCATAAGGATAGCCAGCCACCTCCTGGTAGGGATAGGCAGGAGCATCCTCCGACCAGTTCTTCACGTCGTTGCGGGAGTAGGTGAAGTTACCACGGACGGTGAAGTCGAGGTCCTTGTTGAACTTATGCGTGTAGCTGAAGTTGCCGTCGGCACCGAAGCTCACCATCTTACCGACATTGGTATAGGGATTGGTCACCAGACCTACGTAGAGGGGTATGTCGGTGCGCACCTGGAAGATGCCGTCGCGCGTGTCGTGGAAGAAGTCGACCACGAACTGGAAGGACTCATTGAACAGGCGGCCTTCGATACCGAGATCAAACTTCTTGGCCTTTTCCCATTTCAGGTTGTTGGCTCCGATATACGATTCTTCGAGCGTCTCAACGGAAGCCGAGCCAAAAGGAGTGTTGCTTTGGCGCGACACTATGGTCTGATAGGGGAAGCGCCGGTCGGAGATGCGGTCGTTACCCACGGTACCGTAGGACGATCTTATCTTGAGGAAGTTGAGGAAGGGCAGTGTCTTCTTGACGAATTCGTAGTTGGTGGGAATCCATCCGGCGGCTATGGAGGGGAAGAAGCCGAAGCGGTGGCCCTTGCGGAAATTCTCGGAACCGGTGTAACCGAAGTTGAAGTCCACCATGTAAGTATCCTTATAACCGTAGGTAAGTCGGCTGGAGAGACCCTGATAGCGGTAGGGCACTGAGCTCATGCTCGACGTAGCGCGTGACGACCATTTCTCATCGCTCATATAGTAGTAGAGCAGTCCTGTGACGCGATGCTCACCGAAGGCTCGCTCGTAGTTAGTGGTACTCTCGAAGTGGAACTTCCGGTACTGGCTTGTTGACTTACCAAACGACACGCTCTGCTCGTTGACACGCTTCACGGTGATGAGGTCGCCGTTCTGGGCACGCCCCACAGCCTGGTAGAGGGCAGGCGAAACGAGGCGGCTCTCACCGTAGTAGCTCGTGATGTCGTAGGCTCCCTGTGCGCGTATCTTCAAGCCCTTGGTGATGAAGCCGAGGTCCTGCTCAAGTGCCAGCGTCACCTTGCCGTCGAAGTTCTGGCTCTCGCGGCGTCCCATCTTGTTGATGAGCACATAGGGCGACGTGCCCGCATTGGTGCCCACGGCCGGATACTGACCATTGGAATAGACGGTGGGCAGACGGAGCGGATTGATTTCCGACTGGGCATCCCACACATAATCGGTATTGGCCACACCAGGGTCCTTGCTCGTGGTCAGCGTACCGTCGGCACCGAAGTAAGCCGAGGTAGTGGGGGTGAGCTTCAGGTCGAGGTTCGTACGGTAGGTGTAGCGGTTGTAGCCCACATTCGAGCTGTAAGGGCTATGCTTGTCCACCTTGTAGGCAGCATTTTCAAGGTTGGCACCCAGACTGATGAAGTACTTCGCGATGTTGGCGCCGCCGCGAGCACTGACGTAGAAGTTCTGGTTCCAGGAGTTGTGCTTGATAATCTCGTCCTGCCAGTTGACATCGGGATAGAGGTCGGGGTCAAGGTGCTTCTTGATGACCTCCATGGTCACGTCGTCGTAGAGGGGTGTCTCTCCACGCATCACCAGAGCCTCGTTGGCGAGGTTGGCATAGTCGTAGGCTCCGAGGTAATGGGGCAGACGGCTCAGATGGTTCAGCGTCACCGAGGCGCGGCCCGTAATCTGAATCTTGTCGGCGGTGCCTCGCTTGGTGGTGATGAGCACTACGCCATTGGCACCTCTGACGCCATAGACGGCAGTGGCCGAGGCATCCTTGAGCACGGAGAACGACTCGATGTCGGCCGGGTCAATGTCGTTGATGTTGCCCTCAAGACCGTCGATGAGCACGAGAGCCGAGGAGTTGGCACCGAAGGTACCGATGCCACGAATCCAGAAGTCGGAAATATTCTTGCCCGGCTCGCCGCTCCTCATTGTGGAGATGATACCGGCCACACGTCCTCCCAGCAGGTTGGCCACGGAGGTAGTCGGGCGTTGCAGGTCCTTGGAGTCGATGGAGGTCACAGCCGAGAGAGTGGATATCTTGCGCTGGGTGCCGAGGGCTGTCACCACCACCTCGTCGACCTTATTCTCCGACTTGAGCACTATCTTGAGGCCGCTCTTATTGCCCATCACGACGTACTGCTGCTTGTTGTAGCCCACATAGGAGAAATTGAGCTTGTCACCCTGTGAAGCCTTGATAGTGAACTTGCCGTCGACATCGGTGAGGGTTCCCGAGGAAGGCTTGTCGAGAATGCTTATCACGACTCCCACCAGAGGCTCACTGCCGTCGGTGACGGTACCGGAAACGGTAACGGTCGCACTGTTTTTATCTTGTGCTGAAACGTTTTGCCCTATGCCGGCTAAGGCGAGGGCAAGGAACACTATATATAAATAATGTCTCATTGGTTTTCTTGATTAGGTTAATTGATGGTCATTTTCCTCACGCGTCCGTTGCCGAGGTCACCCACATAGACCGTGCCATCCTTGGCTACGCCTATGCCACGCGGATTATTGAAGAGGGCCTCGTCCTTGCCGCCGTCTTTCCAGCCACGTGTACCGGGAATTCCGAGCACGGTCTCCACCATGCCGTCGGGCGAGATGCGGCGGATGCAGTGGTTATCGCAGTCGGCAACATACATATTGCCATCGTTGTCGCAGAATATCTGTGCTGGACAGCGGAACTGAGATTTCTCTATACGGCCGTCGCGGTGGCCTCCGGCGGTGTTGACGCTGGAGAGGCGCACCAATGTGGGGATGGAGTCGTGGAGGTTGATAGCACAGATGCTGTTGGCGAAGGCACCGCCGTTATTCCACATCGAGATGAAGAGTATGCCGGGGTGCTTGGGATTGAAGGTCAGTCCGTAGCTGTCGCCGATGGAGGTCTTGGCAATCTTGGTCACCTCGTAGGTCTTGGGGTTAATCTTCACCACATCGCCATAGTAGTAGCGCGTGTAGATGTAGCCGTCCTCGGGATTCACCACCATGCAGTGCTTATAACCATTGGCCGGTATGTCGCTGTAGTTGCTTGGCCACCTGAAGTCCCTGTGACGGGGCGACCAGAACTCAGCAGGATCCATGGTGATGAAGGAGCCTGAAGCTGTCTCGGTAGGCACACTGATGACGCCTGTTGTGGGGTCGGCACAAGGAGCGTTGCAGTTCTCGGTAGTGATAATATCCATCTCGTCGTTGGCCTCATCGATACGGCAGAAGCCATATGAACCCGACTCATCGCCCGTACCACGAGAGGAGACGAAGATGTTGCCGTCCTTATCCACACAGAGGTAGCGCGGAGCTATGATGGTTCCCGAGAGCTGGCCGCCTGTGAGCTGGCCGCCCGTAACGCCATTGCCGGCGATGGTCGACACGGTGACGGTCTTGTGATAGAGGAAGGTCTTGGGATAGGTCACCGAGTCACTGCCCACGGCTACGGAGATGACGCAGGTGTCACCCGGCAGTCGCGGAGCCTGCACGTAGAGCTCGTCGCCCGTAGAGCCAATGACCGCGGCCTGCTTAGCATTGAAATACACGCGAATGGCACTGGGATCGGTACCGAAGTTGGTGCCACGAAGAATAACTTTGGTTTGGTAGACACCAGAGTCAGGATAGAACTCGGTGAGCTTGACAGGTTGGGAGGGGTCGAACGGACGTCCCTCCGTACTGGAGTTGTCACTGCCACAACTGCCTAACTGAACCGACAGCAGCAGGACTGCAAAGGCAACGAGCAGTTGCTTGGCCCCCATCCTGGCTTTCATCGGACAGGAACGGGAATGACACATGCAGGTTCCAGGACTGCATGAATGAGTGATATCACTCGGATAGGTTTCTTTCATGTTACTTATAGGTTGAGGTTTATTAATATTAGTTATCTTTGGCTAAGGCTCTCCGGACACAAGTTCTGAGCACCAAGGCTGTTTCGACTTACCCGCTAACTGGATGGCTGCTGGTTTATCTTGTTATTAGATATTCTTGGAAACAAAGTTAACGAAAAAAACACAACGCCACTCGCATTTTCCCCACTAATGTTGTAGCTTTAACATTTCCGGGGGGCAATGGAATACTTTATATACACTAAAGCCGTAGTATTCATCTTCGCCCCGTGTGAGCGGTACGGGTGCTGGGCATAAACATTCCCACACTTGCAATCATAATGCAAGCGTCACCCTTACCTATAATAAATATATAACGGGCAGCGAGCTCCACCTCTCCTCACTCCCCGCTAATCGTATCCGTGATTCTGCTGTAGCTTCGGGTTGAGTTCAATGGCTGTGGCAGGGATAGGAAACACTATGGTATGACGGTCGGTCTCGTCCTTGAGCTGGGGTCGGAAGTCATACTGACGATGGAAGAGGTCGAATCGAATGAGATCGTTACGGCGCCAGCCTTCCCACATGAGTTCCAGCAGGCGCTCCTTCAGGATATTACTGAGCGTAGCCTTGGGTCGGGGCTGCATACCGGCGCGGCTCCTAACCTCATTGAGCTCGGCAGTACCATCCTGTCCATCACGCACCTTGGCCTCGGCCTTCATCAGCAGCACATCGGCATAGCGGAAGAGCACGATGTCGTTGTCCTGGAGCTTACCGTCGGCATAAGCCTTGCGGTCGACTTCGTACTTGGCCATTCTGGCACCCGCAAGCTTCTCATAGGGACTACTCGAGAGATCGGGACGTATTTCGAGGGGATAATACACAAGGGGATGTCTACCGTCGATTTTCACCGTGCTTCCGTCTACTTTGATGGTATCCGAGAAGAAGGTGTAGGCATAGCGCGTGTCTAGACTGTCGGTGCCATAGCCGAAGGTCTGAATGGTGGAGAGCGTGGCCGACGTGCCGTTCTCGGAGTCGAGGCCCAAAGCCGATCCATGAGCATAGTGACGACTGCGGAAGAGGTAGCCGAAGGTGTTGGAATAAAGCACTTTGTCCATGGGTATGACGAAGATGTTTTCCTTGGAGGTCTCGTTGTTGCTGGCAAAGTTGTCGGCAACCCTGGCTTCAAGCTGGTAACCCATAGCTTGAAGCGTGTCGCAATAGTGCAGGCAGCCTTCCCAGGCATTCAGCCTCCGCCCATCGACCGTAAAGAAGAGGTCGGCTCCCTGTGGCCGGGTGCTGTCGGTCCAGTTGTCATCGGCATAGATTTCGGCATTGAGCATGAGCTTAGCCAGAAGGAAGCAGGCCACGCCCTGGGTGACCCGACCGTAGACATTGCCTTTCTGATTACTGCGCCCCTGCGGCAGATAGGGCACCGCGTCCTGCAGCTCGCCGATGACGAAGCGGTAGACCTGACTCCGCTCACTCTGCACGGGGGCCTTCGGATCCTTACTGTATTCGGTGACGAGCGGCACTCGCCCGAACATGTCCATGAGCTCAAAGTAGAAGAGTGCCCTCACGGCTCTAACCTCAGAGCAGTACTGCCGGAATTGTCCGTCGGTGAGCACGCCACGGTGCAGCTGAATGAAGTAGAGCGAACGGTTGGCCAGCTGCACGACTTTGTATAAGTAGCACCAGGTGTTATAGAGAGCGTCGTCGGAGCTTTCCCAAGTGTGGTAGTAGAGTCGCTGCCAGAAGCCACCGTCGTACCAGTCGGCACCTCTGACGGGCAGTATCTGCTCATCAGTGGTCATGGAGTTCCAGTCGTAGACGCCCCGGAAGGTGCCCTGCAGCCCCTGGCTGTCGCTGTTACCCCCGATGTAGTTGTAGAGTGTGCCCACGAGGTCGCGGCTGATGTCCTGAGCCGTGGAATAGGCATCGTCCTCGCCGAGTTGACCCTTTGGCGATTCCGAGAGACAGGAGGCGAGCAGCAGCGCCAGTGTGAAGGGAAGCAGGTGTATAATGGAGAGCCTCCCATGAAGGCATTGGAGGTGGTGTCGGTGAGCAACTTTCCTATATTGTTCTGAGCATGCAAGGAAAGAGGGACGGAAAGCAGCAGGAAGAACAATGTGGCGGTTAGCCTCATAAGCGGATAGGGGTTAAGACAGGTTGATGTTAGGATTATCTGCAAGTGTAGTTAATTTCTTTGGATAAGCCTGTCAAGTATTCCAAAAACCTTACCCGTCCTGCCTTGTCCACCGAACTTTTCCTGCTGCCTCTCCCGGCACCGGGCTAAGGGGGGAGCGCCGCCCTGCCTCTACTTCACTGCCACACCCACTCTGGAGTCGGCACATCCGTAGTAGAGCAGCCAGTGTCCACGGTGCAGCACGAGTCCTTCGATGAATACGGTGCCCGAAGGATACTGTCCACTCTTCTCGAAGGCCATAGTGGGACTGAAGAAGGGTTTGTCGAGGCGGTGGATGAGGCGGGTGGGGTCATTGAGCGAGAAGAGCGCCTGACCGGCACAGTAAGCATTGGCGGCATAGTCGGTGTCACCACGCTGACCGGAGCGGTTCTTGCCGTTGTAGAGTAGCAGGATGCCCTTCTTGGTGACAATGGCAGGTGGTCCGCACTCTGTGAGCATACTGTCGAAATAGCCGTCGCGCGGCTGCATCACCTTCAGCAGATTGCCGTCGGCGCCAAGCAGTGGTGTCCAGTTGACAAGGTCGTCCGACCAGGCCAAGTTGACGAATTGCTCGCCCCAGTACATCCAGTAGTGCCCTTTGAGCTTTGTGATGACCAGGCGTCCTCCTTTCACCTTGGTGAAGATGGAGGCCGACTTGCAGAAGCGGTCCTTGAACCGGCCATTGTAGGCTTTCGCAAAGGCGGGACCGTGCTTGGTCCAGTGGTGCAGGTCGGTCGAGGTGGCCACGGCCAGCCTTGCCACCTTGCGGTTCCATTGAGTGTACATCATCACATAGCGTCCGTCCTCGGTCACGGCCACTCTTGGGTCCTCACAGCCACCCGGCACCTCGTTGGCAGCCTGACTGTCGGAGGCGTTGGGATAGAGCACCGGCGCTGACTCACGCTCGAAGTGGATGCCGTCGGCCGAGGTAGCATAACCGATGCGCGAGGTGCGCTTGCCGATGCCCATGCCGCTGCGGTCCTCGGCCCGATAGAGCATCACCACCTGCCCGTCCTTCTCGACGGCGGCAGGATTGAAGGTGTCGCCATTTTCCCACTTCACCCGTGCATTGTGCATGGGACAGTAGAAGGCCGTCGAGGTGTCGGGGCTGATGACGGGCACGCTGAGGGGCCGCTTGAAACCTGTGAGCGCCCAACGGGTTCTGGAGTTCACCTTCCTGGGGCTCGTAGCCCCGACGGTGGTCCCTGTGAGCAGCAGGCCGAGCAACAGGGAGCAGGAAACGATGGAATGTAGTGTTGTCATAGTGTCGGAAGTGTTAGTTTTTACTGTTGAAGGGGCGCACCGTCACCTGCGGCTGTCCGGTGCAGAGACGAGCGTCGAAGTCGATAGTCACGGTTTTGGTCGCGCCAGGCAGCAGCGAGAAGAAGTTGTCCGAAGCAAAGGCCGGACGAATGACCATGCCTTGAGCGTCCCTCACCTGTATCTGGTTGAAGAAGGCGATGTGGCTGCCCGGATTCCTCACGGTGAGGGTGAGCACCCAGCGTCCCTGGCTCAATTGCTTCTTCAGTGTGGTGCGCAAGGTCACGGGAGTCAGCTTGCCGATGTTCTCGAAGCCGGCCGTGCAGGGACCCGTGAGGGTGTTCTTACCCTGATAAGGATTGTTGGAGCGCCAGTAGAAGTTCTCAGACAGCGTCTTCCCCGAAGCATCCGTCAGCCGCAGGGCAATGAAGTGAATGGGTGAAAGCGTTGAGGGGAAGCTCAGACGCATCACGTCGTTGCTCACGCCGTCGGCACTCACGTCGGTTTTCACCTGCTGCTCGGCTGTCAGACGACTGTCAAAGTCATAGATGCGGGCAGTGACAGTGAGATGATTGAAAGCCTGGGGCAAATCATTGGCCACCGATACGGTGTTGTGAAGATAGTCGAACTGCACGTGCAAGGGCTCCAGCGCATGCATGGTGTGATAGAGTGAGGCTGTGGGCTGCAGCATGTAGTCCCACATGCGGGCGCACACCTCGGGGTTCGGACAGTTGTGGTACCAGAAGAGCAGTCCGGAACAGAAACGCTCGCCGTAGCCGAGCTTATTGCGGTTCCAGGTCTCCCAGATGCTCTTGCTGTTGACGGCTCCCACGAGCTGCCCCTTGCGGGCATAATCGTCGATGCTGTGCGAGGGCCCGTAGAGTGCCACCATCCTATCGTAGACTCCCGTCATGCCATGGAATCCTCCGCCGTCAAGATAGTCCCAGGTTGACTTGTTGATGGGCCAAAGATCTTTCTCCGGCATCATCAGTCTGAGGCTCTCCACCAAGGGCAGCGTAGGTGCCCCGTATTCAGGGTTGAAACCGTCGATGCGGCTGCCCCGGTCGCTGGCCGTGTTCTCGTAGTGGCGCATGGGGTTCACCTGCTTATAGGGACTGCCGTCGTGGATGCCGTCGGTCTCCGACTGCACCTGGAAGGGGCGTGTGCCGTCGAGCCGCTTGATGAGGTCGCCGGTGCCCGAGAGTTCGGTGCCCTCATTCGAGGCCACATAGAAAGCCAGTGAGGGATGGTTGCGCAGCCGCTTCACCACCGAGGCCACATTGCTCAGATAGCAGTCCTCGTCCTGCGGATGACGGGTGTCGCCGGTCATCCAGAACTCCTGCCACACCAGTATTCCGTATTCGTCGCAGAGGTCGTAGAAGAGATCGCTCTCGGCAATGCCTCCGCCCCAGAGACGCAGCAGGTTGATGCCCGACTGTGCCGTGTAGCGCAGCTCAGCCCGCATGCGGCCATCGTCGGTGCGCTGCATAGCCTCGGGAATCCAGTTGGAGCCTCGCACAAAGAGGGGATGACCGTTGACTACAAAGAGCTTGGAGCTGTCGGGGGTTGACCTCACGGCTCTGATTTCCCTCACGCCGAAGCGCACGGTCATGGAGTCGCTCACCACCCCTCGGCTCTCTACCTTCAGCTTCAGCCGGTAGAGATATTGCTCTCCTTTGTTCTTGGGCCACCACAGCCGCGGGTGGCGCATGATGAGCTGAGCGTAGTCGTTGGGGGCGAAGGTCACTGTGGCATGTCCGCTGCGCGGCAGGGCGAGCTGCTTGCTGAAGCTGATGCCGGTGCCTTCAATCTCGCCCCTGACGGTGCAGCTGACGGGGCGGTTGGAGGTCGAGGGATTCATCACGTCGACACTCACCGTGGTCCGCGCTTCCTGGTAGTCGGGATGACTGAGCGCTGTACGCACGAAGGCATTACGCAGTGTCACCGGTCCCGTGGCATAGAGGTCGATGCCCCGCCAGATGCCCGTATTGCGGTCGCGTATACCGTCCTTATAGGTGAAGTCCCATCCCACGGTCATCAGCTGCGTGATGCTCAATCCGATGTCGCCGTCGCCGCCGTTGTGGAATTCTCCTTTGGCTCCGCCCCATGTCTTCTCGTGGTAGCTGCCGGGATTGTCGGGCGGAAGCACGAGCACGGCAAGGGTGTTGACAGCATCGCGGCGCACAAAGGGTGTAATGTCGACATCGTGGGTAGCGAACATTCCCTTGGTCGACACCACCATCTTGCCGTTAAGCCAGAACTCAGCCCTATAGTTCACTCCGTTGATGCGCATCCAGACGTTCTTGCCCGAGTAGGAGGCTGGAAGCTGGAACTGGGTGCGGAACCAGTAGGTATAGTAATCGCGCCCCACGTCGGAGATATCGGGAATCCTCCTGTCGCCCACTCTGTTGTTTGTGCCATAGTAGGGGTCGGGCAGGAGCTTGTTCTCCACGAGTGAGGTGAGCACAGTACCGGGTACGACGGCCTCCTTCCACCGGGAGGCGTCGAAGGCTGCCGTCGACAGCTTTTCGGGAGGCATAGTCACGTCGGAGGCCCGCATCATCTTCCAGGCGTAGTCACCGGAATGGACAAATCGGGAAGTGAGCGGTATCGTCTGCGCCCTTAGCGGAGTGAAGGCTGACAGCAAACAGGCTATAACCAGAGGAAGTAATCTTTTCATATCTTTGGTTTTTATGTCTTCGGTTGGTGTGAGGCTTTGTGCCGGCATATCAAGTGCAAAGATAGTAATTATTTGGGCTCAGTGGTGGCCATGGTGCGGAAAATATAGAAGTTTTTTAGACCTATAGGACTGGTAACCTGCAATTTATCACTTCAGAGACCCTTGTTTTGTATAAGCTCATCATCCGTCATTCCGACCTTGAAGCACTATGTTCTGAGGCTTTTCACCCCACCTCTCCACCTTCTTCCGGTGCCGGCTGCGCTATTCTACGGCATATGGTGTAGCTATCTCCGGCATATGGCGTAGCTATCTCCGGCATATGGCGTAAATAGTTCCGGCATATGCCGTAGAATCGCTTGTCCAAGGGTGGCAAAGCACGCAGTGTTTACATTTATCCATAAAAAGTAGGTCTCAATCCTTCATATTCTTAAATATTTGTTTTACTTTTGCAACAGATTAACACTTCTTGTCTATGCAGAACAGATTTTTACCCTTACGCTTCTTATGCCTTGCGATGCTGTCGTTCGGCATAGCATCCCCTTCTGCCATGACCGCAGATGCGGTTTCGACACCTCGTCTCGCTACCCGATCCTTTGCAAGTCGTACGCTGAGTGCCAACACACCATTGGTCCTGCCTTTCAGCGAAAGTTTCACTAATGCGAAGGAACAGAATGAATGGACCGTGAACGATGTGCCCACTTCCGATTTCGGTCTGCTCACCGATATCAATACCGTGACGAGCAGCGACTCCGACAATGGTTTCCTCGGTTTCAGGGCCTCTAAGGCCGGTGAGGAGTTCACACTCACCTCGGCACCCATCAGCATCTCCGGTGCCCAGCACCTCACGCTCTGCTTCAGTTATTATAAGGTGCCCGGCAAGGCACTGAAGCTGACGGCGGAGCTGCTCAACGAGCAAGGGCAGGCAACCACCGTGCGCACCATCGACTATGCCGCGGGTGCTGGCGCTGCGCGCTGGCTGCAGGCCGTGGAGTCGGTTCAGCCTGCCGCCGGCACCACCACCGTGCGCCTGCGCTTCCGCCTCGTGGCCACGGCCACCAATGTGCTCACCGGTCTCGATGCCATCCACCTCTTTGACGCTCGTCAGGGCGATCTCGGTGTGCGCCTCAGCACCACTCCGAAGGTGGTAAAGGGCATCGCTGCCCATGCCCGGGTCACGGTGCAGAACCTGAGTGCGCAAACCTTGAACACCTTCAGTCTCAAGGTGTCAGCAGGCCACCAGCCGATAGCCACGGAAACGGTCAGCCAGCGGCTCCGGCCCATGGAGAGCATGAGCTACAGCTACTCACTGCCCACCTCCTCCATAGACCCGGACTCCACATTGACGGTCACGGCCACAGTGACTGCTGACGGCGACACCTATGCCGACAACAACCAGGCTTCCGGCACCATCGTCCTCGAGAAAGCCTGGCGCCATGGAGTGCGGCAGCTCCGACTCACAGCTCCGGGCAGCTTGAGCTGGGCGGCACCGGCCCCCAACAGCAGAGCGCGCACCGAGGACTTCGAGGAGTATGAGCCTTGGACAACAGCCTTTGGCGACTGGACGCTCATCGACGCCGACAAAGCCACTACGGGCGGTGTGTTTGAGTATTCCGACTATCCTCATGTGGGCGAGAAGATGGCCTTCATCATCATGAACCCCTCTTCCATCGGCGATAGTCTGGCGGCCCACAGCGGGCAGCAGTTTGCCGGCGCCCCTTACGCCTACCA